>OAVX01000029.1_pt1 | contig 155933 bp, 166 predicted proteins | sample 1476471 | NCBI WGS metagenome assembly OAVX01 (sample SAMEA2580114, study PRJEB22360) | human gut metagenome | biome: human gut; feature: human-associated habitat; material: faeces | place: Denmark | collected 2008/2010
ACGTTTTGCAGGATTAAATTCCATAGAGGGGTGGAATTTAACTTTTCAATTGAACAAAAAGATTGTACTCAAAAAAAAACAAAAAAAGTACTTGCAATTTTGCACTCTCTCGGATATACTAAGAGAGCTGTGACATGATAGCAATGAAGCGCGAGGTTGCTGCCCGGCAAATGAATAAGCTGGTGCAGGTTTTCCGTGGAGCGAATGTCAAGTTGGGAAACTGGCGACAAGTCACTGTACGAATCAAAAACTGATTACTATTTGCCCCAATGGGATAACCAGGGTAGGAGTATGAAACAACGTGTGAGTTTCTCACGACACACACGGGAGAGTGTACAGTCACCGCTTGTCGTACTGATGTGAAAAGTACGAAAAGGAGGCGACTTTTTTTATGGCAAGTCAAGTAATGAGAATCACATTGAAGGCGTATGATCATCAGCTTGTTGATGCATCCGCAAAGAAAATCATCGAAACTGTAAAAAAGAACGGGTCACAGGTGAGTGGACCGGTACCACTTCCGACTAAGAAGGAAGTTGTAACAATTCTGAGAGCTGTACACAAGTACAAAGATTCCAGAGAGCAGTTCGAGCAGAGAACTCACAAAAGACTGATCGATATCATCACACCAACACAGAAAACTGTTGATGCACTTTCTAGATTAGAAATGCCAGCTGGTGTATTTATCGACATCAAGATGAAGTCCAAATAATAAGGACATCTTAATTTTAAACAGTATTCCTAAAATTTAGGATGAGCGCGAAAGCGTTCCGCTGTAAATCACAGGAGGTAATTATAATGAAGAAAGCTATCTTAGCTACAAAAGTTGGAATGACTCAGATCTTCAATGAAGAAGACGGAGTTCTGATTCCGGTAACAGTTCTGCAGGCTGGTCCTTGTGTAGTAACACAGGTTAAAACAGTTGAGAATGACGGTTACAGCGCAGTACAGGTTGGATATGTTGACAAGAAAGAAAAGATTGTCACAAAAGACAACAGTGGAAAGAAGTCCATCGCTCACAGAAACGGTGTGACAAAAGCTGAAAAAGGTCATTTTGACAAAGCAGGCGTATCCGGAAAGAGATATGTAAAAGAATTCAGATTTGAGAACGCTGAAGAGTATACACTTGCTCAGGAAATTAAAGCTGATATCTTTGCAGCAGGAGACAAGATTGATGCAACTGCTGTTTCAAAAGGTAAAGGTTTCCAGGGCGCAATCAAGCGTCACAACCAGAGCAGAGGACCTATGACTCACGGTTCCAAGTTCCATCGTCATGCTGGTTCTAACGGTTCAGCATCTGATCCAAGTAAGGTATTCAAAGGTAAGAAGATGCCAGGACAGATGGGTAACAAGAAGATCACTGTTCAGAATCTTGAAGTAGTAAGAGTTGATGCAGAGAACAATCTCATCCTCGTTAAAGGTTCTGTACCGGGACCAAAGAAATGCCTGGTAACAATCAAAGAGACAGTGAAGGCAAACTAGTCTGACAGCTAAGAAAGGAGGAACATACAGATGGCAAAAGTATCTGTTTACAATATCGAAGGTAAAGAAGTTGATACAATCGAACTGAACGATGCTGTATTCGGTGTTGAAGTTAATGAGCACCTCGTACACATGGCAGTTGTAAATCAGCTTGCAAACAATCGTCAGGGAACACAGAAAGCCAAGACACGTTCTGAAGTTTCCGGTGGCGGAAGAAAACCATGGAGACAGAAAGGAACAGGTCACGCAAGACAGGGATCAACAAGATCACCACAGTGGACAGGCGGTGGAGTTGTATTCGCTCCAGTTCCGAGAGACTATTCCTTCAAAATGAATAAGAAAGAGAAGAGAGCAGCTCTTAAGTCTGCACTTACTTCCAGAGTAGAAGAGAACAAATTCATCGTTGTTGATGAACTTAATTTCGACGAAATCAAAACAAAGAAATTCCAGGCAGTACTGAACAACCTGAACGTTAACAAAGCGCTGGTAGTTCTTGAAGATGGAAACAAGAATGTTGAGATTTCCGCAAAGAATATCCCGGATGTTAAAACAGCACATACAAACACAATCAACGTATATGACATCCTGAAATACAACACAGTAATCGCTACGAAAGCTGTTGTTGCAGCAATCGAGGAGGTGTACGCATAATGGCAAACATTCAGTATTATGATGTAATCCTTAAACCAGTTGTAACTGAGAAGAGCATGGAGCTTATGGCTGACAAGAAATATACATTCCTTGTACACACAGAGGCTACAAAATCTCAGATCAAAGAAGCTGTTGAAAAAATGTTCAACGGTACAAAAGTAAAAAGCGTCAACACAATGAACCTTGATGGTAAGAACAAAAGACGTGGAATGACTTTCGGAAAGACAGCTAAGACAAAGAAAGCTGTAGTAGCACTGACAGAAGACAGCGCTGATATTGAAATCTTTGAAGGTCTGTAAAAAATAAGACATTATACGGTGCAAACCCGTGAAACAAATAATCAGAGCAAACGAAAGGAGAGACAGTAATGGGAATCAAAACATATAACCCATATACACCTTCCAGAAGACAGATGACAGGTTCTGATTTCTCAGAGATCACAAAGACAACTCCAGAGAAATCCCTCCTCGAATCCAAGAAGAGAAAAGCTGGCCGTAACGCACAGGGTAAAATCACAGTAAGACATCGTGGCGGCGGAGCTAAGAAGAAATATAGAATTATCGACTTTAAGAGAAAGAAAGACGGAATTCCGGCAACGGTTGTTGGAATCGAGTATGATCCAAATAGAAGTGCTAACATCGCACTGATCTGCTACGCAGATGGTGAGAAAGCATACATCCTTGCTCCAGAAGGACTTACAGACGGCATGACAGTTATGAACGGTGCTGACGCTGAGGTTAGAGTAGGAAACTGCCTTCCACTTTCAGAGATTCCGGTTGGTACACAGATCCACAACATCGAGCTGTACCCGGGAAAAGGTGGACAGCTGGTTCGTTCCGCTGGTAACAGCGCACAGCTGATGGCAAAAGAAGGAAAGTACGCTACACTGAGACTTCCTTCAGGAGAAATGAGAATGGTTCCGATCATCTGCCGCGCATCTATCGGTGTTGTAGGAAACGGTGATCACAACCTGATCAATGTTGGTAAAGCAGGACGTAAGCGTCACATGGGAATCAGACCTACAGTTCGTGGTTCCGTAATGAACCCTAACGACCATCCACACGGAGGTGGAGAAGGTAAGACAAGTATCGGACGTCCAGGACCGTGTACTCCATGGGGTAAACCGGCACTTGGTCTTAAGACTCGTAAGAAGAACAAATCTTCTAACAAGCTGATTGTAAGAAGAAGAGATGGTAAAGCGATTAAATAATCAGATTCACAAGGAGGTTAGAACCTATGGCTCGCTCACTTAAAAAAGGACCATTTGCAGACGAAAGCTTACTTAAAAAAGTAGATGCTATGAACGCTGCAGGTGATAAAACAGTTATAAAGACATGGTCACGCCGTTCTACAATCTTCCCATCATTTGTAGGTCATACATTTGCCGTACATGATGGAAGAAGACATGTGCCTGTATATGTTACAGAGGATATGGTAGGCCACAAGCTCGGTGAGTTCGTTGCAACAAGAACTTACAGAGGACACGGAAAAGACGAGAAGAAGTCAAAAGTTAGATAATTTTCATATATTTTGAAAGGAGGGTTCATCCATGGCAAAAGGACATAGATCCCAAATCAAAAGAGAAAGAAACGAGCAGAGAGATACAAGACCTTCAGCTAAGATTTCTTACGCAAGAGTATCTGTTCAGAAGGCATGTTTCGTTCTTGATGCCATCAGAGGCAAGGATGTACAGACAGCACTTGGTATTTTAGCATATAATCCAAGATATGCTTCAAGCGTTATAGAGAAGTTACTGAAATCAGCAATCGCAAATGCTGAGAATAACAACGGTATGAGCGTTGAGAACCTCTACATCGAGGAATGCTACGCAAACAAAGGACCGACAATGAAGAGAATCAAACCTAGAGCACAGGGTAGAGCTTACAGAATCGAGAAGAGAATGAGCCACATCACAATCGTGCTCAATGAGAGATAGGAGGACAATATGGGACAGAAAGTTAATCCTCATGGCCTGAGAGTTGGCGTTATCAAAGACTGGGATTCCAAGTGGTACGCAGAAAAAGATTTCGCTGACAATCTGGTTGAAGACCACGAGATCAGAAAGTTTTTAAAGAAGAGATTATACAGCGCTGGAATCTCTAAGATTGAAATCGAAAGAGCATCCGATCGCGTTAAGATCATCGTTTATACAGCTAAGCCTGGTGTCGTAATCGGCAAGGGTGGTTCCGAGATCGAAAAGGTGAAAGCAGAGCTTGCACAGTTCACAGATAAGAAGCTCATCGTTGACATCAAAGAAGTTAAGAGACCGGACAAAGATGCACAGCTTGTAGCTGAGAACATTGCTCAGCAGCTTGAGAACCGTATCTCCTTCAGACGTGCTATGAAATCATGCATGTCCAGAACTATGAAGGCTGGAGCACTCGGAGTTAAGACTTCCGTATCCGGACGTCTTGGCGGTGCTGATATGGCTCGTACAGAGTTCTACAGCGAGGGAACAATTCCGCTGCAGACACTTCGTGCTGACATCGATTATGGATTCGCAGAAGCTGATACAACTTACGGAAAAGTCGGTGTAAAGGTTTGGATTTACAAAGGCGAAGTTCTTCCGACTAAAGCAGATAAGGAAGGGAGAGATAGATAATGTTAATGCCAAAAAGAGTAAAACGTCGTAAACAGTTCCGTGGTACTATGAAAGGTAAGGCTCTTAGAGGTAATAAGATTTCTTACGGTGAATTTGGTATCGTAGCTATGGAACCATGCTGGATTCGTTCTAACCAGATCGAGGCAGCCCGTGTTGCTATGACACGTTACATCAAGCGTGGTGGTAAGGTTTGGATCAAAATCTTCCCAGACAAGCCGATCACAGCAAAACCGGCTGAGACTCGTATGGGTAGTGGAAAAGGTACTGTTGAGTATTGGGCAGCAGTAGTTAAACCAGGCCGTGTTATGTTTGAGATTGCAGGAGTACCAGAGGAAACAGCTAGAGAGGCACTTCGACTTGCAATGCATAAATTACCTTGCAAATGCAAAATCGTTTCTCGCGCAGACTTAGAAGGCGGTGATAACAGTGAAAATTAATACATTTGTAAACGAGTTAAAAGGAAAATCCGTAGAGGAATTAAATGAAGAATTAGTAGCTGCTAAGAAGGAACTCTTTAATCTGAGATTCCAGAACGCAACAAATCAGTTGGATAATACAAGCAGAATCAAAGAAGTAAGAAAGAATATCGCTCGTATCCAGACTCTGATTACAGAGGCTAAAAGAGCATAGTGAAAGGAGCAGCAACCGTGGAAGAGAGAAATTTAAGAAAAACCCGTACGGGTAAGGTTGTCAGCGACAAGATGGACAAAACGATTGTTGTTGCTGTTGAAGACCATGTAAAACATCCACTTTACAACAAGATCGTAAAGAGAACTTACAAACTCAAAGCTCATGACGAGAACAACGAGTGTAAAGTTGGAGATACAGTAAAAGTTATGGAAACAAGACCGCTGTCCAAGGACAAGAGATGGAGACTTGTGGAAATCATGGAGAAAGCGAAATAATTATTTGAAGGAGGTTTACCTGCATGATACAGCAAGAAAGCAGACTTAAAGTAGCAGACAACACAGGTGCGAAAGAGTTACTGTGTATCCGTGTTCTTGGCGGTTCTACAAGAAGATACGCCAACATCGGAGATGTGATCGTTGCAACTGTTAAAGATGCAACACCAGGCGGCGTTGTTAAAAAAGGTGATGTCGTTAAAGCTGTTGTTGTCCGTTCTGTAAAAGGTGCTCGTCGTAAAGACGGTTCCTATATCAGATTCGATGAAAATGCTGCTGTTATTATAAAAGACGATTTGAACCCACGTGGAACACGTATTTTTGGACCAGTAGCAAGAGAGCTTAGAGAGAAACACTTTATGAAGATCGTTTCTCTGGCTCCGGAAGTACTGTAAGGAGGTGCCTGAGAATGTCAACTATGAAAATTAAAAAAGGTGATATGGTTAAGGTTATCGCCGGAAAAGATAAAGATAAAGAAGGCAAAGTTATTGCCGTAGATAAAAAAGACGGAAGAGTCCTGGTTGAAGGCGTCAATATGCTGACAAAGCACACAAAGCCAAGCATGGCAAACCAGAACGGCGGAATCGTACATCAGGAAGGTTACATTGATGCATCAAACGTTATGTTACTTCATAACGGAAAAGCAACAAGAGTAGGCTTCAAGATGGATGGAGACAAAAAAGTTCGTTTTGCTAAGGCAACAGGCGAAGTTATTGATTAATTCAAGGAAGGAGGTCCAGGACTTTGAGTAGACTGAAAGAGCAGTATCAGAATGAGATCGTTGATGCAATGATCAAAAAATTTGGATATAAAAACATCATGGAAGTGCCGAAACTTGACAAGGTTGTAATTAACATGGGTGTCGGTGAGGCAAAAGACAATGCTAAACTTCTGGAGTCAGCTATTGCAGACATGGAGAAAATCGCAGGACAGAAAGCGGTTGTAACAAGAGCAAAGAATTCTGTAGCTAACTTCAAGATCAGAGAGGGTATGCCGATCGGATGTAAAGTTACTTTAAGAGGAGAGAAAATGTACGAGTTCGTTGATCGTCTGATCAACCTCTCACTTCCTCGTGTACGTGACTTCAGAGGAGTAAACCCGAACGCATTTGACGGAAGAGGTAACTATGCACTTGGAATCAAGGAGCAGCTTATCTTCCCGGAAATCGAGTACGATAAGATTGACAAAGTCAGAGGTATGGATGTAATTTTTGTTACAACAGCCAAGACTGATGAAGAAGCACGTGAATTATTGACACAGTTCAATATGCCATTCGCAAAGTAAAAAGGAGAGAAATTCATGGCTAAAACATCAATGAAAATCAAACAGCAGCGTGCACCAAAATTCTCCACAAGAGAATACAGCCGTTGCAGAATTTGTGGTCGTCCGCATGCATATTTAAGAAAATACGGTATCTGCCGTATCTGCTTCCGCGAACTGGCTTATAAAGGACAGATCCCGGGTGTTAAAAAAGCAAGCTGGTAAGACGAAAGCAACTATATACTGTGAAATAACATAGGAGGAATCACACACATGACTATGAGCGATCCAATTGCAGATATGCTTACAAGAATCCGTAATGCAAACACTGCAAAACATGATACAGTAGATGTACCGGCATCAAAGATGAAACTTGCTATCGCAAACATTCTTGTTGATGAAGGATATATCGCAAAATATGACCTTGTAGAAGATGGAGCTTTCAAGACAATTCACATCACACTGAAATACGGTGCTGACAAGAACGAGAAAGTTATTTCCGGACTGAAGAGAATCTCCAAACCGGGACTTCGTGTTTACGCTAATACAGAGGATATCCCGAAGGTACTTGGCGGACTCGGAACAGCAATCATCTCTACAAACAAAGGTGTAGTAACAGACAAAGAAGCTAGAAAACTCGGCGTAGGCGGAGAGGTTCTTTGCTTCGTTTGGTAGGCATTGAGAACTTGGCGAGGTATTTTCGAGCCTAGTACGAAAGCCCATCCCGAAACTTGGCGAGGTGTTTTCGAGCCTAGTTGAGTGGATGATTCATTATAAAAGGTACGTTCTTTGAGCTAGCGAGACTACTTGCCTAGCGAAAAGAACTTCCTTATAAATGTAACTGAAAACAGAGAAGCCAACGCAGCTTCTCCGAGAATCTAAGTTAAGGAGGATAATGGTATGTCACGTATAGGAAGACTGCCTGTAGCAATTCCTGCAGGAGTAACTGTAGAAGTTGCTGAGAACAATGTAGTGACTGTAAAAGGTCCTAAGGGAACTCTTACAAAAGAGCTTCCAGTAGAAATGGAAATCAAAGTTGAAGGCGAAGAAGTAATCGTTACAAGACCGAGCGACTTAAAGAAAATGAAATCTCTTCATGGTCTGACAAGAACACTGATCAACAACATGGTTGTAGGTGTAACAGAGGGATACGAGAAAGTTCTTGAGGTTAACGGTGTAGGTTACAGAGCTGCTAAATCAGGAAATAAACTGACACTGAACCTTGGTTATTCCCATCCAGTTGAGATGATCGATCCAGAAGGAATCGAGACTGTACTTGAGGGACAGAACAAGATCACTGTTAAAGGTATCGATAAAGAAAAAGTTGGACAGTTTGCGGCTGAGATCAGAGATAAGAGAAGACCGGAGCCATATAAGGGCAAGGGAATCAAATATGCTGATGAAGTAATCAGACGTAAAGTCGGTAAGACTGGTAAGAAATAAATAAGGAGAGTGTGAAAATGGTTAGTAAGAAATCTAGAAGCGAAGTTCGTAGAAAAAAACACATGAAATTACGCAACCGTTTCAGCGGAACAGCGCAGAGACCGCGTTTAGCTGTATTCAGAAGTAATAATCATATGTATGCACAGATCATCGACGATACTGTTGGAAATACTCTTGTTTCCGCTTCCACTCTTCAGAAAGAAGTGAAAGCAGAGCTCGAGAAGACTAACGACGTTGAAGCAGCAGCATACCTTGGAAAAGTAATTGCCGAGAGAGCAAAAGCTAAAGGTATTGATGAAGTTGTATTTGATAGAGGCGGATTCATTTACCAGGGTAAAATCAAGGCATTAGCAGACGCAGCAAGAGAAGCTGGTCTGAATTTCTAAGGAAGGGAGAACACAGATGAGACAGGAACGTATTGATGCTAGTCAGATGGAATTAGTAGAAAAAGTGGTATCAATCAAGCGTGTAACCAAAGTTGTTAAAGGTGGTCGTAACTTCCGTTTCACAGCTTTAGTAGTTGTTGGTGATGGAAATGGCCATGTTGGTGCAGGTTTAGGAAAAGCTACTGAAATTCCGGAAGCTATTCGTAAAGGTAAAGAGGACGCTATGAAGAAAATGATCAGCGTATCTCTTGATGAAAACTCAAGTGTAACACACGATGTGATTGGTAAATTCGGAAGCGCTTCCGTACTTCTTAAGAAGGCTCCGGAAGGTACTGGTGTTATCGCCGGAGGACCGGCGCGTGCCGTAATTGAGGCGGCTGGAGTTAAGAACATCCGTACAAAATCTTTAGGATCCAACAACAAACAGAATGTTGTACTTGCTACAATCGAAGGACTTAGAGCAGTTAAGACTCCGGAAGATGTTGCAAGACTTCGTGGCAAATCAATTGAGGAGATCTTAGGCTAATCAACCGAGAAGCCCGATCAAGCGCATAGGAGGTAAGATTGAAATGGCAAATTTAAAAGTTACATTAGTAAAGTCTACAATCGGCGCCGTACCAAAGCATAGAAAAACAGTTGAGGCTCTTGGACTTAAGAAACTCAACAAAACAGTTGTATTGCCAGATAATGCAGCTACCAGAGGTATGGTACAGCAGGTTAGACATTTAGTTAAAGTTGAAGAAGAGGCTTAATTAAGATAAGGAGGTAATGTCATGGACTTATCAAACTTAAGACCGGCAGACGGTTCAAAACAGAGTGATAATTTCAGAAGAGGCCGTGGTCATGGTTCAGGAAACGGTAAGACAGCCGGAAAGGGCCACAAAGGACAGAAGGCTCGTTCAGGAGCTACAAGACCTGGTTTCGAAGGCGGTCAGATGCCTTTATACAGAAGAATTCCTAAGAGAGGTTTCACATGCAGAAACTCTAAGACAATCGTAGGAATCAACATTAGCGCACTTGAAGTATTCGAGGATGGCGCTACAGTATCCGTTGAGACATTGATCGAAAGCGGTATTGTTAAGAATCCAAAAGACGGAGTAAAAATTCTTGGAAATGGAGAGTTAACTAAGAAGCTTACAGTTCAGGCTAATGCATTCAGTGCAAAAGCAGCTGAGAAGATTGAAGCTCTTGGTGGAAAAGCAGAGGTGATCTAATGCTTAAGTCCTTGCGTAAAGCATTAAGTATTGAGGATATCAGAAAGAGACTTCTCTATACATTGGCAATGCTTATCGTTGTCAGGTTAGGATCACAGTTGCCCACTCCGGGAGTAGATCCGACATTTATTCAGAATTTTTTTGCACAGCAGACCGGTGACGCATTTAACTTTTTTGAGGCGTTCACCGGCGGCTCATTTACAAGAATGTCAGTATTTGCCCTGAGTATCACTCCATATATCACATCATCTATTATCATGCAGCTTCTGACAATAGCGATTCCAAAGCTTGAAGAGATGCAGAAAGATGGTGAAGATGGAAGAAAGAAAATCGCAGCGATTACAAGATATGTGACAGTTGGTCTTGCACTGATTGAATCTATTGCAATGGCTGTAGGATTTGGACGTCAGGGACTTCTGGAAGAATATAATTTCGTAAATTGTGCAATCGTTGTATGTACGCTTACAGCTGGTAGTGCATTTCTTATGTGGATTGGTGAGCGTATTACTGAAAAGGGAGTTGGAAACGGTATTTCTATCGTACTTCTGATTAACATTATTTCCCGTGTTCCGGATGATTTCGTGACACTGTATACACAGTTCATGAAAGGCAAAACAATTGCAAAGGCAGGACTTGCCGGTGTTATTATCCTTGCAGTTCTTCTGGTTGTAGTTGTGTTTGTTATCATTCTTCAGGACGGTGAAAGAAGAATTGCAGTTCAGTATTCCAAAAAAGTACAGGGAAGAAAAATGTATGGCGGTCAGTCAACACATATTCCGTTGAAGGTGAATACAGCCGGAGTAATCCCGGTTATCTTCTCTTCTTCACTGATGCAGACACCAATCGTGATTGCACAGTTCCTTGGAAAAGGAAAAGGAACTGGAATTGGAAGTAAGATCCTTGCAGGTTTAAACTCCAATAACTGGTGTGATCCAGAGAATCCGATTTATTCAGTCGGACTTGTGGTTTACATTTTACTTACAATATTCTTTGCATATTTCTATACATCGATTACTTTCAATCCGATGGAGATTGCAAATAATATGAAAAAGAGCGGTGGATTTATCCCTGGAATTCGTCCGGGCAAACCAACAGTTGACTACCTTACAAAGATTTTGAATTATATCATCTTTGTTGGTGCGTGTGGTTTGATCATCGTACAGGTGATTCCATATTTCTTCAATGGTGTTTTCGGTGCAAACGTTTCCTTTGGTGGAACATCACTTATCATTATTGTAGGTGTTGTACTTGAGACAATTAAGAAGATTGAATCACAGATGCTTGTAAGAAATTACACAGGATTTTTAAATAATAAGAGATAACAGTTATTGATATTGTTTTCTATTAAACGTCTTTTAGCTCGCTTTGTTCTGTCCTCAATTGCAGGACGAACAGAGCGGGTTAAACTTGTATAAGGAGGATAAAGATATGAAACTCATCATGTTAGGAGCCCCAGGAGCAGGAAAAGGAACACAGGCAAAGAAGATTGCTGAGAAGTATTCTATTCCGCATATTTCTACTGGAGATATCTTTAGAGCAAACATCAAGAACGGAACAGAACTTGGTAAGAAAGCAAAAACTTTCATGGATCAGGGTCTTCTGGTTCCGGATGATCTGGTTGTTGATCTTGTTGTAGACAGAGTAAACCAGGAAGATTGTAAGAATGGATATGTACTTGATGGATTCCCGCGTACAATTCCACAGGCAGAGGCACTTGATCGTGCACTTGCTGAGATGGGACAGAAGATTGATTATGCGATCGATGTTGAAGTTCCAGATGAGAATATTGTAAACCGTATGTCTGGAAGAAGAGCTTGTGTTGATTGTGGTGCTACTTATCATATCGTATATGCTCCGACTGCAAAAGAAGGCATCTGCGACAAGTGTGGCGGAGAGCTTATCTTGAGAGACGATGATAAACCAGAGACAGTACTTAAGAGACTTGGTGTTTATCATGAGCAGACACAGCCGCTGATCGATTATTATACAGAAGCAGGAGTACTCAGAGAAGTTGATGGTACAATCGATATTAATGATGTATTTGCTGCAATCGTTCAGATCCTTGGAGAGTAAGTTTTTTGTTGATTTCATTCAGGAGGATTAAAAATGTCAAAAACTGACGTGATTGAAATTGAAGGAGTTGTAGTTGAGAAACTTCCTAATGCAATGTTCAAAGTAGAACTTGAGAATGGCCATATTGTACTGGCACATATCAGCGGTAAGCTGCGTATGAACTTCATCAAGATTCTGCCGGGAGATAAGGTTACACTTGAGATGTCACCTTATGACCTGAGCAAAGGAAGAATTGTCTGGAGAGACAAGTAAGAATTCTACACATCAAATAACAGGAATGCTGTTGTTTACAACGTTCCGTATCTGAAAAGATAAAAAGATATTATTTTCTGAAAAGTATTTTTAGAAAATAATATCTTTTTTAATTTAAGTCTTGACTTTACCATATGTTTTGTGGTAAAGTATGAAATGGTCATTTTTGGAGAGGTGTGTCCAAAAATACCGGAATATATAGGCAGAGCAAAGTAGGGAAGGAGGATTTGACATGAAGGTTAGATCATCAGTTAAACCAATTTGTGAAAAATGCAAAATTATTAGAAGAAAAGGTAGTATCAGAGTAATCTGTGAGAACCCGAAGCACAAACAGCGCCAGGGCTAATTGTGCAATTATCAAGCGGCTGACAGCATGACACGCCAGGAGGTGTGTGGAGCTGTTTAATATACAGTAAGGATACATCGCATCTGTCCGCAGGTACCGACAGAGCGTGTAGTCTGGGCATCTGACAGACGTTTGTCATCTTTATATTAAAGAGGAAAGATGCTATTGTATATTGCTTATAATACCCGGCATTTGCATTGGCGGATGAGAGTATGATCCGTGCCGGGAAAGGGTATGTAGTTTCCGTACATACCTGGGCTGGGATATCGGAAGGATACATTCCGGTAGGATGCAGCTGTAAATGAGTTACACCAGACTTCATTTATAAAAAGAAGAGACTCATTTCGCATTCGCAGCCTCAATTAGGGACAATTAACAAGAAAACCAGAAAAGAAAATGGAGGAAAGACACATGGCTCGTATTGCAGGTGTAGACTTACCAAGAGACAAACGTGTAGAAATCGGTCTTACTTATATCTACGGAATCGGTAGAACAAGTGCAGAACGTATCTTAAAGGATGCAGGAGTTAATCCTGATACTCGTGTAAGAGATCTTACAAGTGAAGAAGTAAAGAAAATCAGCGCAGTGATCGATGAGACTCAGGTTGTAGAAGGTGATCTTAGAAGAGAGATTCAGCTCAACATCAAGAGACTTAAAGAGATCGGATGCTACCGTGGAATCCGTCATAGAAAAGGACTTCCGGTACGTGGACAGAAAACTAAGACTAATGCAAGAACATGCAAAGGTCCTAAGAGAACTGTAGCAAATAAGAAGAAATAATATCGTATAAAATAAAGAAAGTAGGTTAGTTTAAATGGCTAAGAGAGTTGCGAAAAAAGTAACAAAAAAACGTGTCAAGAAAAACGTTGAACGCGGACAGGCACATATTCAGTCATCATTCAACAATACAATTGTTACACTGACTGACGCTCAGGGAAATGCTCTTTCATGGGCAAGTGCAGGCGGTCTGGGATTTAGAGGTTCAAGAAAATCTACTCCATATGCAGCACAGATGGCAGCTGAGACAGCAGCTAAAGCAGCATTAGTACATGGTCTTAAGACAGTAGATGTATTCGTAAAAGGACCGGGATCAGGAAGAGAAGCAGCAATCCGTGCACTTCAGGCATGCGGAATTGATGTAGTAAGCATCAAGGACGTAACACCGGTACCGCACAACGGATGTCGTCCACCGAAACGCAGAAGAGTGTAATTATACTCTGCTGTATAAGAAAAGCAGTTATTTAATAGTAAATGTTGACGCAGCGGCATGAGTACCGCTGGCATGTATAATATTAGGAGGATAGAAATGGCAGTAAATAGAGTTCCTGTTCTTAAAAGATGCCGTTCATTAGGAATGGATCCGATTTACCTCGGAATCAATAAGAAATCTAACAGACAGTTAAAAAGAGCAAACAGAAAGATGAGCGAGTATGGTCTTCAGCTTCGCGAGAAACAGAAAGCAAAATTCATCTACGGTGTTCTTGAAAAACCTTTCAGAAACTACTATGCAAAGGCAAAACAGCAGGAAGGAATGACAGGTGAAAACCTTATGATCATCCTTGAGTCAAGACTTGACAACGTTGTTTTCCGTCTTGGACTTGCTAGAACAAGAAAAGAAGCTAGACAGATCGTTGATCATAAGCACGTTCTTGTAAACGGCAAACAGGTTAACATCCCATCTTACCTTGTAAAGGCTGGAGATGTTATTGAAATCAAAGAGAACAAAAAAGGTTCACAGAGATATAAAGAGATTCTTGAAGCTACAGCTGGAAACATGGTACCAGAGTGGCTTGAGGCAGACGCTGAGAATCTTAGAGGTACAGTAAAAGAGCTTCCTAACAGAGAAGCAATCGATGTACCGGTTGACGAGATGCTTATCGTCGAGCTGTATTCTAAATAATAACTACGATTTGAAAGGATTGCGCAGGCATTTATGCAGGGCAATCCTAACTAATCTGAATAAGTTGATTAGATACAGTTTTGTACCCCCTCAACATATATTAAGCCCATAAGGAGGGTCTGTGTAGTGTTTGATTTTAATAAACCGAATATTGAAATTACAGATGTTTCAGATGACAAGAAATACGGAAGATTTGTCGTAGAACCGCTGGAGAGAGGATACGGAACTACGCTTGGTAACGCGCTGAGAAGAATCATGCTTTCTTCCCTGCCGGGAGCAGCAATCAGTTCTGTGAAAATCGACGGTGTACTGCACGAGTTCAGTTCCATCCCGGGTGTTAAAGAAGATGTGACAGAGATCATCATGAACCTGAAATCTCTGGCTATCAAGAACACATCTGAGTCTGATGAAGTGAAGACAGCTTATATCGAGTTCGAAGGAGAAGGCGTTGTAACAGGTGCTGATATCCAGTGTGACTCTGATATTGAGATTGTAAACCCGGAGCAGGTAATTGCTACATTAAGCGGTGGCAAAGACAGCAAGCTTTATATGGAACTTACAATCACAAAAGGAAGAGGATATGTAAGCTCAGATAAGAATAAGACAGAAGATATGCCAATCGGTGTTCTTCCGATCGATTCTATCTACACACCGATCGATCGTGTTAACCTGACAGTTCAGGATACACGTGTAGGTCAGGTTACAGATTATGACAAACTGACACTTGATGTCTGGACAAAAGGTACAATGGCTCCTGATGAGGCTGTCAGCCTTGCAGCAAAAGTGTTAAGTGAGCATCTGAAACTCTTCATCGACCTGTCAGAGGTAGCTCAGCAGGCAGAAGTTATGATTGAGAAAGAGGATGACGAGAAAGAAAAAGTTCTTGAGATGAGCATTGATGAACTTGAGCTTTCTGTTCGTTCTTACAATTGTCTGAAGAGAGCCGGAATCAACACAGTTGAAGAGCTCACAAACAAGACTCCGGAAGACATGATGAAGGTTCGTAACCTTGGTCGTAAGTCTCTCGAAGAAGTTCTTGCAAAACTGAAAGAACTCAATCTGGAACTGAACCACGGAGAAGAATAATATTCTATATCCGTACTATGATAAATTATCAGGACACTCATGTCCTGCACAGGCTGTGATTACAGTTTTGCGAATTGCAGCCCGCTGAAGATTGAATATCCTGGTGGTAAGCCCGAAGAGCACAGCAGGAGCATTTGATTAGTAAGCCCGAAGATGCATAACCAAATGTTAATTAATGGAGGAAATTTGAAATGGCAAAGTATAGAAAACTTGGCAGAACAGCAAGCCAGAGAAAAGCTTTACTTAGAAACCAGGTAACAGCACTTCTTAACAACGGAAAGATCGTTACAACAGAAGCTAAGGCAAAAGAGATTCGTAAGCAGGCAGAAAGCCTGATCGCTCTTGCTGTAAAAGAGAAAGATAACTTCGAAGAAGTTACAGTAATGGCTAAAGTAGCACGTAAAGATGCTGATGGCAAACGTGTGAAAGAAGTTGTTGACGGTAAGAAAGTTACTGTTTATGACGAAGTTGAGAAGACAATCAAAAAAGATAAGCCAAGCAGACTGCACGCTAGACGTCAGATGCTGAAAGTTCTCTTCCCTGTTAAAGAAGGCGAGAAGAGAAACATGAAAGATGTTGACATGGTTGCAAAACTCTTTGATGAGATCGCTCCAAAATATGCTGATCGTAACGGTGGTTACACAAGAATCGTAAAGATTGGTCAGCGTAAAGGTGACGCAGCTATGGAAGTTCTGATCGAGCTTGTTTAATTTGATAATATAGCTGATTTTTGACTCCTATGTGAGATGTATGTCTTACATAGGAGTTTTTTGTATATTAGGAAAGTGCTTTCCTAATATCTTTACAACTGTGCAAGTCAAGAGATTACCGATAAAATCTTTGGATGTATGGGGGAAATTTTTGATGAGGTGAAACTCAGAAATAAATTACCCAATTTCAAAATATATTACGATTGCCGGAAAAGAAAGTCTAAGTGATAATGGTGGCAAGATATTCACAAAGAAATCACATTTACACAACACAGGGATGATAAGGAGCGAACACTATGAAAAAGAAACAGGCAATCGCATTATTACTTGCAACAGTACTTGCCGGAACAGGTACTGTACCATATGCATTTGTGTCAACTGTGTATGCAGGACAAGGAAATGCACCGGATGCACCGACAAATCTCAAGACAGAGATGCTTAATGAAGCATATGGTATTGATACGAAAGACCCGGCTTTCTCATGGGTAATCAATGACAAAGATCAAAAAGAAGTACAGACAGCTTATCGTATTATTATTTCAGAAACATCAGAACTGAAAGGGGAGGTGCTTGATACAGGCTGGGTGGAATCGGACGAGAACAGTTATGCACATGCAGAGGGTCTGTCAGATAAGCTGCAGGATAATGAACTTTATTACTGGCAGGTGCAGACAAAAGATAAAGATGGAAACGAGAGCCCGTTATCAGAAGCTTGTCCATTTATGACAAATGTATCAGGAGAATGGCAGAGTCTGAATGGAATCTGGGCAACACCGAATGCAACTCCGGAGTCAGGAGAAGAGAAAGATCCAAGTCTATGGACAGACTTTACATTGGAACAGAAGATGTCCATCAAAGAAGGTGGAGCACTTGCAATGCTTGTCAGAATGGATGACGCTGGAAAGAATGGCTATATGGTTCAATTTCGTTCAAATGATAATCAGATTAAGATTCATCAGATTGATAATGGCACAATTAATACAAATGCATTTCAGGTAATCAATTTAGCTGAATCAGAAATAACATTACCAGAAGATGGAAGTGAATTTGGCGTAAGGATTGATTTCAAAGGAACAAGGATGACATTTTCTATTCTTACAGATTTGCAGAGTGAAGATGCACAGTATATAGAAGTTGGGTCTGCTGAAGTAGATGGTGGTCGTACAGATGGAAGAATCGGGTATCGTACCGGAAGAACAGAATTTGGAACAATAGATGATTTGGTAATTACATCAACAGATGAAGCAAAGACTGTTTTGTATTCTGCAGATTTCGAGTCGGATGATAAGCTTTTCTCCGGTCTGTCTGTTGTAGATGGAAAATTAAATGTAGGAAAGTCAGTGTATAGTGTCTGGTCCGGTGATACAACAAAGCCATATACAGGAGAGACAACTCCGGAAGAGTCAGATAAAGAAGATGAGAATTTCTTAACAGAAATCTCAAGATATTCTTTTTTCCGTAGTCCAAAGCTTACAATTGAAAATACTGATAACATTGATAAGGCAATTGTAAGTACGGCAAGCCGTGGAACAGCAAAGGACAGAGGCACGATTTATGATATATTCATGAACGGAACCTGCCTTGGGGCCGGATCAGCAAGAGAGATGTCTAATGTAGGTAAATACAGCACCGGAAGTGGATATACTCAAGTTTATTATAATTCTTATGATGTGACAGAACTTCTTACAAACGGAGATGCTAATGTAATCAGTGCTGTTGGAAATTCAAGAGATGACAGTCGAAGTATTTTGGTGCAGATGACGGTATTTTATAAGGATGGAACAAAACAGGTTCTGACTAATAGTGGTGTTGAAAATTCAGGATGGAAGACACTTGATGGAACAAATGCGTTTGGCGATGACGGTAGCGGTATCGGAACAGGATATGTAACACTTTTACATGATAATATTAATGCTGAGAAATATCCGGCAGGATGGCAGAATGCAGACTATGATGATAGTAAATGGGCGTCAGCAGTGATTAAGAATCAGGTGGCTGATTCAGCAACAGGAACGAGTGGAAGAGTTCTTTATCCATATACATCAGAGAATGTGCTTCGGGAGACTACGAAGGAAGCAACCAAGAAGGTATATATCAATAAATCAGGAAATGTAGTTGTAGATCTTGGAAAAGAGATTATCGGTGGTATGAAAGTCAACATCGAGAGTGACGCAAAGCAGTCTGTTACAGTTCATATGGGAGAAGAGATGAATGGTGACAACGTAAAATACCAGTTATCTGCGAAACCTGTTTATGAAGATACATGGACATTAAAAGAAGGCACAAACGAATTTGAGACCGCTACAATGCGTAATTTCCGTTATGTCGAGCTGATTGGTTTGGATGATGTAACAAAGCAGGCAATTGTGGACAATCCAGACAGCATCATGGGATGGGCGATCAAACAAGAATTTGATCAAGAGGATTCAAGCTTCAAGGCAACAGATGGTTCAGATGCAGCAACATTGTTAAATCGTCTGTGGGAACTTTCAAAGTATTCGATTGAAGCAACAAATCAGGATGTATTTACTGACTCACAAGCCCGTGAGCGTGCTCCCTATGAAGGTGATTTACTGGTTAATTCAAGCACAAGTTATGCAGTGTCTGAAAATTATTCGCTGGCAAGACATTCTAACGAATGGCTGATCGATAATCAGACTTGGCCGAATGATTACAGAATTTTTTCCGTAGAGATGTCTTATCTCGATTATATGTATACAGGAAATGCAGATTCTATTGCCGAATATTACACCGGACTTAAGAAAAAGCTGACAGAAGAAGTGGAATATGAAGATTCTGCAACAGGATTGATACGGGCAAATGGAAGTCAGGCAGGTAATACATCTTTGATTGACTGGCCAACATCCGAAAGAGATGGATACCAAGGAAGTTATTATGATGTGGTATTCAATGCAGAGTATGTTGGAATCTATCTTAAGATGGCGGATATTAGTACAGCACTTGGAAAGACAGATGATGCAAAATACTACACTGAGAAATCAGAGAAGCTTAAAGAAAGTCTTCTGAAATATGCATATGATAAGGAAAACGGATGCTTCTACGATTCTCTTGCAAAGGATTATACAGCAACAAAGCATTCTTCCACCCATGCAACTGCTTACGCATTGACTTATGGTGTGTTTGACTGTCAGGAAATGGCAGATCAGATGTGTGATTTCGTATATGAAAAGTGCAAGGACGAATTTAAAGGAAGTGTTTATGTAACGTACTTTATTCTGAAAGGTTTGTATAATGGAAATCATGGAGATTATGCAGAAAAACTGATGACAAACCCAAAAGTCGGAACGGATGTAAAGACATTTGCCTCTCTTCTGGATGATTTGAACTGTACAATCACACCGGAGGCATGGGGGCATAAGTGGAAAGGAAACATGACAATGTCCCATCCATGGGGCGCTGCTCCAGGATGCTCTATCGTACAGGGAACGTTCGGTATTATGCCGACAGATGCAGGATTCGATGAATTCACGATTAAGTTTCAGCCGGGTGAGGTTGCATCCGCAGAGGTGTCAACACCGAGCGTGAAGGGAGAGATTCAGGCATCCTATGCAAATGGAACAGCTGACGATATTGAAAACCTGAAGATGACAGCCAGCGTTACGATTCCAGTAAATACAAAAGCAAAGGTTTCTCTTCCGGTTCCAAGTGCAAGATATACAACAATGTGTGTAAATGGAGAGAAAGTAAAAGGAACCAACGACGGGACTTACCTGACGGTAGAACTTGGATCAGGAACTTATGATTTGTCTCTCAGTGATGAGAAAGAAGATGCAGAAGTGACTCTGACTGGTAAAGTATCCGCAGATACAACAGAATTGATTCTTGGAAAGACAGCACAGATTAAGACCACCGTAAAGGATCAGTTTGGTGAAAAGTATACAGAAGCAAAAGGACTGAAATTAACCTATACAAGTTCTGACGAAACAGTAGCTACTGTAGATGAGAAGGGTGTTGTTACACCAGTGAAAGCCGGAACAGCGACCGTAACTGTAACAGCAGAGTACAACGGAACTAAGACAGAAATCGGTACATTGGACTTTAATGTAGTCAAAGTCCTGAAAGGCACAGAAGTAAAAGTTAAGACGGATAAAGAAAAACTGGAAGTTGGAGATACTGCACAGATTGTTCTTGTGAATGTTTACGATGACGGATCAGAAGAGGAAGTAAGTCTGGCTGGTGCAACCTTCAGTGTAGAAGGAGAAGGCGCAACAATTGATGAATCTGGCAATCTGACAATTACAGGAGCCGGTGAATTTAAGATCAATGTATCAACTACAACAGAATTTGAGGATGCAACAAAAGAGACAGGAACAGAAAACCTTACTTATGACACAATCTGGAGTTTTGATGGACAGAGTAGCCCGCTAAGTGGAGTTAATCTGAAAGATGGTAAGATTTATGCAGCAAAAGGACAGAAAGTTGTCAATACAGACGAAGACAAGAAGGGAAATGTAGTCAGCGGAACATTTACAATTGAAAATATTGCTGCCAATATCGCATTCAATGTACAGGATGGAAGTCATCAGTACTTCTGGCAGTTCCGTTCGGACAGCAAGACATTAAAGAAGCATACACAGATTGGTAATAACATTGCTGTTTATGGTGCAGAGGTTCCGATTGTTCTGAATGATGGGGAAAATACATTCCTTATTGCAACGGTAGGAGACAAGATTTACACTTACCTGAATGATGAACTGATTGATGTGTGCGATGTAAATAAAGAACTGCCGACAAGCGGTGGATTCGGAATCCGTAACGGTGGGTCTGAGAGCTCTTATATCAGTAATCTTAATGTAGGAAGCAATCTGAAATACACAGTGAGTACAACTGTAACAGCAGAAGAAAAAGTCCAGGTAAATAAGAACTTCCTGAATAAGACAATCGAGTATGCAAAACAGCAGAAAGAGTCTGAGGAGTTCAATAATGCAATTGTAGATGTACAAAAGTCTTTCAGCGAAGCGCTGGAGAAAGCAGAAACAGTCGCAGCGGATAAAAATGCAACACAGGAAGAGGTTGATGCAGTATGGCAGAAACTACTCACGGAAGTACATAAGCTTGGAATGAACAAAGGAGATATTACTTCTCTTGAAAAACTTGTTGATGTTGCGGAAGCAATTGATCTTGATAAATATGTAGAAGCTGGTCAGGTAGAATTTAAAGATGCACTCAAAGCAGCACAAAATCTGATTGCAGATAAAGATAATGCAATGCAGAAAGAAATCACAGAAGCAGAAGACAATCTACTCTCAGCCATGCTGAATCTGAGATTTAAAGCAGATAAGTCAATCCTGAAGAGTCTGATCGAAGATGCAGAGACGAAAGAAGAATCAGCATATACAGCAGAGAGTTATACAGTGATGGCTTTAGCACTGAATGATGCAAAAGTTGTAATAGAGAACGAAAACGCAACGCAGGAAGAGGTTGATGAAGCAGCAGCAACACTGAAGAGTGCGATTGACGGTCTGGTTGTTGTCAATGATGACAAGAAAGATGACAACAAAGATGATGGCACCAAAGGCGATGATAGCAAAGATGACAGCACTAAAGGAGACGACAACAAGGATAATTCAGCCGGTGGAGCCAAAGATCAGAACAACAGTCAGAGTGGAAGTGACAAGAAGGAAACGACAGCAAAGAATAGAGCTTCCAAGACAGGTGACATGACAAGTCTTCTGTTCCCGGCACTGATGCTTACAGCAAGTGCAGGTACAATCGGTGGAATAGCGATTCAGCGTAAGAAGAAAGGAAACAAAAGAGAAAACAACAAAAAATAATAAAAGGTAAAGTAATAGAACATTAGATTTTATGGCAGACTGTCGGGTAGGACGGAAGAAAAATTCCCACTGCACGGCAGTCTTTTTGTCAAGTTAAAATTCAGTTTTGTAAAAAGTGCACAAATGATGTTAAAAAAATAACGTTAAAACTTTAACAACAGGCACATTGACAATTAATTAACGAACTAGTATACTAATAACTGTAATCGGGAAACATAAAAACAACCCGATCGGATAAAACTTGCAGGTTACGAAAACAGTGACTATAAAAATGATTTATTCAAGTACAGGAGGAATACTCAGATGGCAAAGAAAGAGGCGGCAAAAACTGTAGAGACAAAGACAGTAAATACCGGATTCATTGATAACGTTGAAGCTCTTGAAGCAAAAATGAAAGAGATGCGCGAGGCACAGAAAATCTTCGCTACATTTACACAGGAGCAGGTTGACAAAATCTTCTATGAAGCAGCTATGGCAGCAAACAAGCAGCGTATCCCGCTTGCAAGACTTGCAGTAGAAGAGACTCAGAGAGGTATTCTCGAGGATAAGGTTATCAAAAACCATTACGCAGCAGAGTATATTTACAACGCATACAAAGATACAAAGACATGTGGTGTTGTAGAAGAAGATAAGGCATTCGGAATCAAAAAGATCGCAGAGCCAATCGGACTTGTTGCAGCAGTTATCCCTACAACAAACCCGACATCAACAGCAATCTTTAAAACACTGATCTGCTTAAAGACAAGAAATGCAATCATCATCAGCCCACATCCGGCTGCTAAGGCATCTACAATCGCAGCAGCTAAAGTTGTTCTTGAGGCAGCGGTTAAGGCAGGAGCTCCGGAAGGAATCATCGGTTGGATCGATGCTCCATCACTGGAACTTACAAACACAGTAATGAGAGATGCAGACATCATCCTTGCAACAGGTGGTCCTGGAATGGTTAAGGCAGCTTACTCTTCAGGAAAACCGGCACTTGGAGTTGGAGCTGGTAACACACCAGTAATCATCGACGATACAGCAGATGTAAGAATGGCAGTTAACTCAATCATCCACTCTAAGACATTTGACAATGGTATGATCTGTGCTTCTGAGCAGTCTGTAACAGTACTTGAAAGCGTATATGAGGAAGCTAAGAAAGAATTCCAGTACAGAGGATGCTACTTCCTGAAACCAGGCGAGGAGCTTGACAAGGTTCGTAAGACAATCATCATCAACGGTGCACTCAACAGCAAGATTCCAGGAAAATCAGCTTATGAGATCGCTCAGATGGCTGGTGTTGAAGTACCGAAGGATACAAAGATCCTCATCGGTGAAGTTGAATCTGTAGATATCTCAGAAGAATTTGCACATGAGAAATTATCACCGGTACTTGGTATGTACAAAGCAAAAACATTTGACGAGGCTCTTGAGAAAGCAGCACAGCTCGTAGCAGACGGTGGATACGGACATACATCTTCCCTCTACGTACATCCGGCAGAGACAGAGAAGATCGCAAAACACGCAGCAGCAATGAAGACTTGCCGTGTACTGATCAACACACCTTCTTCACACGGTGGTATCGGAGATCTTTATAACTTCAAGATGGCTCCGTCCCTTACACTTGGATGTGGATCATGGGGTGGAAACTCTGTATCAGAGAACGTAGGAGTAAAACATCTGCTTAACATCAAGACAGTTGCAGAGAGGAGAGAGAATATGCTGTGGTTCAGAACACCTGAGAAAGTTTACTTCAAGAAAGGTTCCATGCCGGTTGCTCTGGATGAGCTTGGAACAGTAATGCACAAGAAGAAAGCATTCATCGTAACAGACTCTTTCCTTTACAAGAACGGATATGTTAAACCGATCGAAGATAAATTAGATGAAATGGGAATCCAGCACACATGCTTTTTCGAGGTAGCACCAGACCCGACACTTCAGTGTGCACGCAAGGGTGTTGACCAGATGAGACAGTTCGAGCCAGATACAATCATCGCTCTTGGTGGTGGTTCCGCAATGGACGCTGGTAAGATCATGTGGATCATGTACGAGCATCCGGAAGCAAACTTCGAGGATATGGCTATGGACTTCATGGATATCCGTAAGAGAGTATTCACATTCCCTAAGATGGGAGAGAAAGCTTACTTTGTAGCTATCCCAACATCTTCAGGAACAGGTTCTGAGGTAACACCATTCGCAATCATCACAGACGCTGACACAGGTGTTAAATGGCCAATCGCTGACTACGCTCTGCTTCCAAACATGGCAATCGTAGACGTAGACAACATGATGACACAGCCGAAGGGACTGACAAGTGCTTCAGGTATCGACGTTATGACTCATGCAATTGAGGCATATGTATCTATCATGGCTACAGACTACACAGATGGTCTTGCTATGAAGGCTGTTAAGCTTGTATTCGAGAACCTTCCGTCTGCATACGAGAACGGAGCAAACGATCCGAAGGCTCGTGAAGAGATGGCAAATGCTTCTTGTATGGCTGGTATGGCATTCGCAAATGCATTCCTTGGTGTTAACCACTCCATGGCTCATAAACTTGGTGCTTTCCATCACCTGCCACACGGTGTTGCTAACGCAGTTATCCTTACAGAAGTTATGAGATACAACGCAGCAGAGGTTCCGACAAAGATGGGAACATTCTCACAGTATCAGTACCCACATGCACTTGCAAGATACGCAGAACTCGGACGTTTCGCAGGATGCACAGGTAAAGATGACAAAGAAGTATTTGAGAACTTCATCGCTAAACTTGAAGAACTCAAAGAGAAGATCGGAATCAAGAAGACAATCAAAGATTACGGCATTGATGAGAAGTACTTCCTTGATACACTTGATGAAATGTCAGAGCAGGCATTCAACGATCAGTGTACAGGAGCAAACCCAAGATACCCACTCATCCAGGAGATCAAAGATCTGTACCTGAAATGCTACTACGGAAAATAAATTGCATTGCATAAGCAGGCATATGACCGTTAGAATCTAAAATATACGAAGAGAGACAGAATGATGTTGAAAAGCATTGTTCTGTCTCTTTTTTACGTGAGCAACGAGCCAAAGTCTGTGCTTGCACAAGACCTTGGCGACTGCCGCGATAACTTGGAAAATACAGTTTTTGAGTTTTCCAAGTATACGTGAGCAACGAGCTAAAGGTTATGATTGTTAATAAATAGACAATATATAAGAGACAAAAAAACTTGTTAAAAACTGCACAAACTTGCTCTAAAGGGGTTTTATTTCTAAAAATTGTGAGATATAATGACATCATCAAAACAAAGTAAGAGCCGTAAGGCAAAAGGAACAGCCCCACAGAGCTGAGATAAAATAAGAGCAGACAAGAAGGAGCGTTCAAGATATAAGGAGGTCTATATTATGAAGTTAGAAGAAAAAAATCTCATCGTGAAACGTGCTTACAAATCAGTCTATAAATGTGATGATTGTATCGTGAAAGTTTTTAATGAAGGACATCCGAAGTCAGATGTATTTAATGAGGCTCTGAATACTGCAAGAGTAGAAGAGACAGGTTTGGACATTCCGAAGGTAAAAGAAGTAACTCAGATTGATGGAAAGTGGGCAATTGCTATTGAGTACAAAGCAGGTAAGACACTTGAGGACATGATGGAATCTGATATGAAGAATCTGGAAAAATATATGGAAGACTTTGTTGATCTCCAGTTACAGGTTCAGAGTAAGAAATCACCGCTTCTGAAAGGAATGAAAGATAAATTAGCTCGTCAGATCAATGGATTGAAAGATCTTGATGCGACTACACGTTATGAACTTCTGACAAGACTTGAGAGTATGCCAAAGCATAATAAAGTATGTCACGGAGACTTTAATCCGAGTAATGTGATCGTAGGAAAGAATGGAAAGATGACTGTGGTTGACTGGGCTCATACAACACAGGGAAATGCAAGTGCAGATGCAGCAATGACATATTTGCTTTTCGCACTGAAAGATCAGAAAGTAGCAGATCTCTATCTGAAATTGTTCTGCAAGAAGAGTGATACAGCAATGCAGTATGTACAGCAGTGGCTTCCGATTGTGGCAGCAGCACAGTTATCTAAAGAAAATGAACTTGAAAAAGATTTTCTGATGAGATGGATTGATGTTGTTGATTATCAGTAGAAAATATGATTGATTAGTTGTTTCTGAAAAAGCGTTGGAGAATGAGAATTTCAAATAATAGATTCTCATTCTTCGACGCTTTAATAATTTACGCGAGCAACGAGCCAAAGTCCGTGCTTACACGAGACCTTGGCGACTGCCGCGATAACTTGAGAAACTCGCGGAGCGTGTTTCTCATAGTTACCAGCTAGTGAAGAAAACATTTCCACCGATGACAACACCAGTTCTATTTGTAGATGCTGCATATAAGAAATAATAGCAGTCAGATACGGAAGAATGCCGAGCACCGTTGATCGCATCTTGCGCTACTTGAATGGAAAGACTTCTTGGCCCTGCTTTTAAGACACGGTCTAAGGAACCTGTCCATACCGGAGCAAACTGTCCGCTTGCGTAAACAACACCTGAAATGCTGTTTGGGAAACGTCCGCTGTTCACGCGGTTCATAATAACTGTTGCAACTGCAAGCATAGATTCATAATCATAGCGAGCTTCACATTGTAGAATGGCTGCTAAGAGTGTAACATCATCTGAGGCAACGTTTGAGCCACCGGAAGAGTTTGAGCCACCGGAAGAGTTTGAACTACCGGAAGAACTTGAACCACTGGAAGAACTTGAACTTCCGGAGGAACTGTTAGAAGAACTGTTACTACTAGAACTAGAACTGTTCTGCTTGTTCGCACTGGCAGCAGCCTCAGCTTTTGCAGCTGCTTCGGCTTTCGCAGCGGCTTCTGCCTGTTTCCTGGCTTCTTCTGCCTGACGAGCTGCCTCTTCTTCTTTGGCTTTCTGCAGTTTTGCATTCACCTCATTCAAATTAGTAGAAGTTTCAGCAGCTTTTGCCTGTAATTGTGTCTGCTGTGTCTGCAATTGGTTCTGTAAATCTTTCATGGAAGCCTGCTGTGCTTCCAGGTCTGCTTTCTGATCGGCAATCTGCTGGTGAACATCTTTCAGATTGTTCAGAGCTTTGCGGTCGTAGTTACTTAAATTTTCAATAAAATCAGCTTTGTTTAGAAAATCTGACATATTTTCTGCTGAGAAAAGCATCTCAAGCATTGTAGCACTTCCGTGCTCATACATATATTTGATACGGCTTTTCATATCTTCATACTGCTGATCTTCGTTTTTCTGCGCTTTCTCAAGATCATCCTGCGTTTTGTCTATATCACTGTTGAGGAGCTCAACCTGCATCTCAGTATCAGATATCTTCTCACTCAGGGTGAGGATATCCTGGTTGATGCCTTTTAATTCGTTCTCAAGGGCAGAGGTCTGGTTTTGCAGATTGTCTATCGTGTCTGTAGCATAGACAGGAAGTGCAGAAAATACAATTGCAAGGGAACAAATGAGCGCGGTGCCCGTATGTAACTTGCTTTTTTTGTAAAATGCCATAATCTCAATATCCTTTCTTTAAATGACATTGCATAGTTGTTGAAAACCTATTATACTATAAAACAGAGAATTAATCAAATTGGCACGAAATATTTTGTGATTGTTTTACGAAATGATTAAAAAGATATTGCTTTTTGTAACAATTGACGGATAGAAAATACAGAAGATAAGGAAAAAAGTATGGAAAAAAAGGAAATTAAGATTGTTGGATTAGATCTCGATGGAACACTTCTTACAGATAAGAAGGAACTTCTTCCTTATACGAAGAATGTGATCGGAGAGGCACTGCAGAATGGTACAGTTGTTCTTGTTGCAACCGGAAGACCATGGACAGGAGTTCCGGAAGAATTACGTGAGCTTCCGGGGATGGATTATGCACTGACTGCGAATGGGGCAAGGATTATCGAGACGAGAACCGGAAAGGTACTGGAAGAACATCTGTTATCCAAAGAAGCAGCAAAAAAAGCAATTGCAATCGGAAGAAAATATGATACTCTGTTGGAAGTTTATTTTGATGGGCAGGGATATGCTCAGAAAGATGAGATCGCGCAGGTGAGAAAGTATCATAAGAATCCGAACATGTGGGATTATTTTCTGAGAACACGAATAGCGGTAGACAGACTGGAAGATCTGCTGGATGAAAAAGAAGGGAATCTTGATAAAGTACAGATGTTGTTTGCAGATATGGAAGAGAGAGAAGAGGCATGGAAAGAGCTGGAGCGAGAAGGCGTCTTTGAACTGGTTGGCTCTCTTCAATATAATATAGAAATCAATGCAGTTGGTGTAAATAAAGGAACCGGACTTGTGAATCTTGGCAAGATGCTTGGAATCAGGCGGGAAGAGATCATGGCGTGTGGGGATGGCGATAATGATATCGCAATGCTCAAGGAAGTTGGATTTGGGGTTGCCATGGCGAATGCCGAAGAAAAGGTCAAAGCTGTAGCTGATTATATTACGGAGAGCAACAATGATGAGGGGGCTGCAAAGGCCATCGAGAAGTTTGTTCTGAAACGAGGAGGGGAATCATGTTAGAAGTATTAAAGGTTATCATTTTAGGAATTGTGCAGGGAATCACAGAGTGGCTTCCAATCAGTAGTACAGGTCATCTGATTCTGGTAGAGCAGCTGATCCAACTGAAGCAGAGCGAGGCATTTACGAATATGTTCAATGTGGTGATTCAGTTTGGATCGATCCTGGCAGTTGTAGTAATTTATTTTCATAAGTTAAATCCGTTCTCACCGACGAAGACGGAAAAGCAGAAGAAGATGACAATTCAGTTATGGATTAAAGTAGTGATCGGAACAATTCCGGCACTGATCGGAGGAGTGTTGCTGAACGATCTGATTGAATCAAAACTGAGTAATGCATATGTTGTTGCATTGATGTTGATTGTTTATGGTATTTTATTCATTGTAATTGAAAAACGTAATGAGACAAGAGAACCGAAAGCAAAAAGAATCTCTCAGCTTTCTGTGAAGACAGTTCTTCTGATCGGAGTTTTCCAGATGATGGCGATGATTCCTGGGACGTCCAGATCCGGCGCAACGATTGTCGGAGCACTGGCACTTGGGGTTTCAAGAAGTGTTGCAGCAGAGTTTACATTTTTCCTTGCAATTCCGGTTATGTTTGGAGCAAGTGCACTGAAGTTGTTTAAGTTCGGTCTGGCATTTACCCCAATGCAGGTATTTCTGCTTCTTCTTGGAATGATCGTATCCTTTGCAGTATCTGTTATAGCAATCAAGTTCCTGATGAAATATATCAAGAACCATGACTTTAAGGCATTTGGATATTACAGAATCGTACTTGGAATCGTTGTATTTTTATTCTTCGGTATCCAGGCTTTATTCAAATAAGGTATGTATCATTGAATAGAGTGCAGTGTGTTTTACTGTTCACAGTTATTGTGAACAGTAAAATTTTGTATTTCCAAAAGAAATCGTGCATAATTACGTCTTGCATTTTATGAAAAGCATGTTATAATTATTAACATGTTTTGAATTTTTATGCAGAGAAAAGAGGAGGAGCTTAAGATGAAGAAGTTTTTATCAGTATTTCTTACTGCAGCATTAGCAGTCAGCATGCTGGCAGGTTGCGGTAGTAAGAACGAAACAGTAACAGCAAAGGTAATCGATATTGACCTTACAGATGAAGAATATGCATTTGGTGTGGACAAGAATCAGCCGGAACTTCTTGAGAAGACAAATGAGTTTATTGCAAAGATCAAATCAGATGGAACACTTGATGAGATCTGCAAAAAGTATTTCTCAGACGGAGAGCCGGAAGCAGTAAAATCAGCAACACTTGATACATCTAAGGATCAGTTGGTTGTAGCTACAAATGCAGCATTCGAGCCATTTGAGTATACAAAGGGTGAAGATTATTATGGAATCGACATGGAGATTGCAAAGCTTCTTGCTGATGAACTTGGAAAAGAGCTTGTAATCGAGAACATGGATTTTGATGCAGTTTGTCTGTCTGTAAGCCAGCAGAAATGTGATATTGCTATGGCAGGACTTACAATCAATGAAGAGAGAGAAGAATATGTTACATTTACAGATTCTTACTATTCAGCATCCCAGCGTTTGATCGTTCCAAGCAATGTTACAACATTTGATGATTGCAAGACAGCAGATGACGTTGCAGCTAAGCTTGCTGAGACAAAATCATCTGACCAGATCGGTGTTCAGCAGGGAACAACAGGTCAGTACTATGTTGAAGGAAGCGAAGATTGGGACTTCCCGGGACTTCCGGCAAAATGCGTGACATACAAGAGCGGATCACTTGCAGTACAGGATATGCTCAATGAAAATATTCAGTATGTGATCATTGATGCAGCACCGGCAGCAGCAATCACAGAAGCAATCAACGCAGTTCAGTAAGAGTATTTACTAAGAATTTATAGGCAGTAAAATAACAGAATTTATTAACGAGGGAAATACAGGCAGAAGATGATGCATGCATTTTCCTCTTTTTGGAGAAAGGAAACAAATGGGGAATTTTAGTCAGAAAGTAGACAAATTTATTGATATATTTCTGAATCAGAATGGCTATGTGAAAGTAGTTCAGGGACTGCAGAATACTTTGCTGATCGCAATCTGCGGTCTGATTATCGGTATTGTGATCGGTACTTTGATCGCTACAGTCCGTGTGATTCCGAAATATAAAACTCTTCCGAGAGTATTGAATCATATTTGCAGCTTTTATGTTGCATTATTCAGAGGAACTCCTATGGTAGTTCAGCTCCTTATCTTTTATTATGTACTCCTTCCGATTTTTGGGGTGAAGATTACCGGAGTACAGGTTTCTATGGTTGTATTTGGTCTGAATAGTGGTGCATATATTTCAGAGATCATGCGAAGCGGAATCCAGTCTGTCGATCCGGGACAGATGGAAGCCGGAAGAGCAGTCGGACTCAGTTTTGGAACAAGTATGATGAAGATTGTGATTCCGCAGGCTGTAAAGAACATTCTTCCGACACTTGGAAATGAGTTCATTTCTCTTATTAAAGAGACATCTGTAGTAAGTTTTGTTGGCGCAGCTGACCTTTATGTTGCATTTAACTATATCGGAAGTAACAGCTACGAATTCATGGTACCGTACCTTGTAATGGCGTTAATCTACATTGCACTTGTACTTGTGATCACATTACTTGTTAAATTATTAGAAAGGAGCCTGAAGAAGAGTGATAGACGTAATTAATCTGCAAAAAAGCTTTGGGGACAAAGAGATTCTGAAGGGAATCAATGTTACGATCAATAAAGGCGATATCGTTGCGGTGCTCGGACCATCCGGCTCCGGTAAAAGTACATTTTTGCGATGCCTGAACTGTATGGAAGACCCGACAGGCGGAAGTATTATCTTCAATGGTGTTGATATCGCAGATATGAAGGTTGATATTAATCAGCATCGCCGCCATATGGGAATGGTTTTCCAGCATTTCAATCTTTATAATAATAAGACAGTTCTTCAGAATGTCATGATGGCACCTGCATATCTAAGATGTAAGGACATTGATAAGGCAAAGAAAAAGAATCGTATGATCAAATTTAAAAATATGTTCCGTGGAAGTGACAAGAAGGAAGAGCTGATTCCGATCACTGAGACAAAGGAGCAGATCAAGAAAGAAGTAAAGGAGCAGGCAATGGCTCTTTTGAAGAGAATCGGATTGGAAGATAAAGCGGATGTGTATCCGTCTACACTTTCCGGTGGACAGAAACAGCGTGTCGCGATTATCCGTTCCATGGCTATGAATCCTGACGTGATTCTTTTTGATGAGCCGACTTCAGCACTTGACCCGGAAATGGTAGGAGAAGTTCTTGAACTGATGAAAGATCTGGCAAAAGAGGGAATGACAATGGTTGTTGTTACTCATGAGATGGGATTTGCCCGTGAGGTTGCTTCAAGAGTTCTTTTTATTGATGACGGTCAGATTAAGGAAGAAGCTGCCCCGGCAGAATTCTTTGAACATCCGAAAGATCCAAGACTTCAGGAGTTCCTTTCAAAGATCCTGTAAAAGAAAATGCGTAGCATTTTGGAGGTTGGCTCTGAACAGTTACGAAAAAATATTTAATTTTTAATCTATAGAATATCTGTTTGGTATTGTGTTACAATATTGAACAGATATTTTTATATATAAGGAAATGGTATTGAATGAAATGTAATAGAAAGAAAAAATACGAAGCAGATGCTTTGGCATGTGAGAGGCTGCAAGAGACAGTAGAACCACTTGTTGAATGGTTTCGGGAGAATCAGAGAGATCTTCCGTGGCGGAAGCATGTGAATGCGTATCGGGTCTGGATTTCAGAGATTATGCTGCAGCAGACGAGAGTGGAAGCAGTTAAATCTTATTACACACGATTCCTGGAAGAACTGCCGGATATCAAAGCGCTGGCTGAAGTGCCGGAAGACAGACTGCTTAAGCTGTGGGAAGGACTTGGCTACTACAACAGGGCGAGGAATTTAAAGGCAGCAGCACAACAGGTAATGGAAGAATATAATGGTGTATTCCCGGATACATTTGAAGAGATAAAAAAGTTGAAAGGAATTGGCAGTTATACAGCCGGTGCGATCAGCTCTTTTGTTTATCATCAGCAGAAACCAGCGGTAGATGGAAATGTTTTTCGCGTGGTTACAAGAATTCTGGAAGACAGTGATGACATTATGAAAGCAAGTACAAGGACAAAGATAGAATGTATGCTTGAACAGGTGATTCCGGCAGAGGCACCGGGAGATTTTAATCAAGGATTGATTGAACTTGGGGCAATCGTCTGTCTGCCAAATGGAGAACCAAGGTGTGAGAGCTGTCCGATAAGGGAATTTTGTCTTGCATACCAGGATGAATGTCAGATGGACTATCCGGTCAAGAAAAAGGCGAAAGAGCGAAGAATCGAGAAAAGAACGATTCTAAGATTCTGTGATAATGAGGAAATTGCGATTCGCAAAAGGCCGGGAGAAGGACTCCTTGCAGGATTGTATGAATTTCCTAATGTAGAGGGACATTTAACACAAAAAGAAGTTATAGAATATGCAAAAGAGTCAGGTCTTACGCCGGTGCGCGTGAAGAAGCTGCCAAAGGCGAAGCACATTTTCAGTCATGTTGAATGGCATATGACCGGATATGAGATTTTGGTGGATGAGTTGGAAAAAGAATTTCAGAATCCTGAGATCATATTTGCAGGAAAGAAGGATCTGGAGAAAAATTATGCAATTCCGAGTGCATTTTCGGCATATCTATAAATGAAGAGGATGAGAATACTGTGGTAGCTGAAAAATCTGGAAAATAAAAATAGAACGCTTAAAATAGAGTCCACTCTGTTTTATTGAAAAAAAGGCGAAATATGTTATAATATCTCTTATAGTTTAAAATGCATACGGGAGAGTTTTAGCAGAAATGAGTACAAAAACAGAATTATCGAAGCAGCAGAAAAAATCACAGGAAACAAAGGAAAAAATCTTTCAGGCAGCGAAGAAGATTCTTCAGAAGAGCGGATATGAAAAATTGTCAATCAAGAATATCTGTGAAGAAGCAGGCGTGTCGAACGGAAGTTTCTATCATCACTTTAAGACAAAAGATGATTTGCTGTCTTATTATATAGAAGACCAGCCTACGATGGGACCGGATCTGTTGGAGACACCGAAAAGTCTGGAAGATGTAAAGGACGGAATTGTCCGTGTTTATTTGAATTATGTAGCTTATTGCCGTGAACTTGGTGTAGAATTTATGGCAGGATATTATGATACAAAGAATCAGGCATTGAATCCGGCGATAAGAACAGAACGTCCATATCCGATCGTGACAGTACAGGCTTATGTAGAGCAGGCTGCGAAGGATGGGATTATTAACATTAGAGAGAGTATTGACGAATTTACAACAGATATCCGGATGATCGTGATCGGAAATGTATTTGAATGGTGTCTGAGAGAGGGAAATGCTGATTTTGAAGGCAACATGAGTCGTTCTTTGAGGCGGTATCTGGACAGTACACTGGAGGAAGGTTGATGATTTATCACTTTATTGTGAATCCGCGGGCTCGTTCAGGGCTTGGCGAGATGCTGTGGAAACAGCTGGAACCTGAGTTGTGCAGAAAAAGAATCGATTATCAGATTCATCTGACAACAAAGAAAAAGGATGCAGGAAAGATTGCATCAAAGATTACGGAAGATGGCCAGGAGCACATGTTTGTTGTTCTTGGAGGCGACGGTACACTCAATGAAGTACTAAGTGGAATTAAATCACTGGAGAAAGTGACGTTAGGATATATTCCGATTGGATCAAGCAATGATTTTGCAAGAGGAACAGGAATCCCGGGAGATCCTTTTGAAGCATTGAACACAATTCTTTCACCCAAAAAGGTTGAAAAGATGGATATAGGTGTGCTAAAAAGGGAAGGGAAAGGAAGAAGATTTGCAGTGAGTGCCGGTATTGGATTTGATGCTGCAGTCTGTCATGAAGTATGTGTTTCAAAATGGAAACGTGTATTGAACCTTCTGAAAATCGGTAAGCTGAGTTATGCGGTTGTGGCAATGGATCGTATTATAAAGGATCGGCCGGTGAAACTTGAACTGACACTGGATGATGGAAGCATGAAAGTGTTTGAGAGGACTTATTTTGCAGCATTTATGAATCTTCCTTATGAAGGAGGAGGGTTTAAGTTTTGTCCGGACGCTTCCGGAAGTGATGGATTTCTTGATATTATGGTTGTGTCGGATCTGTCGAAGCTCAAGATTCTGTGTCTGCTTCCGACCGCTTTTTCAGGAAAGCATACAAGATTTAAAGGGGTGACGATATTAAAATGTCGTAGTGTAAAGGTAGTGACAGATCGTGCACTGCCGTTACATACAGATGGAGAACCTTCCTTTTTATCAAAAGAGATAGAAGTCTCACTGGAAAAAGAAAAACTTAATGTGATCGTTGAATAGAAGAAAGGTGATGAAACAGGATGCATATAGGGATTGTTTTAGCGATTGGGTTATGTATTGTAATAGGAATACCAGCTTTCTTAATTTTTTTGCTGGCTCCAAGACTGTCGGGCAGAAAAAGAGTGCATCCGTTTCTTGGCGTAAAGTGGGCGCATAGAGGACTTCATGATAAGAAGCGTGGGATTCCGGAAAATTCATTTCCGGCATTTCGTGCGGCAATCGAAGCCGGAGATGGAATAGAACTGGATGTTCATCTGACAAAGGATGGACAGTTGGTGGTTTTTCATGATGATACATTTGAAAGAATCTGTGGAAGACGGGGCAGAGTGGAAGATACTTCATATGAAGAGATGCAGAAGTACAGACTTGCGGAGACAAAAGAGCGGATTCCACTATTGTCAGAAGTACTGCAGCTGGTAGATGGAAAGGTACCACTTCTGATCGAGGTGAAACTTCCTAACACAGATACAAAGATTTGCAGAAAATTGGATGAAGAACTGCGAAAATATCATGGAGAATACATGATCCAATCCTTTAACAGCCTGGTACTTCGTTGGATGAAGAAACATCGGAATGAAATTCCAAGAGGACAATTATCTGAGAATCTGACGAAAAACGACAGAACAACGCATTATCTCTTGAGATTTTGTGTAAAATATCTTTTGAGTAACTGTATGTGCAGACCGGATTTTATTTCTTACCGGTGGTCGGACAGAAAGAATCCGGGATTATGGCTGAACAGGGTTCTCTTTAAAACGCCGGCAGCGGCATGGACACTGCATGGAGAAAAAGATGTTAAGGCGGCAAGAAGAAGCTTTGATATGTATATTTTTGAGATGAGTTAAAGAAGAGTAAATCTGATTTCTATTGAAAGTTCTGATTTAAAAAGTAAAGGTGAACAAAAGAAGAGACAGATGTTGATAATTCATAAGAAAAAGAAAAGAAATGTTAAAAACTTATGAAGCCGGTTGAGATTATGTTTTAAAAGTGCTATAATCGAGCCTATCAAAAAAGAGCGTTAAATGAAAATAGCGCAGAAGTAGCAAGTGCTGTATCGGTTTGATGAAAAGCGGAGGAGTGTCAGATATGAAATGGAAGACAAAGTTCATAGAGACAATGAAAAGATATAAGCATGCATGGGTGTTTTTATACGCGTTAATCTATATGCCGTGGTTTTGGTTTCTTGAGAAACATGTGACGATGAATTATCATGTGGTGCAGACAGCATTAGATGAAGAGATTCCTTTTATTGAATATTTTATTGTACCGTATATGTTATGGTTTGTATTTATCGCAGCTACATTTTTGTACTTTTTCGTTACAGATGTACAGGGATTTTACAAACTGGCGAAGATTTCGTTTGCAGGAATGACAATTTTCCTTATTATTTGTTCCGTATTTCCGAATGGTCAGGATTTACGACCGGTTGTGTTTGAGCGGGATAATATTTTTGTAGATGCAGTTCGGATGCTGTATCGGACAGATACTTGTACGAATGTATTTCCAAGTCTTCATGTGTTTAATACTCTGTGCGCATGTATTGCAATCCATAAGAGTCAGGCACTTAAGAAACACAAAGCTGTTTGTATTGGAGCATATGTGCTTGGAGCGTTGATTATAATGGCGACTATGTTCTTGAAGCAGCATTCCGTACTTGATGTGACAGGAGCATTTATTATGGCTTATCTGTTGTATCAGTGGGTATATGCAGAAGAGACGAAGAAAGTTCCGGGATATTCAAAGCGTCCAGTATTTCAGAATAAGTAAGAGTTAGAAAAAGAATTACAGGAAGTGCTTTTGGCTGATGAGGTCAAGGGCACTTTTTTGTATATTAGGAAAGTCCTTAGCATAGAATATAGCCGAATATACAGAAGTTTCTATAGAAAAGCATCTAGGGAAATGTTATAATAAAAAACAGTGAATTACTGTGGGCAGATTAGCCTGACAGTTACGAATAAAGTATTACATGAGATTTAGGAGGACTAGAGCATGAAGAAGGTTATGCTTACTGGTGACAGACCGACAGGAAGATTACACGTAGGACATTACGTGGGTTCCCTGCGTCGTCGTGTTGAATTACAGAATACAGGAGATTTTGATGACATTTTTATTATGATCGCAGATGCACAGGCATTGACTGATAATGCTGATAACCCGGAAAAGGTACGTCAGAATATTATCGAAGTAGCATTAGACTACATGGCTTGTGGATTGGATCCGGAGAAGTCTACTCTGTTTATCCAGTCACAGGTACCGGAACTGACAGAGTTATCATTCTATTACATGAATCTTGTGACAGTCTCAAGACTGCAGAGAAATCCTACTGTAAAGAATGAGATCAAGATGAGAAACTTTGAGGCAAGTATCCCGGTTGGATTCTTCACATATCCGATCAGCCAGGCAGCAGATATTACAGCATTCAAGGCTACTGTTGTACCGGTAGGAGAAGATCAGCTCCCGATGCTTGAGCAGACAAAGGAGATTGTGCACAAATTTAATTCCGTTTATGGAGATACACTGATCGATCCGAAGATTCTTCTTCCGGAGAATGAAGCATGCCTTCGTCTCCCGGGAATTGACGGTAAGGCGAAGATGAGTAAGTCTCTGGGCAACTGTATTTATCTGTCAGAGGAATCTGAAGATATTAAGAAGAAAGTATTCAGCATGTTTACTGATCCGAATCATATCCGTGTGGAAGATCCGGGAAGTCTGGAAGGAAATACTGTATTCACATATCTGGATGCATTCTGTAAACCAGAGTATTTTGCGGAATTCCTGCCAGAATATCAGAATCTGGATGAGCTGAAAGCACATTATCAGAGAGGCGGACTTGGAGATATGAAAGTGAAGAGATTCCTGAACAATGTTCTTCAGGCAGAACTGGAGCCAATCCGCAACAGAAGAAAAGAACTTCAGAAAGACATTCCTGCAATCTACGAGATTCTTAAAAAGGGAAGCGAGAAGGCAGAGGCTGTTGCAGCACAGACATTGAAAGAAGTAAAAGATGCTATGAAGATCAATTATTTTGATGACAAGGCACTGATTGAGGCGCAGACAGAGAGATTTTCAAAATAGAGTGTTGTTGGAACAGTTAGAATGGAATTTTAAATGATATCAGGACAGGCGGTGCAGATTTGAGTTTGCTTACAGTGAACTTGAATCCGGCACCGCCTTTGCTTGGTTTTGGGTAAATTTTTGGGCGTCTGTTCGGAGGGGATCCTCTGAAGTGAGATTTTCCAAAGATACAAAAAGACTGTAAGGAAATTTCCTTACAGTCTCTATAGCGTGCGATAGAAGATTCGAACTCCCGGCCTTCTGATCCGTAGTCAGACGCTCTATCCAGCTGAGCTAATCGCACATTTTGTTGTTTGCTCTGTTGTATCGCTCACAACAAAAAAGATTATATAACGGATATTGGAAAATGTCAACACTAATTTTGAATTTTTTTCAAAAAAATTTGAAGCGGATTTTAGAAGCTATTTTCAATCTATCTTTTGTGCGCTACCGAGTGTTATTCTTCAATAATCTGAATCTCCAGATAGTCAAAGTCAATCTCATCGACAAAATTGTCCTGATAGAAACGCGCTTTGGCGTGGCGCTTGAACTCATTGATCGTTGAGTCGAGCCAGATCGGCTTGCTCAGATCAAATTCATAGCAGATCTTATCGAGTGCATGAAAGATCTTATGTGTACGTGTATCATCTGTCTCATCGCAGATAACAGTATCGCAAAGCATGCGGTTGTCTTTAAATTCTTTTCCCCATAAACGAAACATAATAGACTCCTTTCCGGCAGCAGAAGAAACTATCTGATCTTCTGAAAATACCTGTCTCTTGTATCCTAACATAAGAAAAACAAAAAGTCATTTCTTTTTTAGAGACTTTTTGGTATAGTGGAACGGTAATGTTACTGTTCACTCCCGTGTCAATCACTCCGCTGATTGACACGGAGGATGCGTGTTTTGACTTGAATGCATCTCGCCCCATCGCCAAAGGCGATTTAAAATGGCGAGATGCGTTGCTGGTCGCACATCGTGTGAACAGTAACACGGTAATGGTAACAGCAATATAGTAATTGATAGAATGATTGGAGAGCAGTTATGATTAGAGAATGTACAGAGACAGACAGAGAAATACTGGGAAGTTATCTGGAAGAAGACAGTTATGGACAGGCAATCTTTCATCTGATTGATGAATTCGGATTTGAACAGAAATTCCAGTCCGTTTATATGGATATTGAAGAAGAACAGTGCAAAGGTGTTTATCTTATGATTTACAAAAATGTACTGCTTTATTCGAAAGAGAACCAGGTGGAAATTGATTTCCTGGAGCAGATGCTCTCTGTGCTTGTGCCGGAGATGGTGATTGGACGAAAGGATAATGTGAATATTGTGAGCTGGCTTCTGACAGACTACCGGATGGATACCGTAGATCAGATCCCGGAGCTTTGTGATGAGGAAGGCAATGCGTTGAAGAGGGACACCCGGAAGAAGGAAGGACAGGAATGGGGCGTTCTGTATAAGGAGGACTAGAAGAGCGATGAAGAGAATATTTATTGACGGACTCAGCGGAATGGCGCAGGGCTTGTTTGCAACATTGATCATAGGAACAATCATCCAGCAGATGGGAATGTTTGTTGGAGGAAATTATGGAGATTTAATTTATCTGATCGGGAAAGTTGCTGCAGCACTTACAGGAGCAGGGATTGGTGTCGGAGTGGCAAGGAAGCTGGAGGCTCAGCAGCTTGTTACAGTTTGTGCAGCTGTTGCCGGTATGATCGGAGCATTCGCGGGGAAAATTCTGGCAGGTCAGGTACTTGTAGATGGGAATATTGTATTAGCCGGACCGGGGGAACCACTGGGAGCTTTCGTGGCAGCTTATGTGGCAATTGAGATTGGAATTTTAGTTACAGGAAGAACAAAACTAGATATTATCCTGACACCATTGATCTGCATTGGTGTTGGTGGAGTTGTTGGATTGTTTGTCGGACCACCGATTTCTTCCTTTATGAACTGGCTGGGTTCCTTGATTAACTGGGGAACAGAACAGCAGCCGTTCCTTATGGGAATTGTAGTTTCGGTTTTGATGGGAATGATCCTGACATTGCCGATCAGCTCCGCAGCTTTGGGGGTAATCCTGAATCTGTCAGGTCTTGCAGCTGGAGCAGCTACGGTTGGATGTTGTTGCAATATGATTGGATTCGCAGTTGCAAGCTACAGAGAGAATAAGATTGGTGGATTTCTAGCACAGGGAATTGGTACTTCTATGCTTCAGGTACCGAATATTATGAGACATCCATTGATTTGGATTCCATCCATTTTGTCAAGTGCAATTTTAGGACCGGTAAGTACAATGTTACTCCATATGACGAATAATGCAACCGGATCTGGAATGGGAACAGCCGGGCTGGTTGGTCCGTTGATGACATGGCAGGTGATGATCCAGACAGAAGATCCGATGATTGTTCTGGTGAAGATCATTGTGATCCAGTTTGTACTTCCGGCAGTGATCACACTTGGAATTTCAGAATTTATGAGAAAGAAGGGCTGGATTCGCCAGGGAGACATGAAACTGGAGCTGTAGGCAGAAAATGGATTACAGAGATTGGAAAGATACTATTACAGTAACACTAAAATATCTCTAAAAAAGAAGTGAATTCTGTGACAGAAAAATGGGAGTATGTTATACTTAATATATATATATAAACAGACCGGGGGTTATTAACAGTTAAATATAAATTATAAAATCATATAAGCCAGTGTTGAGTTTTATGAGATATTAGAGCGGAATATTATTGAAAGGAGTTGATTCTTTGAGTAAATATTATTCTATACATGAATTTTCAAAAATTATAGGCGTATCTGCTCAGACATTACGAAATTGGGATGCTAATGGAAAACTTCATCCGCATCATACTACAGTAAGTGGCTATAGATATTATTCTGAACAGCAGGAACTTGTTGAAGATCTGGTTCAAATAATCACAGTATTCAGTTGCAAATTACAAGGAAAACGAGCGAACAAAGCTAAGAAACTTATCCGAGAATTGATACAGGAGGAAACAGATGGTAAAAGCCATAAAAGTAATGTTGATACCAAACAACGTACAGAAAACTAAGATGTTTCAGTACGCAGGAGCTTCAAGATTTGCTTATAACTGGGCTTTGGCCAGTGAAAAAGAAAACTACGAAAAAGGTGGCAAATTCATTTCAGATTCAGAACTCAGAAAAGAATTTACAAAGCTTAGACATTCTGATGAATATGCATGGTTATTGAATATTTCAAATAATGTAACCAAACAGGCAATCAAAGATGCCTGCACTGCGTATAAGAATTTTTTCAAAGGTTTGCAAAAATTCCCAAGATTCAAGTCTAGAAAGAGATCAATGCCGAAGTTCTATCAGGACAATGTTAAGATACAATTCAGTAATACCCACGTTAAATTTGAAGGTTTTTCTTCCAGCAGAAAAGCAAATAAGCAAAAATTGAACTGGGTAAGACTTGCAGAACATGGACGTATTCCAACAGATGTTAAATATATGAATCCGAGAATATCCTTTGATGGATTGAACTGGTGGATTAGTGTATGCGTAGAATTTCCTGACTGCAAGGAAACACTTAATGATGATGGAGTTGGCATAGACTTAGGAATTAAAGATTTAGCTGTCTGCTCTGATGCCGTTAAGTATAAGAATATCAATAAGAATCAGAAAGTAAAGAAACTAGAAAAACAGAAACGTAGATTACAGCGTAGTATCTCTCGTTCTTACGAGAAAAATAAGAAAGGGGAAAGTTACTGTAAAACAAATAATGTAATCAAAAAGGAAAAACTCTTATTAAGACGAAATCACAGATTAACAAATATCCGTAAAAACTATTTGAATCAGACCATATCTGAGATCGTAAATCGAAAGCCAAGATTTATTTGTATTGAAGATCTGAATGTCAGCGGAATGATGAAAAATAGACATTTATCCAAAGCAGTACAGGAACAAGGATTTTTTTGGTTTAGAAAACAGCTTGAATGTAAATGCAATGATAAAGGGATCCAGCTTATTGTGGCCGATCGGTTTTATCCATCATCAAAGCTTTGCAGCTGCTGTGGAAACATCAAAAAAGATTTGAAGTTATCTGACAGGGTTTATAGATGTGAATGTGGGAATATGATTGACAGAGATTTCCAGGCATCTATAAATCTCAAGGCTTATGGAGAACGATTTGCAAGCTAACACTAAAACGTTAATGCAAATATGTACGGATACGTTAGTCCGGAATTTACGCCTATGGAGAGTACAAGAACTTGTGAGTAGATAGATATTTATATCATCAAAAGCATACTCGTTGAAATAGGAATGAAACATAGAAGTTTATAACTTTTTATAAGTTTTCAGTAACGGATGACTGCTATGAGAAGTGAACAACAGGTAGAAGCTGCGCTAAAGAGTTATGAAGATGTTGACAGCTGGAAGACAATCATTTTCCTGTATAATGCAGCGTTGAAAGAAGTTGGTACAAAGCTGGAGATTCTTAATGATGAATTTCAGCATGTACATCAGTATAATCCGATTGAACATATTAAGACAAGGATCAAGACACCGGACAGTATTGTGAAAAAGCTGAAGAGGTATGGACATGAGACGTCCATAGAGAATATGGTTCGCTATGTGAATGATATTGCAGGAGTAAGATTGATCTGTTCATTTACATCAGACATATATCGTCTGGCAGAGATGATAGGGAATCAAAGCGATTTGAAAGTTCTTTCAATTAAGGATTATATTAAGAATCCCAAAGAAAGTGGATATAAAAGTTATCATATGTTAGTTTCTGTGCCGATATTCCTTTCGGATAGTGTAGTAGACACGAAGGTTGAGATTCAGATCCGAACCATTGCAATGGACTTTTGGGCAAGCCTTGAACATAAGATCTACTACAAATTTGAAGGGAATGCACCGGAGTATATCAGCAAGGATCTGCAGGAATGTGCAAAGATGGTATCAGAGCTGGATGATAAGATGCTTTCATTGAATGAGGCAATTCAGGAATGCATTGCCCAACAGGATAAGGATCAGATTCGGATGAATGAAGAACTGATGAATGATGTGTGCAGAGATGTTCTTGGAAATAACAAAGAATATAAAGATTCGAAAGTACAGGAAAAAGTGACAGAGATTGTAACATAAGACAGTAATCTGTAGAAAATATAAAACTGTAATAAACGAAGTGAGCTGTGGGAAATGAGAGATTCATATTTTCACAGCTCTTGTTGTTAAAAGTGATTGTGTTACTGTTTACACGATGTGCGACCAGAAACGCATCTCGTTATTTCAAATCGCCTTTGGCGATGGGGCTTGATGATTTTCTATAGGTTCGGTATACTATAGCAATAGAAGAATGGAAAATATGAAAGATGCTTAGCATAGAAAGATGAGGAAAATAGATGATGATAAGAAAAAAACTGGCAGTTTTGATGTTGGCTGGTGTGACTTGTTTAGCATCCGGCTGTGGAAATGTGGTCAAGGACGGGACAGAAGCACTTGGTGAGGGCAGATATGATGCGGCAGAGACGGCATTTGAAGAGGCAACTAAGAATGAGAATAAAGAAGTTGCGGCAGATGGATATCAGGGACTTGGAATGACATATTATGAGCAGGAAGAATATGATAAAGCATTGGAAGCATTTCAGACTGCATTGGATCAGGGAGCAGAGCAGACGCAGGAACTTTATAATCTGACCGCAGTTTGCGCAATGAAGACGGAAGATTATGCGAAGGCACTCGAATGTTTCCAGGCTGGAATCGCACTTGCAGAAAGCAAGACAGGAGATGACAAAACGAAAGCAGATACAGCACTTCTTCAAGAAATGGAATATAATGTGATTGTCTGCTACGAAAAACAGGCAGACTGGGAAAATGCAAAGAGTGCGATGAAACAGTATCAGGAAGATTTCCCGGAAGATGATTCTGTGAGTAAGGAAGCAGAGTTCCTTCAGACAAGATAAAAAGGTTACTGCGGTCAGTAGCAGGGCAGGTTGCATATTAGCAGATCATGATAAGTAGATAAGGAAAAGAAAATATGATATCAATGGATGAAATAAAAGAGAGGGTAATTCTCGTTGCGGTAGATACGGATGGATCTGATCAGGCAGAACGATCCCTGGATGAGCTTGGAGAGCTTGCGAAGACAGCAGGTGCAGAAGTTGTCGGCCGTATGATCCAGCCAAGAGAAAATATCCATCCGGGAACTTATATAGGAAAAGGAAAAATTCTGGAATTAAAGGAATTATTGTGGGAGACGCACGGAACAGGAATTATCTGTGATGACGAGTTGACAAGTGTGCAGATGGGAAATCTGGAAGCAGAACTGGATTGTAAAATCATGGACAGAACACTTCTGATTCTTGATATATTTGCAGCCAGAGCAGTGTCAGGAGAAGGTAAGATCCAGGTAGAATTAGCACAGTTAAAGTACCGTGCTTCAAGACTGGCCGGACTTGGAAAATCACTTTCCAGACTTGGAGGAGGAATTGGAACAAGAGGACCGGGAGAGAAAAAACTGGAGATGGACCGCCGTCTGATCAGAGAACGTATCAGCAGACTGAAGAAAGAATTGAAAGATGTAGAGCGCCACAGAGAATTGATTCGTGGACAGAGAAAGCAGTCCGGACTGAAAGTAGCAGCATTAGTAGGTTATACTTCAGCAGGGAAGAGCAGTATTGAGAATGCACTGACACAGGCAGGAGTATTGGAGGATGCGATGCTTTTCTCAACATTGGATACAACAACGAGAGCTTTGACACTGGATAACACACAGGAAATTCTTTTGACAGATACGGTTGGATTTATCAACAAGCTGCCGCATCATTTGGTAGAGGCATTTAAGAGCACACTGGAAGAAGCAAAGTATGCGGATATTATCGTGCACGTAGTTGATGCTTCGAATCCACAGATGGATGCACAGATGCATGTAGTTTATGAGACACTCAGACAGCTTGGAGCCGAAGGAAAACCGGTCATTACACTGTTTAACAAGCAGGATAAGGTTGAGAATCCGGTTAATCACAAAGATCTTCAGGCAGATTATTCCATTGCGACATCTGCGAAGACCGGGCAGGGACTGGAAGAGTTCAAACACGCATTGTTGGAGATTATCCGTAAAGAGCAGATTTATATTGAACGCTTATATGATTTCAGTGAAGCGGGCAAGATTCAGCTGATCCGCAGTAAGGGGCAGCTGTTATCCGAAGAATATGTGCCGGAAGGAATTGAGGTTAAGGCATATGTGCCGCAGGATATTTATGGGAGATTATAAATGCGCCCTAAATTTTAATGTTATGGAATAAGAAAATAGATAACAAAACCGTAAGAGAAGCAGGAAATAAGCTTCATCTTACGGTTTTTCTTATAAGAACAGCGGAAAGACTGTCCTTGGAAAGCTTGGAAAAGAAATAGATGTAAAAAGGGATCGAATTAAGATCCCTTTTTTACTTGTAAAGTTATATCCTACTGTAGATACGGTGTTGCCGGGCTCTCAGGGTAACTTCCCATGGAGACAAGCAGCTGAAGCCCTACATCTCTTGCAGTGAGGACTGCATTCTTAACAGCATCCGCATCACCGGTTACCGCGACGATCACTTCGTTCGAATGGCTTGTTCCCTGGTCCGGGGTCATATACTTGATGACTTCAACCGGGGAAGACTTCACTGCAAGGTCAGCCATGACAAGTCCAATAGCAGCAGGGGAACCGCAGAAGAATCCAAAAGGTTTTCCAATCGGAGCGTTGAATGCCATATGAAGTGCTTTGTCTGCACAGGCAGAGAAAGTGAACTCCAGATGTCCGGCCTGGCTGATGTAGAGTTCACCGGCATATTTGCCGATATATTCAAGCGCAATGTCAACTGCACGGCGCACGTCAGAGACGTTGTCTCCGCCGATCACGATGAAACATCCGTGTCCGCCCCAGCCTTTTGTATCACGAGGAAGCTCAATAGAGACAATCTCCGTGTTCGTTGACTTGACAGCTTCGTCTGCTGCATTGATCTGTCCGGCTGCACCTGTCCTTGAACTGATCAGGCCAAGACTTTTATATGCCTTCTTCAGATTCATCTTCTCAAGAAGAGAAGGGTCAATTCCCGGGATAACAAGTCCGATTGTATCCAAAACGGTTGTTCCAACGAATTCAGTAAGGGAACAATCCTGTGAAATCTGTTCAATGTGATGTACGTCTATCATATGAATCCTCCATCTATTCCAATAATCTGTCCGGTCATATAAGCCGGCGTATCTGTGAGCTTTAATGCGAGCTCGGCAACTTCCACCGGATCGGCAAAACGTCCGGAAGGAATCTCATCCATAAGATCTAGGCGTTCCTCTTCGTTCAAACGCCCATTCATTTCTGTGTCAATCACACCGCAGGCGATTGCATTCACCTGAATATTACTCGGTGCAAGTTCCTTGGCAAGTGCTCGTGTCAATCCGTGTATTCCGGATTTTGTTGCGGAATAAGCAACTTCACAGGAAGCACCGACAGTTCCCCACATAGAAGAAATATTCAGAATCTTTCCACATTTTTTAGATACCATGTATGGAATGGCTGCGCGGCTGCAGTAGAAGACGGAAGAAAGATTCGTGGCAAGAATCTTATCCCAGTCATTGTCAGTCATGTCAGTCAGAAGTCCGAACCAGGCGATACCGGCATTGTTGATCAGAATATCAACGCCACCACACTCTTTTTCAATAATCTGAAAAATCTTCCGGACTTCGTCGGGGTTACTGACATCTCCGGGAACTGCTGTACAGGAACCACCGTCTGAGAGAATCTCATGTGCGAGCTCTTCTAAGCGTTCCACCTGGTGGACACAGTTGAGAAATACGTGATAACCGGCCTTGGCGTATGCTTTCGCACAGGCACGCCCGATGCCGCGGGAAGAACCGGTGATCAGTATGGATTTTTTATTCATAAAAGAAAACCTCAGTCTTTCTGAGCCCTTAAATAAGCGGCTGATTTGGAGAGTGATCATGATAAAATTTTAATGATTACTCAGATACAATAACTATAACATAAAATGGATTGGATTTCATTGTCTTTCGTAAATGGATATGCTAAAATTTTAGAAAAGGGCGTTACTGGATACAGTAATTAGGATAGATTTGATGATTTCGGAAGAAGGAGAGAACACAATGGCAAAGACAAAGGTAATCTGTTTTACGAATAATAAGGGAGGAAGCGGAAAGACCACAACTTGTTCAAATGTTGGATTTGGCTTGAGAGAGCTTGGGAAAAAGGTTCTGATGATCGACGGAGATATGCAGCTGAATCTCTCCCTTTCTTTGTTTGACGAAGATACAGTGCTTGCATATGCACAGAGTGACAAAAATTTGTATGAAGCAATCAAGCGACAGGATGATCTGACAGATTATATCGTGAATACAAAATACGAAGGACTTGATCTGATTCCGTCTTCTACATTGATGAGTTCAATTGAATACGAACTTTTTACAAAATGGCAGAGAGAGTATATTTTGAAAAAAGGGTTGAAGAAGATCCGCGAGTCAGAGGTTTATGATTATATTCTGATCGATGCACCGCCGACACTTGGTGGATGGGTGATGAATATCCTGTGTGCGTCCGATTATGTGATCCTTCCGGTAGAGGCATCTCCATGGGGACTGTTTGGTCTTGGAAATATGTTCGAATTCCTGGACAGTGTAGAAGAAATTGCACCGGATCTCAAGCTTGGTGGAATTGTGATCACAAAGGTTGATACAAGAAAGAATTATTTCAAACAGACATTAGAGACTCTGCAAGAGTTAGACGATGTGAAAGTATTTGATACTTACATCCGCGTGGACAGTGGAATTGAGTGGTCGCAGGATAATAATGCACCGGTGATCGCATATAAGAAAAGCAGTAGAAGTGCGAAAGAGTACATGGAATTAACGAGAGAGATTGCAGCTACATTAAAAGGATAAACCAGAAAGGCAGGCAATAGATGCATCAGGAACTGATCCGGGAACTGGCGATGATCACAGATGAGGAACGCCGGATCCTTGAAGGAAAACAGGAGATCGATCCACAGCTTTATACAGAAAAGAAGGAAATGGTTGTGGACAGTGCGAAGCTTCTGAAGAAGGGGAAGCTGATTCAGGTCAGACCGCATACCCGTTTTGTTCATTTCCCGGCGCATACACATAATTATATAGAAGTAATTTATATGTGCCAGGGAACAACGACACATATCGTGAACGGCAATCAGGTTGTGCTCGAACAGGGTGACCTTCTGTTTCTGAATCAGAATGCAGTGCAGGAGATCCTTCCGGCCGGAGAGTATGATATTGCAGTGAACTTTATTGTCCTGCCGGAGTTTTTTAACACAGCATTCTCTATGATCGGGGCAGAAGAAAATCAGCTGAAAGATTTCCTTGTCGGGGCGTTGTGCGGAAGAGATGAAGAGACGTCTTATCTGTATTTTCATGTGGCTGATATTCTCCCGGTGCAGAATCTGATCGAGAATATGGTCTGGACGATCTTCTATGACATTTCCAATAAGCGAAGCAGTAATCAGATCACGATGGGACTTTTGTTTCTTCAGTTGTTGAATTATATGGATAAGATGGAAGCCGGCGGACGCAAATTTGACACAGAGATTATGGCGAATGTGTATCGTTATATTGAGGATCATTTTAAAGAAGGCACGCTGTCAGAACTGGCGGTAGAGATGAAAGTGGATGTCTATTGGCTGAGTCGTGAGATTAAGAAGAAATCAGGGAAAACATATAAAGAACTTCTTCAGGAAAAGAGGATGCAGCAGGCAGTGTATCTTCTGATAAACAGCAGGATTGCGGTGTCGGATATTATAGAAGCAGTTGGATACGACAATACAAGCTATTTTTATAGAAAATTTAAAGAACGCTATGGAATCAGTCCGAAAGGATATCGGATTGAAAACATGAATTAAGGATAAAGTATAGAGAGGATGCTATTTTTCACAGATGGCATCTTCTTTTTTTACGCGAATAGTAAATCGAAGACTATACTGATATAAAAATCGGCAATTTGCATCAATAACAACGCAGGAAAACAGATAAAAATAAAAAAACGACGAAATAAAATCGTGAAAATAACATCAAAATAGCACTATGCATAAAAGGAGATAGGATGTATAATGAAACATATGTGAAAAATACAAAAAGGAGGGGCACGATGTTAGATATATCCTATTACGAAAAAACAGATGAGATTATTGCACAGTATACATGTGAAGAAAAGTCTTTGATCCCGATTATACAGGGGATTCAGGAAGAATATCGCTATCTTCCACCGGAGCTTTTAACTTATGTTGCGGAGAAACTGGGAATCTCCGAGGCGAAAGCTTACAGTGTGGCAAGCTTTTATGAAAATTTTTCTTTTGAGGCAAAAGGAAAATATGTGATAAAAGTATGTGATGGAACAGCCTGTCATGTGCGCAAATCTATTCCGATTCTGGAAGGACTTTACAAGGAACTGGGGCTTGGAAAAAAGAAACACACAACAGATGACCAGTTGTTTACAGTAGAGACGGTTTCATGCTTGGGCGCATGCGGACTGGCACCGGCCGTAATGGTCAATGATGAAGTACATCCGAAAATGACACCTGAGAAAATGAGCGAGCTGATCAAGAAGCTGCGGGAGGAAGAGGAATGAGGATAGAAAACAGAATGCAGCTCCAGTTATGGAGAGAAGAGTGTAAGGAAAAGCGGCAGAAAGAAAACTGTTGTATTCTGGTCTGTGGAGGAACAGGATGTCTGGCAGGTGGTTCAGATAAAATATATGCCCGTTTGAAAGAACTAACTTCCAATATGGATCATGTAACAGTCAAAATCGGTGAAGAAATCGCTCATGTGGGACTTAAGATGAGCGGATGCCATGGATTCTGTGAGATGGGTCCGCTGGTTCGTATTGAACCTTATAACTATCTGTATCTGAAAGTAAAACTGGAAGACTGCGAAGAAATTTTTGAAAAGACGATTCTTCATGGAGAACCGGTTACAAGATTAATGTATGAAGATAATGGTCATGTATATCAGACACAGGAAGAAATTCCATTCTATGCCAAGCAGACCCGTTTGGTGTTGAGAAACTGCGGTCATATTGATGCAGAGCATATTGAGGATGCAATGGCGGTAGGAGCATATGAGTCTTTCGAAAAAGCTGTGTTTGAAATGACTCCGGAAGCAGTGATTAAGACGGTTACAGATGCAGGCCTTCGTGGAAGAGGCGGAGCAGGATTTCCGGCGGGAAGAAAATGGTCACAGGTAGCGAGTCAGCCGGAAAAGATCCGTTATGTAGTCTGCAATGGTGATGAAGGAGATCCGGGTGCATTTATGGATCGAAGCGTTATGGAAGGTGATCCTCACCGAATGATTGAAGGTATGATGCTGGCAGCTTATGCAGTACAGGCCCAGGAAGGATATATTTACGTTCGTGCAGAGTATCCGCTGGCAGTACGAAGACTGCAGATCGCTATCGCTCAGGCGGAAGAGAAAGGACTTTTGGGAGATAATATCCTTGGAACAGGATTCAGCTTCAAATTACATATCAATCGCGGAGCAGGTGCTTTTGTATGTGGGGAAGGTTCCGCGCTTACAGCTTCGATCGAAGGCAAGCGAGGCATGCCGAGAGTAAAACCACCGAGAACAGTAGAACAGGGATTATGGGAGAAGCCAACCGTATTGAATAACGTAGAGACTTATGCAAATATCCCGATGATCATTAAAAACGGAGCAGACTGGTACAGCCGTATCGGTACACCGCAAAGCCCAGGAACGAAAGCGTTTGCCCTTACCGGAAATGTTAAAAATACCGGATTGATCGAAGTGCCTATGGGAATAAGTTTACGTGAAATCATCTTTGATATCGGAGGCGGCATCAAGGACGATAAAGGGTTCAAGGCAGTTCAGATCGGTGGTCCATCCGGTGGATGTCTGGTAGAATCCCAGCTTGACAGTAAGATGGATTTTGACTCACTGTCAAAGATCGGTGCCATGATCGGTTCCGGTGGACTTGTTGTTATGGATGAAGACACCTGTATGGTAGAGGTTGCAAGATTCTTTATGAACTTCACACAGAGAGAAAGCTGTGGAAAATGCGTTCCGTGCAGAGAAGGAACTAAGCGTATGCTGGAGATTCTGGAACGTATAGTTGCCGGAAACGGAGAAATGAGCGACCTTGATGAACTGGAAGAACTGGCAGACATGATTGAAAATACTGCCTTATGTGGTCTTGGAAAGAGTGCACCAAAGCCGGTTGTAAGTACGATTCATGCATTCCGAAAAGAATATGAAGAGCACATAATAGATAAGAAATGTCGTGCGGGAGTCTGTTCTAATCTTCGTGTGTTTAAGATTGATCCGGAGAAATGCAAAGGATGTTCGAAATGTGCGAAGAACTGTTCGGTAAATGCAATCACAGGAAAAATAAAATCACCATTTACAATTGATAATTCAAAGTGCATCAAGTGTGGAAGTTGTATCGATAACTGCCCATTTGGAGCTGTTTATACAGAGTAGGGAGGATAGAGATTTATGGGAATTATGACAATTGACGGACAGGCCATTGAGTTCACGGATGAACCTAATGTATTGTCTGTAATAAGAAAAGCTGGGATTGATATCCCTACCTTGTGTTATCATTCGGAATTATCTATCTATGGTGCCTGCCGATTATGCACAGTAGAAGATGACAGAGGGAAAACATTTGCCTCATGTTCAGAAAAGCCGAGAGACGGAATGATTATTTATACAAATACACCAAGGCTGATGCGCTACCGGAAACTGATACTGGAACTGCTTCTGGCTGCTCACTGCAGGGATTGTACGACGTGTATCAAGAGCGGCGAGTGTCATCTGCAGGAACTGGCTCACCGTATGGGAGTTCATGAGATCCGCTTTGAAAATGTAAGAGAGATACAGCCAATTGATACAAGTTCACACGCAATTATCAGAGATCCGAATAAATGTATCCTGTGTGGTGACTGTGTCAGAATGTGTGATAATGTACAGAATATCAATGCAATCGACTTCGCGTATCGTGGAACTGATGCACAGGTAATACCGGCATTTAATAAGAAGATTGCAGAAACAGACTGCGTAGGTTGTGGACAGTGTCGTGTTGTCTGTCCGACCGGTGCAATCAGTATTCATACCAATATTGATGAAGTGTGGGAAGCTTTGGCAGACAAGAATACAAAGGTGATTGCTCAGATCGCTCCGGCTGTACGTGTTGCAATCGGTGATAATTTTGGTTATGCCAAAGGCGAAAATGTAATGGGTAAGTTAGTAGGAGTACTGCATCGTCTGGGATTTGATGAAGTATATGACACATCCTATGGCGCAGACCTGACAGTTGTGGAGGAATCCAAAGAGTTTATTGAGAGATTTACTTCCGGTGAGAAGATGCCACTCTTTACATCCTGTTGTCCGTCATGGGTAAAATATTGTGAGAATAAATATCCGGAATTCGTGCCGAATCTTTCAACATGCAGATCACCGCAGCAGATGTTTGGAGCAGTTGTAAGAGAGTATTATAAAGATCCTGAGAAAAATGAAGGAAAGAAGATCGTATCTGTATCTATCATGCCTTGTACGGCGAAGAAGGAAGAAATCTTACGTCCGGAATCTTATACAAATGACAAGCAGGATGTTGATTACGTGCTTACAACAACAGAAATCGTAAGAATGATCCGCAAATCAGGAATTGTATTTGACAAAGTTGAGATCGAAGCAGCTGATGTACCGTTTGGTGTCGGCTCCGGAAGTGGTGTGATCTTCGGTGTTACCGGTGGTGTTACAGAGGCAGTGCTCCGTAGGCTGCAGCAGGGACACAACAGAGTAGACATGGAGTCTATTAAAAAGAGTGGTGTGCGTGGGGACGACGGTATTAAAGTGCTGACTTATAATTATAATGGAAGAGAGATTAAGGCAGCAGTTGTAAATGGCCTTGCAAATGCAGATAAAGTATTGCAGCAGATTAAAAATCACGAAGCAGAGTATGATTTTGTGGAAGTGATGGCCTGCCGCAGAGGATGTATCATGGGTGGAGGCCAGCCGGTGAATGCAGGACCGAGAACCAGAAAAGCAAGAATGAAGGGCTTATATGATACAGATGTAAACACTCAGATCAAGAAATCAAATGAGAACCCAATGATTCTTTCCTTGTACGATACTTTGTTGAAGGGAAAAGAGCATGAGCTTCTTCATAGAAATTTCTCCGGTAAATAAAGTATCTGGTTGTGGAGAATTACATTTGAAATGAAGATATACATTTTCAACAAAAATAGTAATTGAAAATTGTACAAAGTGCAAAGGAGAACCCTAAAAACAAAATATAATGCAAATAAGGACGCTGTTTTTCGTAAATAGCGTCCTTTTTTTACATAAAAAGCGTGGGTATAATAAAGTCATAAGAAATGAACAGTAATAGAAAAATAACAAGGAGGCACCAAACAATGGGCAATTATTATCTGGCAGTTGATATCGGAGCATCCAGTGGACGTCATATGCTGGCATCCATGGAAGATGGAAAGATGAAACTGGAAGAGGTTTACCGTTTTCCAAATGGAATGGATAACAAAAACGGTACTTTATGCTGGGATGTAGATCGTCTTTTTACAGAAATCAAGAACGGATTGAAGAAATGTAAAGAACTTGGCAAGATTCCGGCAACAATGGGAATTGATACTTGGGGAGTTGACTATGTGCTTCTTGATGAGAAGGATCAGATCCTCGGAGATACAGTAGGCTATCGTGACAGTCGTACGAATGGAATGGATGAGAAAGTGTATGAAAAGATTTCCCTTTCCGCATTGTATGAGAGAACAGGTATCCAGAAGCAGATATTCAATACAATCTATCAGCTGATGGCTGTAAAAGAGACTCATCCGGAGTACCTTGAACAGGCAAAAGCAATCCTGATGATTCCGGATTACTTCCATTTTCTGCTGACAGGTGTGAAGAAAAATGAATATACAAATGCGACAACAGGACAGCTTGTGAATCCGACGACAAATGACTGGGATTATGAACTGATCGATATGCTCGGATACAACAAAGAGATGTTCCAGCCGGTATCTATGCCGGGAACAGTAGTAGGCGAATTTACACAGGACATTCAGAACGAGGTTGGATTCAACTGCAAGGTTGTTCTTCCAGCCACTCATGATACAGGCTCAGCGGTACTTGCTGTACCAACCAACGATGACAATGCCATTTATATCAGCTCCGGCACATGGTCTTTGATGGGAATTGAGAGAAAAGAAGCAGACTGCTCACTGAGAAGTATGCAGGCAAACTTCACAAACGAAGGTGGATACGATCACCGTTTCCGTTACTTGAAAAATATCATGGGACTCTGGATGATCCAGTCTGTAAAGAAAGAATTCACAGAGGATCTTTCTTTTGCAGAGATTTGTGAGAGAGCTTCCAAAGAGACGATCACATCTTTAGTAGACTGTAATGATGACTGCTTCCTTGCTCCGAAGAGCATGATTGAAGCTGTGAAGAAGTTCTGCCGTGATTCCAAGCAGCAGGTGCCTGAAACAGTGGGCGAGATTGCAGCAGTTATCTATAACAGTCTTGCAAAATGTTATGGCGATACGATCGAAGAGATTGAAGCATTAACAGAAAAAAAATACACTACAATCTATGTTGTCGGTGGCGGTGCCAATGCAGGATATCTTAACGAACTGACAGCAAAATATACAGGAAAAAAAGTTTCCGCAGGGCCTTCTGAAGCAACAGCAATCGGAAATATTGTTGTCCAGATGCTACATGATGGAGTATTTAAAGACCTGCCGGAAGCAAGAACATGTGTTGGAAAATCGTTTGATGTAAAAATATACGAAAAAATGTAGGAAGTAAAAATGATTACGGATATAATAAATATTTTCACGAAAATGGAGGAAGAAAAGATGACAAGATATGAATCAGCCAAAGAAATCTATGCAAAATTAGGAGTGGACACAGACGCAGCAATCGCGAAATGTAAAGAAATTCCGGTTTCTCTTCACTGCTGGCAGGGAGATGACGTAACAGGATTTGACCACGACGGCCCTCTGACAGGAGGAATCCAGACAACAGGAAACTATCCGGGAAAAGCAAGAACTCCGGAAGAACTGTTAGCTGATATGGATAAGGCAATGAGCCTGATGCCGGGTAAAAAGAAAATCAATGTTCATGCATGCTACGCAATCTTTGAAGATGGTGAATTCGTAGATCGTGATAAATTAGAGCCAAAACATTTCCAGAAATGGGTTGATTTTGCAAAAGAAAGAGGAATGGGACTTGATTTTAATCCAACATTCTTCTCACATCCAATGGTAAAAGACGGACTTACACTTTCAAGCCCGGATGAGGAAGTAAGAAACTTCTGGATCGAGCATGGAAAAGCCTGCATCCGCATTTCACAGTATTTTGCGGAGCAGACAGGAGTTCCTTGTGTAATGAATATCTGGACAGGTGACGGATTCAAAGATATTCCGGCTGACCGTATGGGACCTCGTGTACGCTACAAAGAGTCTATCGATGCAATCCTTTCCGAGCCATTTGACACAAACCTTGTAAAACCTTGTGTAGAGTCTAAAGTATTCGGTATCGGTGTTGAGGCTTATACAGTAGGGTCAGCTGAATTCTCACTGAGCTACGCTGCAATGAACAAAGACAAATGTCTGCCACTGATGGACAACGGACATTATCATCCAACAGAAGTAGTATCCGATAAGATTCCGGCACTGCTTACATTCTTCCCGGAGATTGCTCTGCATGTTACACGTCCGATCCGTTGGGATTCAGACCATGTAGTTCTCTTTGATGATGAGACAAAAGAGATCGCAAAAGAGATCGTTCGCTGCGAGAACGGAATTGACCGTACATATATTGCACTGGATTACTTTGATGCTTCCATCAACCGTATCTCCGCATGGGTAACAGGATTCCGCAGCTTCCAGAAAGCACTGCTTGATGCACTTTGTCAGCCAAGCGAGATGCTCAAAGAGCTTCAGGATACAAACCAGATGAGCAAGAAGATGGTTGTTATGGAACAGTGTAAGACACTTCCAATCGGTGATGTATGGGAAGAGTACTGCCGTCAGTGTGGTGTAGAAGCTGAAGGATGGTTTGACGAGATTCAGAAATATGAGGATGAAGTGCTGTCTAAGAGAGCATAATAAAGAGTGAAAAAATGGGGGATATCAGGAAATTGATATGCCCCATTTTTGTTCGAAAATGCGAAGTTGGTCAAGGAATGGTGTATCCTTTTTAAATCAAATTCAGATATTCCAGCGCCTGGCGGATTCCGCCGTCTTCCAAGGCGCCGGTCACATAATCAGCCTGTGATTTCAAGTCTTTAGATCCATTTCCCATAGCAACCTTAAATCCGGCAGCCTGGAACATTGGCAAGTCATTATTGCTATCGCCGAAAGCAATAACATCCCTCTTTTCGTATCCAAGTACATTACTCATAACACTGATCGCAAGTCCTTTGGAACAGCCTTTCATGACAAATTCAATCGTTCTTCCAACAAAAGATCCACTGTGAATAATATAATCATACCATAGGGATAATTCCTGGCATAATTTCTCTGGATTACATCCGGGTGTGCGCTTGGCACTTATTTTGTTAAAGTGAAGATTATGTTCATTTCCACGAATAGGAAGCAGTTTGTCACCGAGTTCCTGAGTGATCAGATCAGCAAACCAGTCTATGTCACTTGTATATTCATCCAGATTATAGTACATATAATCATTGCCTTCCAGTACAGGGATAAAACCGTTTGCCTTAATGATCTCTACGGTCTTCCATGCCAGGTCGGTTGGCATCTCACGCTCAAATACCCGCGTTCCATTATATTCGATATATGCTCCAAGATTAGCGATAAGTCCGTCAAATCCAATCTCCTTCATAAGATATTCCGGAACAAAAGCGTTTGAACGACCGGTACAGATGAAAGTCTTATGTCCGTTTTTTCTCAACTGTTGAAGTGCAAGTTTTGTATCTTCTGGTGTTCCTTTTACAATATCTAAAATTGTTCCATCTGCATCAAAGAAAAGACATTTTCCCATTGTAAGTATTCCTTCTATATTATAGTATTATCTCTCGCCTAAAAATCCCATGAATTTACGCACAGAGTAATTCAGGATAAGATCCTCCGGAATGTCAACTTTTCGAGCCAAAGCTTCGGCATACTGGAAATCTCCAACATGTTCGGTGCCGTGGCTGTCACTGGAGAACAGAACCGGATAATTAAAGTGCTTGGACAGATTCAATATTAAGAGATCAGCGTAGGTCGTATCCCCACGATATCCATTCGGACTTAAAGAACTGTTATTGATCTCAAGCAGAACATGGTTCTCCATTGCAGCACGGAAAAGCGCAAAATAATCTACAGGGAATTTTTCGTCATCGCAATGACCGATGATATTAACATTAGGATTCTCCATAGTCTTGATATAAGCACGGGTGTTCTCATCTGCTGTTCCGGATTTAAAAATTGGACGATGCATACTTGCTATAACATAATCCAGAGACTCTAAAATTTCATCATCAAGATCCAGTTTTCCTTCCTGATCCAGAATGTTTACCTCTGCACCGTAAAGCATTCTAACACCGAGACGCTTTGGTTGTGCAAATGCAAGGCTGCGGAAATAAGAAATGCGTCCGCCACCAAGCGTTTTCGGACCATGATCGGAAATTCCAAGCATCTTAAGCCCGGCTGCATTGGCAGCTTTTGCCATATCAGTCATGGTCGCACAGGTTCCGTGCCCGCTGGCGATGGAATGTGTGTGGATATCAAATTCATAAGAAGCCATATAATCCAACCCTTCTTTCTAATCGTTCACGCGGCAGACATTGTGTTGATTCATTCGCCATGCCGCATATATACCTTAAGTATGCGGTATTTTAAGTAAAATGTCAATAAATTCGAGGTGAAACGTAAAGAAAAAACAAATAAAACACAATATGAACCGTATTGGGATTTGTTGTAACTTTGCAGAAATATAATGTGGGATGTATTGTGTTTTGATTGACTTTGGGGGATAAATAAAGTATAATAAATGTTAATATTGGAAGAAAGGAGTTTAAGAGCAAAATGGGACTTTATACTTATGACAGTACTCCCATCCCGAAGTCGGACAGAATTCCAAAACTGGTAGAAAACCTGTATGCGAAGATGCCTGAGATTGAGTCGGCGAGAGCGGTACTGATTACGGAGTCGTACAAACAGACTGAGAATGAACCAATGATCATCCGTAGAGCAAAAGCGTTCCAGCATATTTTGGAGAATATTCCGATCACGATCCGTGACCTGGAACTTGTTGTTGGAAGCAGTACACTTGCTCCAAGAGGATGCCAGACATTTCCGGAGTTCTCTTACGAGTGGCTGGAGGCAGAGTTTGATACAGTTGAAACAAGAAGTGCTGACCCGTTCTATATCTCTGAGCAGACGAAGAAGGAACTGAAAGAGGCGAATGCTTACTGGAAAGGCCGTACAACAAGTGACCTGGCTACAGCATACATGGAGCCGGAGACATTACTTGACATTGAACATAATATCTTTACACCTGGAAACTATTTCTATAATGGTGTAGGACATGTGACAGTTAAGTATGGTGAAGTTCTCGAGATCGGATTTTCCGGAATCCGCAAGAAAGCAGAAGATGAGCTTGCTTCTATGAAGGTCAGTGATGGTAACTATCAGACAAAATCACGTTTCCTTGAGGCAGTGATGATCAGCTGTGATGCAGCAATCACATATGCCCGCCGTTATGCAAAGCTTGCACTTGAGATGGCTGAGAAATGTTCTGATTCAGTAAGAAAGAAAGAACTTCTTATCATTGCACAGAATTGTGCGAATGTACCGGAGAAGGGTGCGACAGGATTCTATGAAGCTTGTCAGTCCTTCTGGTTTGTACAGCAGCTGTTACAGATCGAGTCCAGTGGACATTCAATCTCCCCTGGAAGATTCGACCAGTATATGTATCCTTATTATAAGAAGGATCTCGACAGCGGAAAGATCACAAGAGAGTTTGCACAGGAACTGTTGGATTGTATCTGGGTTAAATTAAATGACCTGAACAAGTGCCGTGATGCGGCTTCAGCAGAAGGATTCGCAGGTTACAGTCTGTTCCAGAACCTGATCGTAGGAGGACAGAATGAAGAGGGCATAGATGTTACGAATGATCTTTCATTTATGTGTATTACATCATCTATGCATGTATTCCTTCCAATGCCTTCTCTTTCTGTAAGAGTTTGGAATGGATCACCACATGAATTCCTGATTTATGCAGCAGAACTTACAAGAACAGGAATCGGACTCCCGGCGTATTATAATGATGAGGTTATTATCCCGTCACTGGAGAGCCGTGGACTGACTTTACAGGATGCGAGAGACTACAATATCATCGGATGTGTAGAACCACAGAAGTCCGGTAAGACGAACGGATGGCATGATGCAGCATTCTTCAATATGTGTCGTCCGCTGGAACTGGTATTTTCAAATGGTGTGGACAAGGGTGTACAGATTGGTCCAAAGACAGGTAATGTTGAGGATATGAAGACATTTGATGAATTCTATGATGCTTATAAAGCACAGATGGATTATGCAATCGCACTACTTGTTAATGCTGACAATGCTATTGATATGGCACACGCAGAGAGAGCACCGCTTCCGTTCTTGGCAAGTATGGTCGATGACTGTATCAAGAGAGGAAAGACACTGGAACAGGGAGGAGCTGTATATAACTTTACAGGTCCGCAGGGATTCGGTGTTGCCAACATGGCAGATGCACTTTACGCAGTAAAGAAACTCGTTTATGACGAGAACAAGATTACAATGCATGACCTGAAGATGGCTCTTAATACAAACTATGGAAAAGGTCTGAGAAGTGATGATGTTGCAGAGATGGTATCAGAAGTGGCTTCTGCTATGAAGTCTGCCGGACAGCCGGTAGGCGAGAAAGAAGTTGCGGCAATCCTGAAGACTGTTGTTGCAGCGACAGAATCAGAGCAGGTGAAGGCGAATGGTGAGAGAATCCTCAAGCTGATTGATGCAGTGCCGAAGTTCGGAAATGATATTCCGGAGGTTGATGCATTTGCAAGAGACGTTGCCTATACTTATACAAAACCACTGGAGAAATACAAAAATCCACGTGGAGGTATGTTCCAGGCGGGATTATATCCAGTATCAGCGAATGTACCGCTTGGCGGACAGACAGGAGCTACACCGGACGGACGTCTGGCACATATGCCGGTAGCCGATGGAGTATCGCCATCAGCCGGTAAGGATGTGAACGGACCGACAGCAGCTGCAAACTCCGTTTCCAGACTGGATCACTTTATTGCTTCGAATGGAACACTGTTCAATCAGAAGTTTCATCCGTCTGCACTGAGTGGAAGAGAAGGACTTGAGAAGTTTGTAGGACTGATCCAGTCATACTTTGATCAGAAGGGAAGCCACATGCAGTTTAACGTTGTCAGCCGTGAAACACTTCTGGACGCACAGGAGCATCCGGAACAGTACAAACATCTGGTTGTACGTGTAGCTGGATATAGTGCACTGTTTACGACATTGTCCAAGTCACTGCAGGATGATATCATCCGCAGAACAGAGCAGGGATTTTAAGAATAAGAGGGAGACAGCATGGAAGAATATCTGAAGACCAAAGGAAGAATCTTCGATATCCAGCGGTATTCCATCCATGATGGGAATGGAATTCGAACCATCGTGTTCCTGAAGGGGTGCGTGCTCAGATGCCGCTGGTGCTGTAATCCGGAATCGCAGCACTACGAGATCGAGACAATGATGGTGCAGGGAGAACCAAAAGTGATCGGTGAGGACACAACGGTTGCGGAAGTGATGAAGACGGTAGAAAAAGATCGTACTTATTATAGAAGAACCGGAGGCGGACTTACACTTTCCGGAGGCGAAAGCCTTTGCCAGCCGAAGTTTGCAAGAGACCTTCTGCGGGCAGCGAAAGAGTCAGGAATCACAACTGCGATGGAAAGTATGGGATGCGCACCATACAGCACAATCGAAGAGATTCTTCCATATTTAGACCAGTATCTGCTGGATATCAAACACATGAATCCAGAGAAACATAAAGAATTTACAGGACGCTCGAATGAACTGATGTTAGAGAATGCAAAGAAGATTGCAGACTCTCATATGACAGAGTTGAGCATCCGTGTTCCGGTAATCCCGGGATTCAATGATACAGAGATAGAAATCCGTGATATTGCCGCATATGTCCGCAAACTTGGCAATGTAAGAAGAATGCATCTTCTGCCTTACCACAGGCTGGGACAGGATAAATATGACGGACTGAACCGCCCATACCTGATGGGTGATGTAAAACCACCGACAAATGAAAAGATGGAACGACTTCTGAAAGTAGCAGAAGAAGTTTCCGGTGTAGAGTGCCGGATCGGTGGTTAAAAATAAAAAACACAATCAGATAATCTACACGAAGTCGAAAACAGAGAAAATAGTGAAAATAATCACAAGAAACAACAAAAACAACGGCTGTTCAAATTGACTAATGTGGGATTGTGTGGTAAAATAAGTTAAGAAACAACACAAAACAAAAAGTTTTGACACGATTCCAAGGAGGAGAAAAAATGCAAAACGAATACGAAATCAAAAAAGAAATGTGTGAAATCGGAAGAAGAGTTTACAACCGTGGAATGGTTGCAGCTAATGATGGAAACTTTTCTGTAAAACTGAACGACCATGAGTTCCTGTGTACACCAACAGGTGTCAGCAAAGGATTCATGACACCAGAGTACATCTGTAAAGTAGATGAGAATGGTAATGTTCTTCAGGCAAATAAAGGATTCAGACCATCTTCAGAAATTAAGATGCACATGCGTGTGTACAGAGAGAGACCAGACGTTCAGTCTGTAGTACATGCTCATCCACTGTACGCTACAACATTCGCTATCGCTGGTATTCCGCTTACACAGCCAATCATGCCAGAAGCAGTTATCGCTCTTGGATGTGTTCCGATCGCTAAATACGGTACACCTTCTACAATGGAGATTCCGGACGCTGTCGAGCCATACCTTCAGCACTTTGATGCAGTTCTTCTTGAGAACCACGGAGCACTTGCTTACTCAGACAGCCTTCTGAGCGCATACCACAAGATGGAGTCTCTTGAGTTCTACGCACGTCTGTTATGGCAGTCCATGCAGATTGGCGGACCTCAGGAACTGAACGATGAGCAGGTTCAGAGACTGTACGAACTGAGAAGACAGATGGGACTTCCAGGAAAACACCCGGCAAACCTTTGCCCGAACGCTAAAGCTGGTAAGCCAAGCTGCCATTCATGCGGTGGAAACTGTGGCGGATCTTCAGCAGCAGCTCCAGAAGGAACAGATGCTGATCTTGTAGCTTCTATCACAAAGAAAGTTATGGAACAGCTGGGAATGTAATCTGACAGATTAGTAAAGGAGCAATGCTATGAATGAGCAGGAAATTACCAGTGCAGTTCAGGCTGTGCTGGATCAGATGAAGGAAGCAGCTCCACAACATACACACAAACATGTCTGTCAATGCAAAAAGCATCAGATGACATTGAAGCTTGCCAATGCCTTGATTGAAAAAGTTAAGGCAGAAGCGGCACGTGTGGGTGTGAATGCGGTTGTAGCAGTTTCCGACAAGGCAGGTAGACCTGTAGCCGTCCAGTGTATGGATGACGCCTACATAGCGAGCTTTGACATTGCATTAAACAAGACATATACTTCCGCGAGCCTTAAGATGTCCACAGCAGAGTTGAGTCAGTTGAGTCAGCCGGGACAGCCATTATACGGAATTCAGTTTACGAATGATGGTAAGATCGTGATCTTCGGAGGCGGAGAGGTACTCGAAGCTGATGGTAAGATCGTCGGTGCACTTGGTGTCAGCGGTGGAACTGCTGAGCAGGACACAGCAATCGCAGCTTACGGAAAACAAGTCTTCAAGGAGGTATTAGAGTGTCTATAAATGAACAGATGGTTCAGGACATTGTACAGGACGTTCTTGCAAAGATGCAGATCGCTTCTGATGTACAGGGGGACCGCGGTGTATTCAAGGATATGAACGAGGCCATTGAGGCAGCGAAAGCATCCCAGAAGATCGTGGCTAAGATGTCACTGGATCACAGAGAGAAAGTTATCTCCAACATCCGTAAAAAGATCATGGAGAATGCAGAAATCCTGGCCCGTATGGGAGTTCAGGAGACTGGCATGGGAAATGTCGGACATAAAATTTTAAAACACCAGCTGGTAGCTGAGAAGACTCCGGGAACAGAGGATATCACTACACAGGCATGGTCAGGAGACAGAGGTCTTACATTGATCGAGATGGGACCGTTCGGAGTAATCGGAGCAATCACACCTTGTACAAACCCAAGTGAGACAGTTCTCTGCAACACAATCGGAATGTTCGCAGGTGGAAATACAGTAGTATTCAACCCACATCCGGCAGCAATCAAAACATCAATCTACGCAGTTAATCTTCTGAACGAAGCATCTGTTGAGGTTGGTGGACCGGACAACATTGCTTGTACAGTAGAGCATCCGACACTTGAGACAAGTAACATCATGATGAAACATCCTGCAATTCAGCTGATCGCTGCAACAGGAGGTCCGGGAGTTGTTACAGCAGTTCTTTCTTCAGGAAGAAGAGGAATCGGAGCTGGAGCAGGTAACCCACCGGCACTCGTTGATGAGACAGCAGATATCCGTAAGGCAGCTGAGGATATTGTAAACGGATGTACATTTGATAACAACCTTCCGTGTATCGCAGAAAAAGAGATTGTTGCAGTTGATTCTATCGCTGATGAACTGATGCACTACATGGTAAATGAGCAGGGATGCTACCTGGCTTCCAAGGAAGAGCAGGATGCACTGACAAATGTAGTTCTTGCAGGCGGAAAGCTGAACAGAAAATGTGTTGGACGTGATGCAAAGACACTGCTTGGAATGATCGGAGTTACAGTTCCGGACAATATCAGATGTATTACATTTGAAGGACCAAAGGAACACCCGCTGATCGCAACAGAGCTTATGATGCCAATTCTTGGTGTAGTAAGAGCGAAAGATTTCGACGATGCTGTAGAGCAGGCTGTATGGCTTGAGCATGGTAACAGACATTCCGCTCACATTCATTCCAAGAATGTAGATCGTATTACAAAATATGCAAAAGCAATTGACACAGCAATTCTTGTTAAGAACGGACCATCCTATGCGGCACTTGGATTCGGAGGCGAAGGCTTCTGTACATTTACAATTGCCAGCAGAACTGGTGAAGGACTTACAAGCGCAAGCAGCTTCACAAAGAGAAGACGTTGCGTAATGACAGACAGCTTATGTATAAGATAACGGAGGTATAGACAATGGAAATGAATTCTGCTAATGTAGAAGCTGTTGTAAAACAGGTACTTGAGAGCATGCTGGAAAAGAAAGTTCCAGAAGCAGCTCCGGCACAGAAAGCAGCAGGAAATGAAATTCCAAAGACAGCTCATGTAGCTATGCTTACAGCACTTGAGCATTTTGAAATCAAAGAGTATCCGATGCCGGAAGTTGGTGACGGAGATATTCTTGTTAAAGTTGAAGGATGTGGTGTTTGTGGAACAGACGCTCACGAATTCAAGAGAGACCCATTCAGCCTTATTCCTGTAGTACTCGGACATGAGGGAACAGGTGAGATCGTTAAGATGGGTAAAAACGTTAAAGTTGACAGCGCTGGAAAAGCTCTGAATCTTGGAGATAAAGTTGTTACATGTATGATCTTTAAGGATGATCCGGAGATCACAATGTACGACCTCAACAAACAGAACGTAGGCGGAGCTGATGTATACGGACTTCTTCCGGACGATGATGTTCATCTGAATGGATGGTTCTCAGATTACATCCTGATCCGTGAGGGATCTACAGTATTCAACGTAAGTGATCTGGATCTGAAATCCCGTGTACTGATCGAGCCATGTGCAGTACTTGTACATGCAGTAGAAAGAGCTAAGACAACAGGAATCTTAAGATTCAACAGCAGAGTTGTTGTTCAGGGATGTGGACCGATCGGACTGATCTGTATCGCAGTTCTTCGTACAATGGGTATTGAGAATATCGTAGCTGTAGACGGAGAGCAGAAGAGACTTGACTTTGCTAAGAGAATGGGAGCTGAGAAGTCAGTTAACTTCAAAGATTTCCAGGGAATCGATGCACTTGCACAGGGAGTAAAAGATGCATTCGGCGGACATGCTGCTGACTTCGCATTCCAGTGTACAGGATCACCGATCGCTCATGCAAACATTTACAAATTCATCCGCAATGGTGGTGGACTTTGTGAGCTTGGATTCTTTATCAATGGTGGAGATGCAACAATCAACCCACACTTTGATCTTTGCTCAAAAGAGATCACACTGGTTGGCTCATGGGTATACACTCTGAGAGATTATGCAACTACATTTGATTTCCTTAAGAGAGCAAAAGCAATCGGACTTCCGATGGATGATCTGATCACACACGAGTTCCCGCTCGAGCAGATCAATGAGGCTCACCAGACAAACCTGGCTATGAAAGGTCTTAAGATTGCAATCATCAACAAATAAGGTGAGAGAGTATGGAAGCAGTAGGTATGCTGGAAGTATTTGGACTTGCAACAGCATTTGCAGCGGCTGACGCCGGATGTAAAGCAGGAAATGTAAGACTGGAGAACTTCGATAAAAATAAACCTGCGAATGCAGACGAATTGCCTGTACCGTTGATCGTAATGGTCAAGTTCCGCGGACAGGTTGCAGATGTGGAGGCAGCACTTGAGGCTGCTACAGCGAAAGCAGAGTCAATGACAGGAATTGTCACAAAGTATAAGATCTCAAGACCGACTGAGGACACTGAGAAGATGCTTAAGCTTAACGCATTTGATAAAGGAACACCACATAAAGTAACAGACGAAGAAGTCGAAGAAATTTAGGAGGATATTACAATGGCAATGGCACAGCTTGCATTAGGAATGGTAGAAACAAGAGGACTTACAGCAGCAATCGAGGCTGCAGATGCAATGACAAAAGCAGCAGAGGTTACACTTGTAGGAACAGAGAAAATCGGATCCGGACTTGTAACAGTTATGGTTCGTGGAGATGTTGGAGCTGTTAAAGCAGCAGTTGAGACAGGTGCTGACGCAGCTGGAAGACTTGGAGAACTCGTAGCTACACACGTAATCCCAAGACCACACAACGACGTTGAGAAGATCCTTCCTACAGTATAGTTTGAAGTCAAACAGCTAGAAAAAGGAGCAGTCTCATGGGAAAAGCGTATGGATTCTTTGAAATCCCAAGCGTTACGGCAGCAGTGGTAGCCGTGGATATCATGTGCAAGACTGCTGATGTGCAGTTCGTTACATGGGAGAAAAAACTAGGTGGAAGACTTGTCACGATCATAATTCGTGGTGATGTATCCGCAGTTGCGCAGGCCATTGAAGCTGCCGAGCAGAATGGAATCAAAAAACCAGTGAGCACAGTAGTGATCCCAAGTCCTCACGAGGAGATCTTGAGAATCATTAACACAAGTGTAAACAAGGTTGTATAGGAGGCAGCTACAGATGGCAGACGAAAAAGAAAAGAAAACAACAACAGCCAAAGCGCCAGCCAAAACTGTACGCAGAGTAAGAAAGACGGCGCAAAAGGCAGAAACGGTTCAGAAGAAACCGGAAGTTCAGAAGGAGGAACGCAGAATGTCACAGGAAGCATTAGGAATGGTTGAAACAAGAGGACTTGTAGCATCTATCGAGGCAGCGGATTCAATGTTAAAGGCTGCTAACGTAGCACTCGTTGGAACAGAGAAGATCGGATCTGGTCTTGTAACAGTTATGGTTCGTGGAGACGTTGGAGCAGTTAAATCAGCAGTTGAGTCTGGAGCAGAGTCAGCAGGAAGACTTGGAGAGCTTGTAGCTACACATGTAATCCCAAGACCGCATACAGATGTTGAGAAGATTCTTCCACAGATCAAATAATAGTCAAAGGTAAATAAAACCGGTACTTTCAGGGGATTAAGCGCCGGGCGCTGATCCCCTGAGAGTGCTTAAACAAGTAAGTGGAGCAATCCACTTTGCGAGGAGACACAAATATGGATAACAGTAATGTGGAATTAATTACAAAAATGGTTCTCGAAGCAGTAGAGAAAAAGAATGCTGCTCAGTCTGGAGAAGGTTTTCTCGTTCCAATCGGAGTGTCCGCAAGACATATCCATCTCACACAGGAGCATGTCGAGATTCTGTTTGGAGAAGGCTACCATCTTACAAAGTTCAAAGAACTTATGGGTGGACAGTTTGCATCAAACGAAAAGGTTACAATTGTTGGTCTTAAATTAAGAGCAATCGAGAATGTAAGAGTTCTTGGACCAGTCAGAAAGAATACTCAGGTAGAGATTTCTGCAACAGATGCAATCAGCCTCGGTGTAAAAGCACCAATCAGAGAATCAGGAAATATTGCAGGAAGCGCACCAATCGCGATCATCGGACCAAAAGGTGCGGTGTATCTGAACGAGGGATGCATTGTTGCGAAGAGACATATTCACATGGCTCCGAAAGATGCGATGGCAGCAGGAGTTCATGATGGTGATATCGTATCTGTAAAAGCAGATAATGAGAGAGGAACCATCTTTAATAACGTACAGATCCGTGTAGATGACAGCTTTACACTTGAGATGCACATCGATACAGATGAAGCAAATGCAGCGCAGATTAAGAGCGGGGATACCGTGAGGATCGTATCATGTTAATGGGAAAAGTTGTTGGCAGTGTTGTATCAACACGCAAGAATGAAAACTTAGTCGGAAATAAATTCATGATTGTAGAAGTGGCAGATCATATGCGTCAGGGAGCAAAACAGATCATTGCAATCGATAAGATCGGCGCAGGAATCGGCGAATACGTTCTGGTTGTACAGGGAAGTGCTGCGAGAATCGGAAGTGGTATGCCGGAAGCACCGATCGATGCTGCAATCGTTGGAATTATTGACGAAGGATTAGGACTGGAGTAGTGAAATTATGGATATGAAAGAATTAAGCAGCATATTGCAGCAGAACGGTATCGTTGGTGCTGGTGGTGCAGGCTTTCCTACATATGCTAAATTAGATGAACGTGCAGAGACAATCATTCTGAACTGTGCAGAGTGTGAGCCACTGCTTCGACTTCACAGACAGCTCCTTGAGAAATATGCAAAGGAGATCATTGATACATTTCATATGATCGGCGAGACAGTCGGTGCGAAAGAAGTCATCATTGGTATTAAGAAAGCTTACACAGCAACGATCGAAGCTGTAAAGGCCGTTATGGGACAGTATCCGGAAGTAAGACTTGGACTGTTGGATGAAGTATATCCGGCAGGTGATGAGGTTGTTCTTATTTATGAGACAACAGGTAAAGTTGTAAGACCGGGCGGACTTCCAATCGAAAGCGGCGTAGCTGTATTCAACGTAGAGACAGTTTACAATGTATACAGAGCACTGAATGAGAAGACACCCGTTGAGGACAAGCTTGTATCAGTAGTAGCTGAGGTAGAGCACCCGATCACAGTTCGTGTTCCAATCGGAACACCACTGGAAGAAGTAGTAGCTCTTGCCGGCGGTGTGACTACAAAAGATGCAGTTTACTTCGTTGGTGGACCTATGATGGGTAATATCGGAACAGGAGCGCAGCCTGTTACAAAGACAACAAATGCAATCCTTGTTCTTCCGAAAGACCATCACATCATTCAGAAGAAATTAAAGAAAAACTCAATCGATATGAAGAGAGCAGCAGCTTGCTGTTGCCAGTGTACAATGTGTACAGACTTATGTCCAAGACATCTGTTAGGACATCCGATTGAGCCAAATAAATTTATGCTTGCAGCAACATGCAAGGATGTACAGGAGCCGAACATCTTCATCAATACGTTGTTCTGCTCATCCTGCGGACTTTGTGAGATGTATTCCTGTTTCCAGGGACTTTCACCAAGAAGTCTTATGGCAGAGTACAAGGGAGGTCTTCGTGCAAACGGAATCCGTCCTCCGAAAGTAGAAGCAAAACCTGTAGGACCGGAAAGAGAATACAGAAAAGTTCCGATGGAGAGACTTATGGCGCGTCTTGATCTTACGAGATATAACCGTGAAGCACCGCTTGATGAATCAGCAGTGCCGGTTAAGACAGTACGTATTCTGTTAAGTCAGCATATTGGAGCACCTGCTTCTGCAATTGTGAAAGCAGGCGACATGGTAACTAAAGGACAGATGATTGCTGAACCAGGAAAGGGATTAAGCGTTGGAATCCACGCATCCGTGAATGGTTTAGTTACAGAAGTAAATGAGAAATATATTGTCATAGAATCTCAGGAAGGACGTGCAGGCAATGAGTAAGGCTATTGGAATGGTAGAATATAAGACTGTTTCAGCAGGTATTACCGCAGCTGATGCTATGGTAAAGACTTCTGAAGTCAGCATAATCGAAGCACAGACAGTATGTCCGGGCAAATATATCGCGATCATTACAGGTGACTTAAGTGCCGTTAAAGCAGCAGTGGATAATGCAAAAGAGATGCATGGTCTTCACCTGATCGACAGTTTTGTGCTCGGTAATCCGCATGAGTCCATCTTCCCGGCAATCTACGGTGCTGCACATATTGAAGACGTATCCGCTCTTGGTATTATGGAGACATACGATGCATCTTCAATTATTGTAGCTGCTGATGAGGCTGCGAAGACGGCTATCGTTGATTTGATCGAGCTTCGTATCGCACGTGGTATGTGCGGAAAATCCTACATGCTGCTCACTGGTGAAGTGGCTGCTGTAGAAGCTGCAATCGAAAAAGCTAAGGAAGCAATCAAAGATAGAGGAATGTTCCTTGACTCTTCCGTTATTGCTCATCCGGATGCTCAGATTCGCGACGCAATCTTATAATGAACTCTGCTTTAATGTCTGAGGGAATTATAGTTCAATACCAGTAACATTATATTGGACTTAGGACAGGAGGCAGTTAGATGCTTGCGATAGAGAGAAGAAATGAAATATTAGAAAAACTGCAGAATGACAGAAGAGTCGTAGTAAGCGAACTGAGTCAGATTTACGAGGTTTCCGAGGAGACAATCCGAAGAGACCTCGATAAACTGGTTCAGGACGGTTTCGCCATAAAAAGCTATGGCGGTGCCGTGATCAATGAAAATGTGAATATCGAGCTTCCGTTCAACATCAGAAAGAATCGCAATATTGTTGGTAAACAGCATATTGCGGAACTGGTGAGTGAACAGATCAAAGATGGGGACAGCATCATGCTTGATGCAAGTTCTACAGCAGTGTATGTTGCAAAGACGCTTCTCGAACAGGGAAAGAAGAATCTTACCGTGCTCACAAACTCCGTGGAGATTATTATAGAGCTTTTTGGAGCACAGGACTGGAAGGTCCTTTCAACAGGAGGAGAGTCAAGAGAAGGATCCTTTGCGCTGGTAGGTTATCAGACAGACCGGATGCTTCGGTCCTATCATGTAGATAAGGCAATTATTTCTGCAAAAGGAATTGATATGGACGCAGGGCTTACAGATTCAGACGATCTGCATGCGAATAATAAGCGGACAATGCTGACAAGAGCGAAAGAAAAAATTCTCGCCGTAGACAGCAGTAAGTTCGATCAAGTAGCATTTGCTGAGATAGGTTCATTAGATCAGATCACAACTATAGTTACGGATGCAAAGCCGGAAACAAGATGGCTTCAGCATTTTGATAAGATTGGTGTAAAATGTATCTATCCAAAGTAAGGAAGGGCAGTTATGAAAAGCTTTCAGATTAAAACTAGAGTAAATTTTGGAGATAACGCGCTGGAGCGACTGGCAGAAGTGCCATATAAGAAGATCCTGATCGTTACAGATCCATTTATGGCGAAAAGCAAAAATCTGAACCTGATTCTCGATCCGATCAAAAAAGCAGGAAAGGAATATGATATCTTTCAGGATATCGTTCCGGATCCTCCGATTGAGAAGATCAGTCTCGGTGTTAAGAAGATGCTTGAATATAAGCCGGATGCGATTGTTGCAGTTGGTGGTGGATCAGCAATTGACTCCTCCAAGTCAATCCGTGAATTTGCACTTCGCGTAGATCATTACGCAGAGGTAGGGCTGATCGCAATCCCGACAACAAGTGGTACAGGATCAGAGGTTACTTCATTTGCCGTTGTATCAGACCCGGCAGAGCAGAGAAAGTATCCATTGGTATCCTGGAATCTGACACCAGATGAGGCAATTCTTGATGCAGATCTTGTAAAGAGTGTGCCACCGGCAATCACAGCAGATACAGGAATGGACGTATTTACACACGCACTTGAGGCATGCGTAAGTACAGATAGAAGTGATTTCTCAACAGCACTTGCAGAGAAATCAATTGAGTTGGTTGGAGTATTCCTTCTCAGAGCATATCTGGATGGAAATGATACTCATGCACGTCAGAAGATGCATTCTGCATCCTGTCTGGCAGGACTGGCATTCAACTCAGCATCTCTCGGACTGAACCATGGTATGGCTCATCAGTTAGGTGCAAAGTTCCACATCCCACACGGACGTGCGAACGCAATGCTTCTTCCACATATCATTGAATTCAACAGTGATATCAATAAGCATAGTAAGAGCCAGAAAGAATATCTTCCGGCTGTTAAGCGTTATGCAACAGTAGCTCAGATCCTTGGACTGAGCAGCTATAATGAAATTATGACAGTCAGATCCCTTGTAAACTGGGTACAGTTTATGTTAAAAGAGATGGATATTCCGCTGTCAATCTCCCAGATGGGTACAATCTCAGAGGAAGAGTACTTCAATGCAATCGACAGTATGGCTGATGCCGCACTCGAGGATGGATGTACAGCAACAAACCCGAGAGTACCTTCAAAGGAAGATGTTGTAGAAATCTATAAGAAATTGTGGAAATAATAAGCATAAAAAAGAAGCTGCGATGTACAGCTTCTTTTTTGTGCTTATTTATGGCAAAATTGCCGGAATTCTTATCTGGACTTCCGTGCCCTGTCCTTTTGTACTGGAAAAACTTAATCCATAGCGTTCACCGTACAAAATCTGTAATCTGCGGTGTGTATTATAAACTGCAACATTTGAGCCTTTGCTTTGTGGGTTATGGAATGTGCCATCTAAGAACTTAGGTAGAATATCCGGATCAATGCCGACTCCGTCATCTGAGAGAAGAAGTACAATATCTTCATCTTCCATCCAACCGGTAAGAACGATAGATCCGGTCTTTTCTTCCTTTTCCATGATACCATGTATAATACTGTTTTCAACAAGTGGCTGAAAGATTAGTTTTGGCATAGAATATTCCATAAGATAATCAGGAATATCCATAATAAAATCAATTCCATTATTGAAACGCATGTTTTGAAGTTCGATATAGATTGTTACATGTTCTACTTCAGCGGCAAGCGTTGTAAGCTCCTGTTTACGGCTAAGTGTCAGACGATAGAAACGAGATAAACGTCGTACAACCTCTGTGACTTCATCTGATTTTCCCTGTTGTGCAAGCCAGTTAATCATATCCATCGTATTATAAAGAAAATGTGGATTGATCTGTGCCTGAAGAGAATCAAACTCAGCAATGCGAAGATTCTCAGCAGCTTTTGCCTGGTCATCCATAAGCTGTTGGATTTTACGAGACATATAGTTGTAAGTATCAATCAGTTCACCAATCTCATCCTGGCTGTCTGCGTCTTTGAGTTGAACAGGTGGTTCAAAACGGACCTTTGCCATCTGGTTAACAACAAGTGACAAGCGTCTGGTCATCGAATGTGATAGACCTGAAGCAATAATAAATGCAATCAAAAGAAAAGCAATATAAATCAACAAAAAGTTACAGATGATATGTGTACTTTTTTTCATGATTGGATCCATAGGCATGACAGCTACCATATACCAGTCTGTGTTCTTAATTCGATAGAATCCAGCATATACTTTTTGTCCAAGTACTGTTTTTGTGATGAAATTGTTCGAAGACATGATGTTTTCTCGTATTTCATCACTTGAAAAGGGGTACGTTCCATATAAGAACGAATTGGAAGTAGCAACCAGGTTATCTCTTGAATTCACCAGATAGGCAACATTTTCATTACTCGTAATATTATCCTGTAGAAGCTTAGTGAAGTAACTGTTAGAAAAATAAGTTACGATATAGCACGGGATATATTCGCCATTATTATAGATTGAGTCTTTTGTAACATAAGCAAGATCACCATAGTTTTCAATTTCATAATGTTCAAGATAAAAGGAAGGACATAACAAGTTTGACATGGCTGGAGAACCTTGAAAGATTCCATACCAGTAAGTAGTTCTGATGTTATTCAATGGTTGCAAGGTAGAGTACTTTCGCCCAGCCGTAAAAGGAAGCTTACTTTCATCCAGGTCGACATAAATTCGTACTGCAGAGATAGATTCCATAGAACTGAACTTTAGAACATCTTGTCTGAATTCTTCTGCTTCCGTACCGTAGGACAGTTCTTTAAGATCATCAAGATATTCTCCGGAAGTCAGCTCTTTGTAAAAACCGCTGCCGCGAAGTGAACGGTGAACATCAATAATCTCCTTGACGGCGTCTTCTACAAGTGGAGCAGTTTCGGCAGCACGTTCCTGTTCACTACGAATGGTATTTGAGACAATCATGTCATACAGACTTGTGTAGAAAAACACTCCAATGACCAGCATTGGGATTAGTACAATAATCAGATGAGAAAAAGTCAGCTTTTGTTGGATTTTGAGATTTTTGTAATATCCTTTTAATTTTTTCCATAGAAAGTACATTTTTGAATCTCCTTATATCTATCCCAACATTTTGTCGCGATATTGCGAAGGTGTGAGCCCGGTGAATTTCTTAAAACTTTTCCCAAAATAATTTCCATTGTTATATCCAACTTTTTCTGAAATATCTGTGATTGCATAACGTTTATCCTGAAGCAGTTGCATCGCACGTTCCATACGATATTCTGTGATGTACTGATTTAATGTCTGTCCTGTCTGTGTTTTGAAATAGGTGCAGATATAGGAAGCAGACAGAAAAACGTGATCACCAATTTCCTTGATTGAAAGGCGCTCTTCAGAATAATGCTTGCTGATATAATCTTTGATCATAAAAATAGTAGAGTCTTCCTGGCTTGCACCTTCGATGGACTGAAAAAGTTCTTCTGTTCTGGTGCAGAGCAGCTGATGCATTTCATCAAAGGAGAAACATTCTTCCAGGTGTTGGAGGATACTTTCCTGTCCGGTAGATTCTGAGGTGAGCTTTAATTTCTGTCGACAAGTAGTCAGAGAAGAGAAAAGCCGGAAGTAGATATCCTTTACCTGATTCGGAAGCAGTTTCGTATTATTAAAATATACCTGATACAAATTATCAAGAAAACTTCGCGTATCTTCCTGGTTGTTATCTACCAGCAATGTGAGAAATTGTTCGACAGATCCGGATGCTACTGTTTTGGAGGAAGTATCTGATTCCAGTTTTTTCTGATCCAAAACGCTGTTCACAGTAGTGAAAAAGCTGCTTTGAAGCAGGATAACAGCACTTGCATAAGATTGGTAAACCTTTGTGATTCCGCGTACAGTCTCACCACGGGAAATATAAAAATCACCGAACGGAGAGAACATTTCTTTTAAATAATTCTCAATGGAAGAAAATACGGTATCAGATGGAATCTTTTCTCCCCATATATGAAACACATAATGTACATTATGTAAACGAACCGCAAGCGATTTGAGATGATAATGTTCAAGTATGTCCTGGAAACGATCAAACGGTTCCTTTAAAAGAGCAGCGTTAAAATCTCCGGAGCGTAATTTTACAATAAAAGAGGTAAAATATGTCTGCGGTGTAAAATGTATGGAAAGCTTATCTGTCAGTTCATCGATTTCTTCTTGTTTTTCATTATATGGACGAGTCAGCAACTGGGCAAGACGCGAAGAAGTTTCTTTCGATTGAAGCTTCATGGAACTTCTTGTCTGTAATCGTGTCTGGTGTTCGTTAATTGCATCCTGGACAGAATCCTTTACCTCCTGAAGATCCAGTGGCTTTTCTACATATGTGATAGCTTTCAGGCGGATGGCGGCCTTTAAATATTCTTTGTCTGAATATCCGCTCATAAAAATCAGGCTTGTATCAGGAAGAATCTCTTTGATCTTCTCTGCAAACTCGATTCCGGAAAGTCTAGGCATACGAATATCAGATAAAATAATATCCGGTTTCGATGTACAAGCTGTATTGTAGGCTTCCATTCCATCAGCGGCTTCAAATACCTGATCAATGCCGAGAGATTTCCAGTCAATGGAAGTGACAAGTCCATTTCTTGTAAGTATTTCGTCATCTGCAATTAATAATTTCATTGAAAAAATCCTCCGAAATAGTTTCTGCTAGTAAGGTGATAATTAAATAATTAACCTGTGAATAGTTACATTGTAACAAATAAAATATAAAATTCAACAAAAAACCGCATATAAAATATCTGAATGTCTAAAATCAGACAAAAAACAAAGACAAAAAGAAATTACCCGAAATCGAAAGATTTTGCGATATCAAAAAAATAATACCAATGATAGACTTAAGTCAGAAAGAAAAAGGGAGGGATAAGCGGTGTCCGATTACATTTTGGAATTAAAAGGTATCACAAAGATTTTCCCAGGTGTCAAAGCATTGAACAACGTACAGTTCCAGCTTAAGAAGGGCGAGGTTCATGCTCTGATGGGAGAGAACGGTGCAGGAAAGTCCACGTTTATCAAAGTAATAACCGGAGTACATAAAGCAGAAGAAGGGGAAATGTTCCTTGAAGGAAAGAAAGTAGACTTTAAAGGACCAAAGGATGCACAGGCAGCAGGAATCGCAGCAGTATATCAGCATCCGACATCCTATCCGGATTTAACAGTTGCAGAGAATATCTTCATGGGACATGAGATTGTCAAGAATGGAATGATCCAGTGGAGAGAGATGAACAAACAGGCAACAGCATTACTTGAGCAGTTAGATGCAGACTTCAAGTCTACAGATGAAATGGGAGCATTAAGTGTTGCTCAGCAGCAGATGGTAGAGATTGCAAAAGCTCTTTCAACAAATGCGAAGATTATTATTCTTGATGAGCCAACAGCAGCATTAACAAAGAATGAGTCAGAAAAGCTTTACAAAATTGTAGATAAGCTGAAAGAGAACCAGGTATCCATTATCTTTATTTCTCACAGATTTGAGGATATGTATCGTCTGGCAACAAGAGTAACAGTTTTCAGAGATTCTCAGTATATCGGATCTTATGATGTAGATGGAATCACAAATGCAGATCTGATCAAAGCGATGGTTGGACGTGAGATCAGTGATCTGTTCCCGAAGCCGGATGTACAGCTTGGGGATGAGGTGCTCAGAGTAGAGAAACTTTCCAGAACAGGATTTTACAAAGATGTTTCTTTCAGCGTAAGAGCTGGTGAGATCGTTGGACTGACAGGACTGGTTGGAGCAGGAAGAACAGAAGTTGTAGAAAGCGTCTGTGGAATCACAAGACCGGATTCCGGAAAAGTATATCTGGAAGGAAAACCGGTACACATTAAGAAACCTATCGATGCCATGAAGAAAGGTATCATCCTTCTCCCGGAGGACAGACAGAAACAGGGTCTGATCATGAGCTGGGGATTAGGACAGAATGTAACACTTCCGACAATGGGCAAATATGCAAAATGCGGATTTAATGATAATAAGAAGGAACGCGATCTTGCAAAACAGCTTCTTGAAGAAGTTGATACAAAGGCCGTTACAATTTTTGACCCAGCATCTTCACTTTCCGGTGGTAACCAGCAGAAAGTAGTAGTAGCCAAAGCACTTAGCCAGGAGATGAAAGTGGTCATCATGGATGAGCCGACAAAGGGTGTTGATGTAGGAGCGAAGGCAGAGATTTACCAGATCATGGGAAATCTTGCAAAACAGGGATATGGAATCGTTCTGATCTCTTCAGAAATGCCGGAGATTCTTGGAATGAGTGACAGAATCGTTATTATGTGTAATGGAAAAGTCACAGGTGAACTGAACAAAGACGAAGCAACTCAGGAAGGTATCCTCGAGCTTGCAATGGAAAAATCAAAGTAAGGAGGAACAGGGAAAGATGAATGAGAAAAAATCAATTTTGAAAAAAATCACAGCTTCCCGAGAAGCCAGCCTGCTGATTGTCCTGATTGTTCTTTGTATCGCGATCACTGCAAAGAGTCCTTCTTTCATGACGGCGAAGTCAATCTCAGATATGCTGAAGAACAATGCAGTTATCATGATCATGGCATTGGGAATGCTTGGAGTTTTACTTGTAGGAGGAATCGATATCTCCGTTGCATCTACACTTTCATTTTCAGGAATGACAGTCGGAATGCTGATGAAAAACGGAGTTGTTACAAGCACACCGCTTCTGTTTCTTATTGCAGTTGCAGTTGGAGCAGCCTGTGGACTTGTGATCGGTTTAGTAATTGCTTATGGTAAAGTAATCCCGATTATCGCAACGATGGGATTCATGTACATCTATAGAGGTATGGCTTACCTGATCAGTAATAGTGAATGGGCAAGTGCAGAAAACCTTGGAACATTTAAAAACTTTGCATTAGGAAAAACACTTGGATTGAACAATGTTATCTGGGTTACAATCATCTGCTATGTCATCTTCTTTGTTGTAATGAAGTGGACAAAAGTCGGAAGAATGGTTTATGCAGTAGGAAGTAACAGAGAAGCAGCAGCTATCTCAGGTATTAACACAAAGAAGATTGACCTTCTGGTTTATACAGTAATGGGAATCCTCGCAGGACTTTGCGGAGCACTTGCAGTATCTGTATATGCATCAGCTCAGCCAAACATGCTTTACGCAAAAGAAATGGATGTAATCGCAGCTTGTGTAATCGGTGGTGTAAGCATGTCAGGTGGACGTGGAACAGTATCCGGAGCACTTCTTGGATCCCTGATTCTTGCAATCATTGCAAAAGCACTTCCGCTTGTCGGAATTGAATCAATCGCCCAGAACACAGTAAAGGGTATTATCATTATGGTTGTAGTTATCCTCAATGTAGTAACACAGAGAGCAATGGATAAGAGCAATCTGAAAGGAAGGGAGATGTAATCATGGCAGGAAAATCTGGTAGAAATATATCAAATGTCCCAGAAAAATCACTGAAGAAAAACATACTGAGTTGGGAAGGAATGCTGGTTGTAGTATTCGTACTGATCGTGATCTTCTGCAGATCAATCTCACCAAACTTTCATGTGACAAACGTACTTAGAGAGATGCCAAAATATCTGGCAGAAGGATTTATCATGCTGGCTATGGCTTATGTATTGATCCTTGGAGAAATCGATATCTCCGTCGGAGCAATCGTATGTCTCTCATCAACCTGGACTTGTATGGTATGCAATAAGGGACTTCCATTCGGAGCAGTTGTTCTTGTATGCCTCTTAGTCGGAACAGTATGTGGACTGATCAATGGACTGGTTCTTACAAAGTTTACAGAATTACCACCAATGATCGTTACACTGGCAACACAGATCATCTTCCGAGGTATCGCAGAGATTTCGCTTGGAAGCGGCGGATCAATCTCTCTGACAGAGACTGACGGATTCCGTGCAATCGCAGGAAAAGTCGGAGTTGTTCCTTATATCTTCTTCCTGTTTGCAATTCTTGCAGTAATCTTTGCAGTTGTTCTTGCAAAGACAACATTCGGAAGATCAGTATATGCAATCGGATCAAATAGCACAGCAGCTTATTTCGCCGGAATTCCGGTACAGAGAATCCGCCTGATCATCTACACAGCACTTGGATTTATGTCCGGCCTTGCCGCTTTGTTCCTTACATCTGTACTGTATGGCGCAAATACAACAACAGGTAACGGATTTGAGATGGATGCAATCGCAATGGCAGTCTTCGGAGGAATCTCCACATCAGGTGGTAAAGGAAGACTGGTCGGCGGAATTATCGCAGCATTTGTTATCATCAGTCTGAGAATTGGTCTTGGACAGATCAATATGAACCCACAGCTTATCCTTGTAATCCTTGGAGCTCTGCTTATTCTGGCAGTATTGCTTCCGAACATTGCAGGAGAACTGAAATTAAAGAAAAAAGCAGCATCAGCAAAATAAGATGCAATCGTAGCGCAAAAGATGTTACTATAGAAAAGATATTAATATGATACCAGACGTGCCGGGAAGAGACACGTTTTGTATAAAGGGGCAGGAAAGCAGTTGAAAAACAGACTTTCCTGCAAAAAGAAAATTTCCTAAAAGTGGAGGACAAAAGTATGAAGAGAAAAATGATCAGCGCATTACTTTGCGCAACAATGGTAGCTTCAATGGCAGCAGGATGTGGAAGCAGCGGAAATGACACATCTGATAATGGCGGAGACAAAAGCGATTCTGGAAAGAAAGTATATGCAATCGTAACAAAATCAGCAGGAAATCCTTACAATGAAAAAGAGGCAGAAGGATTCCAGAAAGTCATTGAAGCAGAAGGTGGAGAATGTATCGTAAAACATCCAGAATTTGCGACAGCTGACGCACAGGTATCTGTTATTCAGTCTCTGATCTCACAGGGAGTTGATTCTATCGCAATCGCAGGAAATGATGAGAACGCTCTTCAGGCAGCACTTGAGGAAGCTATGGATGCAGGAATCAAGGTTTGTGGATTTGACTCAAAGGTAAATGCTGACAGCCGTATGACATTTGTAAATCAGGCTGGTACAAAAGAAATTGGACAGACTCTGATGGATGCAGTTTATGACATCACAGGTGGAGAAGGACAGTGGGCAATCCTCTCAGCAACATCTCAGGCAACAAACCAGAATGCATGGATCGACGCAATGAAGAAAGTTATGGAATCTGATGACAAATACTCCAAACTTGAGCTCGTTGAAGTAGCATATGGTGATGACGAACCACAGAAATCAACAGACCAGACACAGGCTCTTCTTTCAAAATATCCAGATCTGAAACTGATCTGTGCTCCTACAACAGTAGGTATCAACGCAGCAGCAAAAGTTCTTCAGGACGAGAAATCTTCTGTAAAACTGACAGGACTTGGACTTCCTTCAGAGATGGCTGAGTACATTGGTGATGATGATGCACATTCCTGCCCTTACATGTATCTGTGGAACCCAATCGATGTAGGAAGCCTTGCAGCTTATACATCAATCGCACTTGTTAATGGAGATATCACAGGAGCTGAAGGAGATTCCTTCACAGCTGGAGACATGGGTGACTATGAAGTAGTAGATGCTGGAGATGACGGAACAGAGATCATTCTTGGAGCACCATTCAAATTTGATTCATCCAACATCGCAGAGTGGAAAGACGTGTACTAAAATATGGTAAGAAAAGGATTTAAAATGAAATTATATCCTGGCATGGAAGCAGAGTACGAGAAAAGACATAACGAGCTTTGGCCGGAAATGCAGGATATGATTCACGAATATGGAGGAAAGAACTATACAATCTTTCTGGATAAAGAAACACTTGTCCTGTACGGATATATTGAAGTAGAAGATCCGGCAAAATGGGATGAGAGTGCAGACACAGCAATCAATCGTAAATGGTGGGACTTCATGGCAGATATCATGGAGACAAATCCGGACAACAGCCCGGTAGCGATTGACCTGCATGAGGTATTTCATTTAGATTAATACTTATAACTGAATATCAAAATATCATGTGTAAGAGGATGTTCTTCTGTAGCCGGTAAAGCTACGGAAGAATGTTCTCTTTTTATAGTATATTAATTGAGTGTTATCTGAAAGAATTGTTGTATATACTATATCAAATACCTGGGAAATGGACAGGAAGCGTGAAATGAAATTACCTATTTATATAGAAGCAGCAATGGGAGTTTTTCTGGTAGTGATTCTGGCAATGGCAGGAAAAAACGGAATGATTCCTCAGAACCAGAAAAATAATGTTATGAAACAGTCAGAAGTAGAACAGCAATCAGATTCTGACATGCAAAATGAAAAGGAAGCAGTTGCGGAAGAGGCAACAGATTCGATAGAAGAAGTTGCACAGACTGACAGCGCAGCAATAACAGCACAGATGTGTTCTCCGGCCGGACAGTATCCGGTCATGGGGGAGAGTGTTGTTACGGTGGATGAGCTTGCAGATTATTTCAATCAATCGGGATACGAATATCCGTCGGAAGAACTGGCAAAAGGCGGGGCTGATACCATAGAAACATTCTGCCAGATCTACTGTGAAGAAGCAGAGGCAGAAGACATCCGGGCAGAGGTTGCATTTACCCAGGCAATGAAAGAGACTGGATTTCTTCAGTTTGGTGGAGATGTAAGTGTTGAACAGTTTAATTTCGCCGGAATAGGAACAACCGGTGGAGGAGTGCCGGGGAATTCTTATCCGGATGTCAGAACAGGAGTGCGGGCACAGATCCAGCATCTGAAGGCCTATGCGACAGATGAACCGCTGAATCAGGTTTGTGTGGATAATCGTTATGAATATGTGAAAAAAGCTTCCGCACCTTATGTACAATGGCTGGGACAGAAAGAGAACCCGGAAGGAGCCGGTTGGGCAACAGGAGAGAATTACGGGTATGATATTGCAGGGATGTTGCAGCATTTACTTCTAAAAGAGCAAGGCTAAGAAGATATGGCTGGACTTTCGGCGGTGGTTATGATATTTTAAGATTTCTTAAAGAAAGGGAAATCCCTTGACAAATCAGCCTTTGACAGCTATAGTAGTAACAGTTAAAAAGTATTTAACAACTATGTAAAGATACAGGTGTTGAAGAAGAGGAGTACATCATTACTTCCCACAGAGAGAACCGTTCAGATCGCTAAGGGGATCTGGCTGTGAGACGGTTTGGAAAAAGGATGATGGAAGGTAGCTTCGGAGCCGGAATTCTGAAAGGTCGAAGAGGTTGGATAGGAGTTCCCGGAGTCGTTCACGTTACAGAACGAAGAGATATATATGTGAAATTTTATTACATATATAAATAAGGTGGTACCGCGAGATTTTCGCCCTTTACTTGAAGTAGAGGGCTTTTTCTATTTTATAGAAGAATTTCTAATTATAGAAAAATGCGAGAATTCCGTGAAACAATGGCATTTACTATTCCAGTTACAATGAGAATAGTAATATGGCCGAAAAAGATAGAGAAACAATCATAAAGGAGAACAATCATGAGCAAAGAACTCGCAAAGACTTACGATCCGAAACAGATCGAAGAGAAACTCTATGAGAGATGGTGTGAGAACAAGTATTTTCATGCTGAAGTAGACAGAAGTAAGAAACCATTTACAACAGTAATGCCGCCTCCGAATATTACAGGAAAGCTGCATATGGGACATGCACTTGACAATACACTGCAGGATATCCTGATCCGTTACAAGAGAATGGAAGGATACAATGCGCTGTGGATCCCGGGAACAGACCATGCAGCAATCTCTACAGAGGTTAAGGTTACAAATCAGCTCAAAGAAGAGGGAATCGACAAGAAAGAACTCGGACGTGAGGGATTCCTTGAGAGAACATGGCAGTGGAAAGAAGAATATGCAGGAACAATCGAGAACCAGCTGAAGAAGCTTGGTATTTCCTGTGACTGGGACAGAGAGCGTTTCACAATGGATGAGGGATGTTCCAAAGCTGTAGAAGAAGTATTCATCAATTTATACAACAAGGGATATATTTACAAAGGTTCCAGAATCATCAACTGGTGTCCGAAATGTAAGACATCTCTGTCAGACGCAGAGGTAGAGCATGAGGATCAGGACGGAAACTTCTGGCATATTAAGTACCCGATCGCCGGAACAGACCGTTTCCTTGAGATTGCAACAACACGTCCGGAGACACTGCTTGGAGATACAGCAATCGCCGTTCACCCGGATGATGAGAGATACAAAGATATCGTAGGAAAGATGGCAATCCTTCCGCTTGTAAATCGTGAGATCCCGATCGTTGCAGACTATTATGTAGACAAAGAATTCGGAACAGGTGCTGTTAAGATCACACCGGCACATGACCCGAATGACTTCGAGGTAGGAAAGCGTCATAACCTTCCGGAGATCAACATCATGAATGATGATGCGACAATCAACGAGAAGGGTGGAAAATACGCAGGAATGGATCGTTACGAGGCCAGAAAGGCAATCGTAGCAGATCTGGATGAGCAGGGATACCTTGTAAAGGTTGTTCCTCACATGCATGCAGTAGGAACACATGACCGTTGTGGTACAACCGTTGAGCCGCTGATCAAACAGCAGTGGTTTGTAAAGATGGATGAGCTTGCAAAACCGGCGATCAACGCACTGAAGACTGGTGAACTTCGTTTCGTACCGGAGCGTTTTGACAAGATTTACCTTCACTGGCTTGAGAATATCAAAGACTGGTGTATCTCCCGTCAGATCTGGTGGGGACACAGAATTCCGGCTTATTACTGTGATGAGTGCGGTGAATTTGTAGTTGCGAAAGAAGCACCGGAGAAATGCCCACACTGTGGATGTACACATTTCACACAGGATGAAGATACACTGGATACATGGTTCTCTTCAGCATTGTGGCCGTTCTCCACACTTGGATGGCCGGAGAAGACAGAAGACCTTGACTACTTCTATCCGACAGACGTTCTCGTAACTGGATATGATATCATCTTCTTCTGGGTAATCCGTATGGTATTCTCAGGATATGAGCATACAGGAAAAGCTCCGTTTAACACAGTACTGATCCACGGTCTTGTAAGAGACTCTCAGGGACGTAAGATGAGTAAGTCTCTTGGAAATGGTATCGATCCGCTTGAGATCATCGACAAGTACGGTGCAGATGCCCTGAGACTGACACTGATCACAGGAAATGCACCTGGTAACGATATGCGTTTTTACAACGAGCGTGTTGAGGCAAGCCGTAATTTTGCAAACAAAGTATGGAATGCATCAAGATTTATCCTGATGAACATGGAGAAGAACGTTGTAGAAGAACCGGAAGACTTCCTGCTGAAACCAGCAGACAGATGGATCCTTTCCAAGGTAAACAGTCTGACAAAAGAAATGACAGAGAACATGGATAAGTTCGAACTCGGTATTGCAGTTCAGAAAGTTCATGACTTTATCTGGGATGAGTTCTGTGACTGGTATGTAGAGATCGCAAAATATCGTATCTACCATGCGGAGGAAGATTCACAGTCCGCAAACTGTGCTCTGTGGGTACTTAAGACAGTACTTGGACAGGCACTGAAGCTTCTTCATCCATTTATGCCATTTATCACAGAAGAGATTTATGGAGCACTTGTACCGGAGGAAGAGTCACTGATGATGTCAAGCTGGCCGGTATACAGAGAAGATTGGGAATTCCCATATGCTACAGAAGTTATTGAGCATGTAAAAGCAATCACACGCGGAATCAGAAATATGCGTGCTGAGATGAATGTTCCGAATAACAAACGTACAAAGGTTTATATTATCAGCAGTGATTCAAAACTGCTTACAGCACTTGAAGTACTCAAGGAATCTGTAAAACCGTTGATGCTGGCAAACGATATTATTCTTCACTATGAGAAGAAAGATGTTGCTGATGATGCAGTATCTATCGTTGTTCCGGGAGCAACAGTTTACCTGCCGCTGGAAGACCTTGTAGACTTCGAGCAGGAGAGAGAAAGACTGAAGAAAGAGGAAGAGAGACTCAACAGCGAGATAAAGAGAGCACAGGGAATGCTTGCAAATGAAAGATTCACAAGCAAAGCACCTGCAGATAAAGTTCAGGCTGAGCGTGATAAACTTGAGAAATATACAAAGATGCTTGAGCAGGTAAAAGAGAGAATCGATAGTCTCAGATAACTGTGGGGGGAGAAAAGCTGCAAAAAAGCAGGAAACTGTAAACAGCAGTTTAGACACAGTATCAGGTATTAGACGGCAAAAAGTCGCACGGCAGAAAGGAACTAAGATCCCATGCCGTGCATTTTGCCTATAAGAAAGAGGTTATAGATGAAGCGGATTCATATTAAAAAACCAGATATCAAAGGATTTTTTACAAAGGTCAAAAATCTGAAACCGGAAGATATCAAGAGACACTATCAGGAGAAAAAAGCAAGACGCCAGAGAATTCTGGAACAGAGAAGAAACAGTAAATTTGCGAAAAAGATGCAGCCGGTTTATAAGTGGATGAACAGATTTTCACTCGTTCTTCATTATCTGCTGGCCTGTGTTTTAAATTTTTTGATTGAGGTGATCTCAAGGCATTCTTTTTTTGAAGCATGGAGCTACATGACAGGAACACCGCTCGTGTTTCTGTTTAACGCGTTTTTAATTTTTGCAACATTTATGATTGTTTATCTGTTCCGCAGACGAGTGTTTGTCAGAATTCTTCTCAGTGTATTCTGGCTGTTTCTGGGAGCATGTAACGGATATCTGCTCCTGAAGCGAGTGACACCGTTCAATGCACAGGACTTGAAAGTTCTGTCAGATGCCTTGGAACTGACAAGCAATTACTTTAATGGCTTTGAGATCGTGATGCTTATCATTGGAATCGCAGCTGTTGTTTTGTGGGTGATTTCCATGTGGCGCCGCGGTGGGCAGTATACTGGAAAGATGCACCGCATTATTGCAGTGATTGCTGTTGTGGCATCCGGATTTGCCTATGTAGGGCTTACTGATGTTGCAATCGACAAGCGAGTGATCTCAAATTATTTTGGAAATATCGCATTTGCTTACGAAGACTATGGATTCCCATATTGCTTCGCAGCAAGCTTATTTAATACAGGAATCAATCAGCCGGCCGGTTACAGCGAAGAGACGATGGCGGAGATCAACAAGGATGGATGCCTTAACGTGAGTGAGACAAGCCGTTCAAAAGAGGAACTGCCGAATATCATGTTTGTCCAGCTGGAATCTTATTTTGATCCGACAGAGGTAGAATGGCTGCGATTTTCCGAGGATCCGATCCCAAATCTCAGAAAGCTTTATGCTGACTATTCTTCCGGATATTTTAAAGTTCCATCTGTCGGAGCAGGTACAGCGAATACAGAGTTCGAGGTGCTTACCGGAATGAATATGCGTTTCTTCGGACCGGGAGAGTATCCATACAAGACTTATGTGAAGACGACACCTCTTGAGAGTGCGGCAAGTGCGCTTTCATCCCTTGGATATGGTGCAGAGGCACTTCACAACAACGGCGGTAATTTCTACAGTCGTGCCAAAGTATACAACAACATGGGATTCGACCATTATACAAGTAAGGAATTCATGAATATCTTAAAGACGACTCCGAAGGGATGGGCGACAGACGATATTCTCGTTCCGAACATCATGGAGTCTTTGGACACAACAGACGGAACAGACTTTGTATGTACGATCAGTGTGCAGGGACATGGAGATTATCCGACAGAGCCGACCTTGGAAAATCCGGAGATCAATGTAACCGGAGTGGAAGATGAAGGCAAGAGAAATGCATGGGAGTACTATGTAAATGAAGTCCATGAGATGGACAAATTCGTTGGACAGCTGATCGATGCAATCGAGCAGAGAGGGGAACCGACAGTGATCGTATTCTATGGAGACCATCTCCCGACACTTGGTCTGGAAGCAAAGGACCTGAAAGGAAAATATCTGTACAATACGAATTATGTTATCTGGGACAATATTGGACTGGAAAAGAAAGATGGGAATATCGCTGCTTACCAGATTATGGCAGAAGTCTTTGATCGTTTGGATATTCATACAGGAACTATTTTCAATTACCATCAGCAGAGAAGACAGACAAAGAATTATCTTGCTGATCTGGAATTACTTCAGTATGATATCATGTACGGAAAACAGTATGTATACAAGGACAGTGGAGCTCCGATCACGGAAGGACATATGGTCATGGGGGTAAAGGATGCGACGATCACCAGTGTTGTGGAGCAGCTGAAAGGAACTTATAGTATTTACGGAGAGAACTTTACAAAACAAAGTAAGGTTTATATCAACGGAGAGAAGCAGACAACAAAATTCCTGAACAATACAAGACTGGATCTGAAAGAGTCAGAAATCAAAGATGGTGATCAGATCATGGTTGCGCAGTGCGGTTCAAGCAATACAATCTTCCGTACATCGAAGACTTATGAATATACAGGAGGCCAGCTTGTAGAAGTGACAGACCAGGATACGGATGTTGAGAATGGAAGACAGGCCTTTGTAGAACAAAAGGAAGAAAAGAAAAAATGACCTATAAGGAAATCGTAACCTATATAGAAGAAATTCCGAGATTTACAAGAAAGCACTCTCTGGCTCATACCAGAGAGATGCTTCTGTTTTTGGGAAATCCGCAGAATGGAAAGAAGATCATTCATGTAGCGGGAACGAATGGAAAAGGTTCTGTATGCGCTTATCTGGATGCGATGCTCAGGGCAGAAGGAAAAAGCACCGGATTGTTTACTTCACCGCATCTGGTGAAAATGAATGAACGGATTGTTCTGAACGGAAAGCAGATCAGTGATGAGGATTTCTGCGAAGTATTTGAAGAGACCATGCAGGCTGTCCGCAGGATGCAGGATGCAGGATTGGAGCATCCGACATTTTTCGAATTTTTATTTGCAATGGCGATGAAAGCTTATGACAGAGCAGGAATGGAATACATTGTCCTTGAGACAGGACTTGGAGGTCGGCTGGATGCAACAAGTTCTGTAGAACCGGTTGCCTGCGTGATCACATCGATCGGTCTGGATCATATGGAATATCTTGGTGATACAGTGGAACAGATTGCGGGAGAGAAAGCAGGAATCATCCGGCCGGAAGTTCCGGTGTTCTTTGCACAGACAGCACCGGAAAGTGATTCTGTAATTGAAAAAACAGCAGAAAAAGAAGGCTGTTTCTGTAAAAAAATAGGGAAAGATGCGTACGAAATTCTTGGAATTGAAGATAAACATATTGCATTTTCCTGCGCAAGTGCTTATTATGGAACTACCACGTGGAAATTAAATAATATTGGAACCTATCAGCCGGGAAATGCACTGCTTGCGATGGAAGTGATGCGTTATCTTTTCAAAGAAAACGGTCATCCACAAGAGTGGAGAACAGCACTTGCCAGGGTGAAATGGGCAGGAAGAATGGAAGAGATTCTTCCAAAAGTATACGTTGACGGAGCACATAATGTGAGTGCCATTCAGGCATTTGCAAGAAGTGTTCCGAAGAATCCAGATGGAAATATTATTTTATTTTCGGCGGTAAAAGATAAAGAATATGAAGAAATGATTTCGTATCTATGTAAACATGCTGATGCGGAAGAATATGTAGTAACATTGATCGACGGAGATCGAGCGACAGATGCACACATTCTGGGTGAACTGTTCCGGAAATATACAGAACAGCCGGTGACTGTGATTGAATCTGTCAAAGAGGCAATGCAGTATGTATTGCGAATTCAGGGGAGAAGAACGGTATATTGTCTCGGTTCTCTTTACCTGACAGGAATGATCAAAGAGATTATACAGGAATCTTTAAGCGGATGTGGGGAGGTTTGATTGCAGATGCTTAATTATGAAGAAGAACTCAGAAAATTCAAGCCAAGTCTCGAGGTGGACCAGATTGAGGAAGCTGTTTACAAGGAAGATCTGACAGATATGCAGGATATCGTAAAAGAGGTTATGGCAAAGAAAGAAAAAACGGTGAGAAGATAGAAAGATAGTGGTGGGTATAAATGGATTACACAAAGAAGATCATGTATCAGTCAAATTCCTGGTACAATGATGGACTGCGCAAAGCCCAGGTGAGAGATATGTCCGGGGCAATTGTTTCCTTGCAGCAGAGCCTGCAGTATAACAGGGAGAATATTGCGGCGCGGAATCTTTTAGGTCTTGTGTATTATGGCATAGGGGAAGTTTCAGAAGCTCTTGTGGAGTGGATCATCAGTAAGAATCTGTGCCCAAGAGATAATATTGCAGATTATTATATTAAAAAAGTACAGAATTCAGCGAATGAATTAGAATCACTGAATCAGGCAATTAAGAAGTTTAACCAGTGTCTGGTTTACTGTCAGCAGAACGGGGAAGATCTTGCGATCATCCAGTTGAAACAGGTGATCGCGTCTCATCCGACATTTTTGAAGGCGTATCAGCTTCTGGCTCTGATCTATATACAGATGAATCAGAATACAAAGGCAAGACAGATTCTTATAGAAGCAAAGAAATTAGATACAACAAATGAACTGACACTGACCTATTTGCAAGAAGTTACAAAACAGCGTGGCAGATATGGGAAGAATGCAGAGAGAAGTTCCCGGAAACCAAAAAGTGCGACAGTAGAATACAGTCTTGGAAATGAGACGATCATTCAGCCGAAACGTTCTAAGATCCGGGATATGGCACAGCAGCTTGCATTTGCCAATATATTGATCGGAATGGTTCTTGGTGCTGCTTTGATCTGGTTTCTTGTTGCTCCGGCGGTGAATCAGAACCGCTCGGAGAAGTTGAATAATCAGATGCGTGCATACAGTGAACAGATCAACACACTGGAAGCACAGGTGAGTGCCCAGACAAGAACACTGGATCAGTATCGAACAGCCGGAGACGAGGCACAGAAAGCAGTTGATCAGGCAAAGGCAACATCTGACAGCTATGAGAAACTGCTTCAGGTTTCAAGTCAGAGCCGTTCCGGAAAATATAGTTATACGGATATGGCAGACGCGCTGCTTGAGATTACAAGAGATTCTCTTGGAGACAGTGGAAAAGAGATGTATGATACACTTTCTGATTCTATTTTCCCAACAGCATGCAAGAGAAGATATGCAGCCGGTGTAGATTCACTGGAATCAGAGGACTATGATCAGGCGATTGAGTACCTGACGAAGGTTGTGAAGATGGACGAAAGTTATAATGATGGACAGGCTATTTATCGTCTGGCACAGGCTTATCAGGGAAAAGGTGATACAGAGAATGCAAAGACCTGGTATCAGAAGATGGTAGATACTTATAATAATTCCAGATATATTGAGGATGCGAAAAAGCAGCTTGCAATTCTGAATGGAGATGCCAGTGCAGATACAAGTTCAGATAGTAGTTCAGTATCAGAGGACTCAGAAAATTCCGATAACTCCAATAGCTATGATAATTCTCAGGATAATGGAGATTCCGATAATTCTGACAATACAGAGGATAACGAATAAGATTACGAAGGAAAAGGATATGCGAAGAAGCATATCCTTTTTTAGCGTACGGATTCAGGTAATTAAACGGAAAATGAGAAAAGCAGGAGGCATGAAAATATATGAGATATCAGGTACAGGAAAATTGTCTGACGATCTATCTTCCAAGAGAGGTAGACCATCATAATGCAGATGAAATAAGGAAAGAAGCGGATGCAGTGATCAGCAGAAATCATATCAGATATGTGATCTTTGACTTTGACAGGACAGATTTTATGGATAGTTCAGGAATTGGAATCATTATGGGGAGGTATAAGACAGTCAGTCTGATCGGAGGAGAAGTCTGGGCGGTACATACGAACGAAAGAATCCGGAAGATTCTTACATTTTCAGGAGCAGCAAAGATTATGCAGATTTATGAGGGGGAAAAGTGATGGAGGCGAGTAATACACAGAATAATGAGATGGAGATCCGCTTTGACAGCAGATCAGAAAATGAGGGATTTGCCAGAGTATCGGTAGCATCATTTTTAACACAACTCAATCCAACGGTGGAAGAAGTAGCAGATGTGAAGACTGCAGTGTCAGAAGCTGTAACAAATGCGATTATCCACGGATATGAACAGAGAGTAGAGAAAGTAAAGATACATTGTAGTATAGAAAACCAGCTTTTTACAGTAGAAATATCGGACCGTGGAAAAGGTATTGCAAATGTGGAAAAAGCAATGGAACCGATGTTTACAACAAAACCGGAGGATGATCGGTCAGGAATGGGATTTTCTTTTATGGAAGCATTTATGGATACTGTGGAAGTAGAGTCAAAGGTAGGGGAAGGAACCAGTGTAAAAATGACTAAGACAATAGGTAAAGGGAGCAGAATATGGACGACACAATCGCTTTAATCAGAAAGTCACACGACGGAGATAAAAAAGCGAGAGAAGAACTTGTTGAAAAAAATATAGGTCTTATCTGGTGCGTAGTAAAGCGATTTTACGGAAGAGGTGCAGAACCGGAAGACTTGTTTCAGATTGGAAGCATTGGACTGCTTAAGGCAATTGATAAATTTGATTTTTCTTATGAAGTACAGTTTTCAACCTATGCTGTTCCAATGATATCCGGAGAAATCCGGCGTTTTTTGAGAGATGACGGAATGATAAAAGTCAGTCGTTCATTGAGAGAGCTGTCCTATAAGAGTCTGCAGGCGAGAGAAAAGATGACCAGGATACTCGGGAGAGAACCGACATTGAAAGAGTTATCAGAAGAGCTTCAGATAGATTGTGAGGAGATCGTCCAGGCAATGGAGTCGTCAGTGGAGGTGGAATCCATATATAAGCCGATCCATCAGAAAGAGGGAAGCGAGATCCTTCTGATGGATAAGCTGGAAGAAAAAGACAGGCAGGAAGAAAAGGTGCTTGACCGGATTGTATTAAAAGAAGTACTGGAAACACTTGAAGCGAAGGAACGGACGATCATTTATCTGAGATATTTTGCAGGAAAGACGCAGGCTGAGATAGGAAAGAAAATGGGAATGTCTCAGGTGCAGGTGTCAAGGACAGAAAAAAAGGTGCTGGAGCGGATGCGGAAAGAAATGAAGCGGTAGAGTTTACCATCTTTTCCAAAAAAACAATCCCGCTCCGATTCCCTTCCCTAATGCAACCATTACCACAAACACCGCGAGATACCGGACAATCCTTGCCCGTCTCATAAAAATGGGAAATACATTCAAAATTTCTGCAAGTGCCATTGCCCAGCAACCAACAAAAATCCCTCCGAAAAGTCCATAAATTGCAAGAAATATCATCCTTCCCGGAAGATTAACTTCAAAAATCTGAAACAAGTTTCCAAGGATCGCACCGGCTGCTACCATATCTTCATAAATTAAAATATGATTGCCGGTATGGGTACGATCTGCAAAATCTGAGATCACACCAAGTTCCACAATGAAAGAAAAGACACCGCCAGCTACTATCATTCCGGCACTTAAACCAAGCAATGCCAGGAAAATTGTCTGCAACAAGTTCATTTTCCAACCTCCAGTTCTTTCTTTTGCCGTGCTGCATTTTCCACCAGAGTTGTCTGGATATCATTTTCATAAAGACGCATCTGTATTTCCATCGGTGTAGGATCTACTGTAAAGCGTTTCTTACCAAAGTGATTAAAAAATATCAGAATTCCGATTGCAAGCCCTATGGAATACGTGACTTCCAGAACAGAAAAACCATCTGTCTTCTTTCCCATGATCAGTTCATAAATCTGACCAAATAGCTTCGTTACCCCAACATCATTATTGAATGCCATGATCGAGAAGGCAGATCCAAAGAAAATCACTGCTGATACCAGCACTACTTTTAAAATGTGCCAGAGAAGAGGTGGTGTTTTCTGATTTTCATAAGTAACGATAATATCTGTTTCGCCCAGATTCTGAATCTGCAGCCGGGGATACTGTTCATGAATACAGGCAATGATTTTCAACACGGAAATTACATAGCGCTGTTCTTTTTCCTCCCGGATCTTCAAGATCCGCAAAGTTTTTACTTTCATCAGGATGGTCTTGTCGGAACACTCCATACTCAGGAGATCTCCTAACATGACGTTTTGCTTTGATACCTCAACATTCCTGTCTGCTTTGAGATAAAGAGTTGTTGATTCAGATGCCATGGACGATCACCTCCAGTTTCTTATCCGGAGCAGAATATTTGTTACTGTTCACACGATGTGCGACCAGCAACGCATCTCGCCATTTTAAATCGCCTTTGGCGATGGGGCGAGATGCATTCAAGTCAAAACGCGCATCCTCCGTGTCAATCAGCGGAGTGATTGACACGGGAGTGAACAGTAACGAATATTTCACAAGATATCCCTCATCACTTTGCATTTTCTTCTGTCCATTCCAATAAAACAGACCAATAACAACTGCGCATAGTAAAAGGATTATTAAAGCAAACCATCTCTTTTTCGCTTTGTTTTTCATTTCATCAGACCTCCTGAAGTGTTTTTTCTATTATTTGGTAACTGTTCAGAGCCAAGCAAAATTTCAAAAAACAGGTATAAAATGCTTGCATTTTTAAAACTGTTTTTGAAATTTTATTTGGCGGATACGCCACACCGACGAAATGCGTAGCATTTTGGAGGTTGGCTCTGAACAGTTACATTATTTGCAGCTTTAATAAAAATATACTTTTCGTTTTCATTATCTTGACAAGCAATAAATCCTGTACTAAAATAAACACATAAGCAAAACCGAAACGTTTCGGTTTTGAAAATAAGGAGGACGATACGATGCCATTAGTTACATCAGAAAAGATGCTTTTAGACGCAAAGAAGGATGGATACGCAGTAGGCGCATTCAATGTAGAGAATATGGAGATGGTTAAAGCAGTCATCGCTGCAGCGGAGGAGCTGAACGCACCGGTGATGCTTCAGACAACACCTTCTACTGTAAAGTACGGAACATTGGAGACATTTGCAGGAATCGTGAAAGCAGAAGCTGCGAAAACAAAGATCCCGGTATGTCTGCATCTGGATCATGGCAATAGCTTTGAACTTGCAGTTCAGGCAATGAAAGCTGGTTACACATCTGTTATGATCGACGGTTCCCACGAAGATTTTGAAAATAATATCGCAGTGACGAAGAAGGTTGTAGATGTAGCAAATGCATTTGGTATTCCGGTAGAAGCTGAACTTGGTAAAGTTGGCGGAAAGGAAGACGACCTTGAGGCTGATGCTGATACGAACACAGATCCGCAGGAAGCGAAAGAATTCGTAGAGCGCACAGGAGTTTCCTCTCTTGCAGTAGCGATTGGAACAGCGCACGGCTTTTATGTAGGAACCCCGGTTCTTGACAAGCCAAGAGTAAGCGCAATCAAAGAAGTTGTAGATGTTCCGCTCGTGCTTCATGGAGCTTCCGGACTGAGTGAAGAAGACGTAAGAGAATGTGTAGAGCGTGGAATGTGTAAAGTCAACTTTGCTACTGAGCTTCGTGTTGCATACACAGATGCCGTGAAGAAACTGCTTGAAGAGAAGCCGGAGACATTCGATCCGAAGAAACTCGGTGTTGTTGCGATGGAAGCTGTAAAAGAACAGGTGATCGCACGCATGAAGATGTGCGGATGTGATGGAAAAGCAAAATAAAACAAGTGATAGCTTACAAGATACAGAATAAGGAAATAAGTTTATGGGTGCAACGATGAAAGACATTGCCCGAGAGACAGGGCTCGGACTTGCAACAATTTCTTCTTATCTAAATGGAGGAAATGTGCGTGAGAAAAACAGAATCAAGATCGAAGAGGCAATTGAGAAGCTTCATTTTGAGGTAAATGAAGTTGCAAGAGGATTAAAGACAAACCGAACGAAGACCATCGGAATCATCTTACCCGAGTTGAACAACATTTTCTTTTCCGAGATCATTACAGCAGCGGAAGATTTATTAAGAAGTCATGGGTATGCGACGATGATCTGTGACTGCAGATCCGATGTGAAGCGAGAAGAAGAGGCAGCAGAATTCCTTCTTCACAGAAGAGTGGATGGCTTGATCATGATGCCAACCGGAGCAGAGAAGAAAGTATTTGATAGATTTAGAAAATCCGGAAGACCGGTTGTACTGATTGACCGAAGGATGGAGAACGGAGATTGTGACTGCGTTCTTGTAGACAATGAAGGAGCAGCGCAGAACGCAGTGAAACGGCTGATGAAAAAAGGGCATAAAAAGATTGGTATGATAACAGGACCGGATAATGTGTATACAGCAAGGGAACGTCAACGAGGATATGAGCTTGCGATACAAGAATCATCCAAAGCTAGATCATCACAACAATCAGATTTAAAAGGCAAAACAGATACAAAACTTCTGGCAGATGGTAACTACACGATTGCCGGCGGAGCGAAAGCGATGCGCAAGCTTTACGAAGACAATCCAGATATGACAGCAGTCTTTATCTCCAACTACGAGATGACAGTCGGAGCAATGATGGAGATCAATGACCTTGGTATCAAAGTTCCGGAACAGCTGTCTGTGATAGGATTTGATAACATGGATTTTGCAAGAGCTGTAGTACCAAGATTGACAATCGTGACACAGCCAACGGAAGAGATTGGACAAGCGGCAGCAAATCTGTTATTGAGTCATCTCGAAGATAAGGATGAAACATCAGATAAAACATCAGACAAAATAGAAACAACAGAGACAATCTGGCTGAAAACCGGATTCGTAGAAGGAGAATCAGTGGCGGACATTTCATAAAGAGGAGGAGACCATGGGAGAATATTTATTAGGAATAGATATCGGAACCAGTGCCTGCAAGATTGCAGTCTTTGCAAAAGACGGAACCGTCAAGGCAACCGGAACCGGTGATTATCAGGTTTATTACCCACATCCTGGATGGGCAGAACAGAATCCGGAAGAATGGTGGAAAGCAGTTTGCGATGCAATCCCAAGGGTACTCGTAAAAGGAAATATTTCCCCGGAAGAGATTAAAGGAATCGGAATCGATGGACAGAGCTGGTCTGCAATCGCAGTCGATAAAGATGGAAATGTACTTACGAACACCCCAATCTGGATGGACACAAGAGCCACAGATATCTGTGAAGAATTCAATGAAAAGATTGGGAAAGACAAGATCTTCGAGCTTTGCGGCAACTCTTTGCAGCCATCTTATACAACTGCAAAGATCATATGGTATCAGAGAAATCTGCCGGAAGTCTATGCAAAGACTTATAAGATCCTTCAATCCAACAGTTATATTGCATACAAACTGACCGGTGTGATGACACAGGATCTTTCTCAGGGATATGGCCTTCACTGTTTCGATATGAGAACAGGAACCTGGAATGAAGAGATGTGTCAGGAATTTGGATTTTCTTCTGAACTATTGCCGGAACTTCATGCCTGTCATGAAGTGATCGGTGAGGTAAATGAGAAAGCTGCGAAAGAAAGCGGACTGGCGGAAGGAACACCGGTCGTGGCCGGAGGACTCGATGCGGCATGTGGAACTCTCGGCGCAGGAGTGATCCACAGCGGAGAGACACAGGAACAAGGTGGACAGGCAGGTGGAATGAGTATCTGTACCGACCAGTATCGTGCCGATGAGCGGTTGATTCTTGGATTTCATGTCGTGCCGGATTGCTGGCTCTTACAAGGCGGAACAACCGGAGGCGGCGGAGTGATGCGCTGGCTTGAGCGGGAGTTCGGAGCGTACGAAAGAGAAGAAGGAAAACGTCAGGGAAAAAGCTCACTGGATTTATTTAATGAAGAGGCGGCAGCAGTAGCACCGGGAAGTGACGGAGTGATCTTCCTCCCATATATGTCTGGTGAGAGAACTCCGATCTGGGATCCAAACGCAAAAGGTGTTTACTACGGATTAGATTTCAGTAAGACAAAAGGACACTTCATCCGTGCGGCAATGGAAGGAACAGCATATGCATTGAAGCATAACCTTGATGTTGCGGAAGAAGCCGGAGCGAAAGTAGAAGTCCTGCGTGCGATGGGTGGATCAGCAAACTCCTTGTTGTGGACACAGATCAAGTCTGACATCACAGGAAAACCGATCGTAGTTCCATCCTCTGACACAGCAACAACACTCGGTGCAGTGATTCTTGCCGGAGTCGGAATCGGAATGTACAAAGACTTTGACGAGGCAGTGAAGCTTACTATTGAAGAGAAGCGTTCCCACGAACCGAATAATGAAAACAGAAAAGTTTACGATAAAAATTACGAAACATATATAGAACTTTATAAACAATTAAAGGAAACTATGGCGAAAAACCATGAATAAGAAATAAATTAACAAAAGGTCAAAAAGGAGGATCTTGAAAATGAAAGCAGCAGTTGTATGTGCCAACGAAGACGTACAGTATCTTGATTACGAAGAACCGACACCGGGACCGGGCGAAGTTAAGGTCAAAGTAAAATGTTCCGGTATCTGCGGATCTGATATTCCACGAGTACTTCATAACGGAGTTCATTTCTATCCAATCGTACTTGGACATGAGTTCTCAGGAGATGTTGTAGAAGTAGGTGAAGGTGTAACAAAAGTTAAGGTTGGAGATCACGTATCCGGTGCACCGTTGAAACCATGTATGAAATGTGATGACTGTCAGAACGGAAACTTCTCTCTGTGCAAACATTACAGCTTTATTGGTTCCAGAGAGCAGGGATCCAATGCCGATTATGTAGTGATCCCAGAGCAAAATGCAGTTGTATATGATCCAGGCATTCCGTATGAACAGGCGGCTATGTTTGAGCCTGCCACTGTAGCTATCCACGGTGTATTCCAGAATGATTATCAGGGCGGACAGTATGTTGCAGTACTCGGCGGCGGAACGATCGGAATGTTTACAATGCAGTGGTGCAAGATCTTCGGATCCAAGAAAGTTGTAGTTTTCGACATCAGTGATGAGAGACTTGAACTTGCGAAACGTCTTGGAGCTGACGAAGTTGTCAACACAACGAAAGAGAATTTTATGGAAGAGGCAATGGCGATCACAGGCGGCAAAGGATACGGATTTGTATTCGAGACAGCCGGACAGGTTCCGACTATGCATATGGCCTTTGAGCTTGCAGGAAACAAATCCCATGTATGCTTTATCGGAACACCGCATGTGAATCTTGAGTTCACACCGGCAATGTGGGAGAACATGAACCGTAAAGAGTTCAAACTGACAGGATCCTGGATGTCCTACAGCGCACCGTTCCCAGGCAAGGAGTGGAATCTGACAGCACATTACTTTGCGACAGGACAGCTGAAATTCGACAAAGGATTTATTTACAAAATGGTTCCGATGAGTCAGGCACAGGAAGCATTCCAGATGTTTAAGACACCGGGACTTGTACAGGGGAAAGTAATGCTTGTAAACGAAGATTAATCAGAGAGGGGGACAAGAGCTTTGATGTGTCAAAGCTCTGTACCGAATATGATACTTACAGTAACATTAAATGCAGCAATCGACAAAAGATATGTTGTGGAAGGCTATCAGGTCGGTGAAGTCAACCGTGTGAAAGAATGTGCCTACACACCGGGAGGAAAAGGATTAAATGTATCCAAGCCGGCGTCTATCGCAGGAGCGGAAGTGGTCGCGACAGGATTTGTCGGAGGTCATGCAGGAAATTATATCGAAGATGCACTGAAACCATTTGGAATCAAGAGCGAATTCTATCATCTGGAAGAAGAGAGCCGATCCTGTATCAACATCTGGGATGAAGTCAATCACGTACAGACAGAATTTCTTGAGCCGGGATTCACGGTATCTGAGGAAGAATTTAAGGGATTCGAAAAACATTTCACAGAACTGGTGAAGAAAGCAGATGTTGTTGCTATGTCAGGAAGTGTTCCAAAAGGACTTGACGGAACAGCTTATCAGCGTCTTGTAAGAATCTGCAAAGAGGCAGGAAAGAAAGTCATCCTTGATACAAGTGGAAAACTGCTTGAGATGGGAATCGAGGCAAAGCCGACGATGATCAAGCCGAACATCGATGAGATCCGTATGTTGACAGGAAAAAGCTGCGACAACTTCCAGGACATGGTAGATGCGGCAAAACAGATTCATGCAGATGGAGTCGAGATCGTAGCAGTGTCACTCGGTGGAGACGGTTCCTTTGTCGTATGTGACGACGGAATCTTTCGCGCACGTGTGCCGAAGATCGATGCGGTAAACACAGTAGGATGCGGAGATTCCATGATCGCCGGGTTCGCTCTTGGACTTAGCGAAGGACTTTCTGTTGAAGAGACATTGAAGAAAGCAAGTGCGATCTCAGCGGCAGCAGCACTCAGAGAAGAAACAGGATTCTTCGTAAAAGAAGATATGGAAAAGATCTATCCACAGGTGGAGATTGAGAAGATCGGTTAGATTAGATAAAAGGAGAATTATCATGGGTGAATTTATTAATCCGGCAGATGTGCCAAAAGTAAAATTCTACACAGGTGATGAAGCACCATGTATCGGAATGGGAACCTTTGGTTCCGACAGATTTACAGCAGATCAGATTGCTGAAGCAGTAGACGGAGCAATCAAAAGCGGATACCGCATGTTTGATTGTGCCGCATGCTACGGAAATGAACCGGAGATCGGTAAAGTATTTAAAAATGCATTTGATGAGGGAATCGTAGAACGTAAAGATCTCTTTATTATGACAAAAGTATGGAACGATATGCACGAACATGTCGAAGAAGCTTGCAAGAAAAGTATCGCAGATCTCCAGTGTGATTATGTGGATATGTATTATATTCACTGGCCATTCCCGAATTATCATGCACCAAAATGTGATGTAGAGTCAAGAAATCCGGATTCTAAACCATTCAGTGTGGAAGAATTCATGAATACATACAGACAGTGTGAAAAACTCGTCGAAGACGGATTGACAAGATTCATCGGAATCTCCAATATGACGATTCCGAAACTCGAAGCAGTACTTCCATTGATGAAGATCAAACCGGTTGCCTGTGAGCTCGAGATCCATCCTTGCTTCCAGCAACAGGAACTTTACGATTACCTCGTAGCACACGATATCCAGCCGGTAGGTTACATGCCAATCGGTTCTCCGATGAGACCGGAGAGAGATATGTGTCCGGAAGATGTAGCAGATCTGCAGACTCCGGTTATGCAGGAGATTGCGAAGGCTCATAACTGTCATCCGGCGATTATTGCACTGAAATGGGCAAGACAGAGAGGCGAGATTGCAATCCCGTTCTCACTTCACAATTATGTAAGCAACTTAAAAGCAATGACAGAAGATCCGCTGACAGAAGAAGAGATGGCGAAGATCGCAACACTCGAAAAAGGAAACCGCCTTGTAAAAGGACAGGTGTTCTTGTGGCATGGAGCAAAAGACTGGCATGATCTCTGGGATGAAGATGGAGAAATCGTGACATTGTAAAAAATGAGATAAAATGATGTTGAGAGATACAGTTCTTGTAGGAAGTTGAGACTTTTACAGGAGCTGTATTTTAGTAGAAAAAAGGATCGAATTTTCTGTGTGAAATAAAAAAGTTGACATGCACACATTTTTATGATAATATATCGCTCGTAACATTTTTGTAATAAATGTAATAAAAATGAAAATAATGCATAGTATTAATAAAGAATAGCAATTAAATGGTAAAAATTATGCAACAAAATTGTTAGGAGGGTATATGAAATTTAATAAAAATAAAAGGATGTTTCTGGCGATGTATACAGCAATGATGAGTGCGGTCATGCTGACGGGATTTGCAAGTTCCACGGAAGCACAGGAGCAGAGTGCTGTAGAATCAGAAGTGTCAACGGAGCCATCGAATCAGGAAGAAACTTTAGATGACACGCAGTCTGCCGGGGATGTAGGTACTGACTGGTGTGTATCAAAGGAAGTGATCGATGTACAGTCAGGGATGATCGAGAATGTGAAGATCGCGGCAGTTGAAGCGAAGATTGCTTATGAAGCAAAGCTGGAAGAAGAGAGACGTGCGGCGGAAGAAGCAGAACGGATCGCCAGAGAGAAGGCAGAAGCAGAAGCGGCAGCAGCGGCACAGGCAGAAGCAGATGCTGCACAGCAGGCAGAAAAAGAACTGCTGGCATCCCTGATCTTCTGTGAAGCGGGAAACCAGCCGTATGAAGGACAGGTTGCGGTTGGAGCGGTTGTAATGAACCGTATCAAGAGTTCCTCTTATCCGGATACGATGGAAGAAGTAATCTACCAGTCCGGTCAGTTCTCACCGGCAATGTCCGGATGGCTTGACCGCGTAAGAGCAAACCAGGGCTATACAGAGGCTGCGATGCAGGCGGCAGAAGATGCACTTGCAGGAAGCAATCCGATTGGAGATTGTCTGTATTTCAGTGTAGGCGGTTACGGAACACGGATCGGAGATCACTTATTTCATTAGAATACCCCACTCACAACATCTGATCAAACAGAGTTGATCAGATACTGTGGAATCCTTTTCCGATAATCTCACTTGTATTAGAGATCAGAATAAACGCCTTTGGATCAGTAATCTTGATGAAATTACGCAGGCGGACAGCCTGGGTACGGTTGAGCGCAGTCAGGACGATCGCTTTGTCCCGACCGGAATAAGCACCCGTTGCGTGAAAGACGCTGGCACTGCGGTTCAGCTCATGAACGATGAAATCACAGATCGGTTCCGGGTCGTCACATACAACATTAAAATATTTGGACAGATTAAAGTTCTCGATAAAGGTGTCTACCATGAAAGAACGAATCGTAAGTCCGAGCAAAGAATATAATCCAGTTTTGATATCGAAGATAAAGAATCCGGCAATAGTGATCAACAGATCAGAAAGCATAAGAGCTGGTCCGATATTGAAGCTGGAATATTTTTTTAAAATCATAGCAATAATATCTGTACCGCCACTGGAACTGCCAATGTTGAACAAAATGGCAGAGCCAAGAGCAGGAAGTGCAATTGCAAAACAAAGCTCCAGCATCGGCTGGTCTGTCAAAGGAGCTTTCATCGGGCAGACGCGCTCCAGAAAAGAAAGCGTTACCGAGAGCAGAATACTGCAATAAGCTGTCTTAGCTGCGAATTTCTTACCAAGAACAATCATTCCGATCACCAGAAGCGTCATACTGGCAACAAAGTTGAAATCACCGGCTGTCATAAGTCCTGTCTTTGCAATAAGAACAGCAAGACCGGTGATACCGCCGAAGGTAAAGTTATTCGTGAACTTGAAAAAGTAGGTACCAATCGCCATGATCAGTGTGCTGACTGTCAGTAAAAGAAAATGTTTCCCCTTGTCTAACATAAATAAATTCCTCCCCAAAAGAAAAATGATAGCTTTTGTGTGCAACATCCAATCTAAAAAGCTGTCACAAATGTTTGCACATATGATTGTAAGCGTTGAAAAGTGAAAAGTCAACGCATGAAGTTATTCCAAAAAGGAAATACTGAAATTAAGCAAAGTACGAAAAACAGCATACAAAAATAGAAAGAAAAGCAACGAAAAGGAGGTTTTGGAGTGTGGAACCAGAAGTTAGAAATAAGCTGGATCTTGCAATAGAAATCCGTGACGTTTATGCAAGAGAGATCCTTGATTTCGCCGGAAATCCGGCTATTGAAGTGGAAGTGCTGGCAGGAGGAGAAATCATAGGAAAAGCGTCTATGGCAGGGAAAAATTATAGTAAAAAAGAGCAGACAGAAAAGCAGCAGGTGCACATTGGAGAAAAAATTGAACTGCTTAATAGTCAGATTGCACCGGAAATAATCGGTGAAAATGTATTTGAACAAAGAAAGATTGATACAATTCTGAAAGAAAACGGAAATGAACAGACATCCTTTGCAATATCACTTGCAGTGGCGCGAGCAGCAGCGGCTGCAGAAAAGATTCCGCTTTACAGGTATCTTGGAGGCGTACGTGCGGTACATCCAAGTATGCCGCAGCTGATCAGAAAAGAAGAAATTGAGATAGAAAAGATAAAAGAAATTAAGATAGACGAGAGTACAGTTCTTACGAAACTGTTCGAAAGAATACTGAAAGAACAGAATGAAGGGAATAAACTGATTCTCAGTCAGGAAACAGCAGGAACAGAAGACAGCTTTCTGGTAGATCTTGCAGTTGCAGCGAATATTACGATGATCTTGGTTGAAAACAGAGAAAGCGCTTATTATACAGTACTGAACAATCGATTGTTACAACTGGAAGAGAAGATCAGTGGATGAGGCAATCTCAAGAGATCAGGGAGAAATAAATAATGGGAGCATAGCTCCCAATTATTTAGCGACTTTATTTTACACTCTCTAAATACATTTCTGTCAGTTCAACAGCATCTACAATACACTGAGAACATGGGACAACTTTCCCCTTTCCAGAGACTCCCTTTAGGTCACGACAATAATAGGTTCCGTTCTTTTGGCGGAATTTTTCTGCAAATTCTTTTGTTTTCTTATAGGTATCTGCTTTTGTAGCTTTTCCATTTTCAAGATTTCCAATGCTGTTATCCATTCCAATAACCATCATCATACCGGTTACAGCTCCGCACATGTCCATCATGCCCATGCCAAATCCGAATCCCTCAGAGATTTTAAACATTGTTTCCTGGTCTATACCAAATTCCTCACAGAAAGAACAGGCTACAGCCTGTGCACAGTTATACCCTTTGTCATGTAGTTCTAATGCTTTTTCCACTTTTGTACTCATTTTTTTCTCCTTGTGTTTAGAAATTCCAACTTATTTCTTTGATTTCAAATTGTTTTTATTATAACGCCCTTTTCTATTTATGACAATTAGTATTACGGATTTCAACAGAGGAAGGCGATGCTTTGAATGATTTCTGAACATCACCCTTCATATTATTGTGTAAAAAGCTTGTATTAGCAGGAAGATATGTGTATTTTTATATTATATGATGATACTAGGATTGTGGGAGTGCATTGCACGAAACAATCCGTAGGTATCATAGTTGGAGGCGTGTATGAGAATAGGAATTATAGAAGATGACAATTTGTTGAGAAAAGCATTGGATACATCTTTGAAAAATCAAGGTTATACAACGATTCTTGCCGGTTCGAGAAAAGAAGCAATTAAAAATATAGATAGTTCTGTAGATTTGTTGATCGTAGATATTGGATTACCGGATGGAGATGGAATAAATCTATATCAGGAGCTTCAAAAAAATAAAAAAATTCCAGCTATTTTTTTGACTGCAAAAGATGACGAAAAAGATATGTTAAAAGCGTTTGATACAGGAGCAGATGATTATGTGGTTAAACCATTTTCAATAAAAGTATTGTTAAAGCGTATTGAAGTTGTGCTAAAGAGAAAATCAAATGAAAATATTTTTATGTGCGGACAGGTTATGTTATATTCCGATAGAAAACAGGTTTTTGTTGGAGAGACGGAAATATCTTTGACACTCAAAGAGTATCAGCTTTTAGAATATTTTATTATGAACCAGAACCAGGTTCTTACAAAAGAGATGATAATGGAAAATATATGGGGAATCGATAGTGAATTCATTGATCCCAACACAATTAGCGTTATGATCAGCAGATTGAAAAAGAAATTGAATGATTCATCGAATGTTATCAGTAATGTATTTGGAATGGGATATAGAATGGGAGAGTAGCATGGCTGTAGCAATTTTTACAGTACTTTTAATAGGTTTCATACTCGGAGGAAGCACTGCATATTTAGTTGAAAATCATTTGAGAACAAATGAAATGAATAAAATATATAAATTGACCGAATCCTTAATAAACGGCAATGAATTAGATGGTTCTGATATAGGGAAAGAAACGATCTATTCTAAAACGACCAATCAATTAATCCGTTTACAGGAAATATTGGAAGGAAGAAGGAAAGAGGCTGAAAAAAGTAAATATGAGATACAGAAATTAATTTCTGAGATTGCGCATCAACTAAGGACACCGCTGGCGAATATAAAAAATTATACAGAATTGCTGCAAGAGTCATTAAATGAAACTCAAGAAACATTGAATACAGAATACATAAAAGACTTGCGAACAAGTGAAGAACAATTATGTTTTTTGGTGGAGAGCTTTATAAAAACTGCCCGATTAGAGCAGGGAATCATACAAGTTCACACTCAAAAAGAAAATCTTGTTGAAACGATTCTAAATGCGTTGGGGCAAATACAGAAAAAGGCAGAAGAGAAAGATATCTATTTTCAAGTAGAATTGCCGGAGAAAATCATTTGCGAACATGATAAAAACTGGATGTGTGAGGCATTTTATAATGTGTTTGATAATGCAGTCAAATATAGTAAAAACAACAGCACGATCAATATCACAATGAAACAGACAGAAATGTTTTATAAAATTCAAGTAAGAGATTATGGAATCGGGATAAGAGATGGAGAAGAAAATAAAATTTTTCAAAGATTTTATCGTGGTGAGCAGGCAAGAGGGCAGGAAGGATGCGGAATTGGTTTATATCTTTCCAGAGAGATTGTTCTATTACAAAAAGGGATGATGAAAGCAAAACAAATGAAGCCAGGGCTGCTTATAGAAGTAAACCTTCCGGTATAGACGGTTCATATGCAGCTTGTAAGAAGTTTGTAAGAGGTACTATGTATAATAGATTATGGCTGAGTTAAAGGTAGCATTTACGAAAGGAGTTTACAGAAAAGATGGATATAATCAAAGCCATGAATCTAAAAAAATATTATACATCCGATACATATGAAGTGCGTGCCTTAGATGGTGTGTCATTAACGGTGGAAGAGGGCGAATTTATAGCGGTTGTCGGTACGTCCGGATGTGGAAAGACAACACTTATGAACATATTAGGTGGTCTTGATACTCCGGATTTTGGAGGTGTCTGGATCAGAAATACAAGTTTAAAAGATCTTAACAAGGAAGAAAGAACAATATTCAGAAGAAGAAATATCGGATTTGTATTTCAGCAATATAATTTAATTCCTTCGCTTAGTATACGCGAAAACATAGTTCTTCCGATGCGACTTGACGGTAAGGAAATCGATATAGATTTCTTTAATGAAATTGTAGAAATACTTGGATTAAAAGATAAATTAGAACGTTTTCCATCAACACTGTCCGGCGGGCAGCAACAGCGAGTTTCTATAGCACGGGCATTGTTGACGAAACCGGCAATTGTCCTGGCGGATGAACCGACCGGGAATCTGGATTCTGTTACAAGTATGGAAGTCGTAGGATTACTAAAATCCTGTGCTGCAAGATTTCATCAGACGACATTGATCGTGACGCATCAAGAAGAGGTCGCACAGATGGCAGACAGAGTAATACGTATGTCTGATGGGAAAATCTATACAAGAGATTGTAACGATTGTTAGGAGGGATTACTATGCTTCACAAGAACATTCCGAATAACAATAAAGACATAATCCGATTCCTAGCTAAAAATTTTGCAGGCACAAAAAAGGTGAGAAATACGATTTTATTTTGCTCGATCGTAATCGGTATTGTTGCTATTACCATGGTATTCGGAATCTCATTTGGAAAAATACAGGCAGAAGAAATAAGATTAATCAGAGAAAATGGAACTGCTTCTTCGGGGAGAATAGAAGATGGAACAGAAGAACAATATGCAAAATTAAAACAACTGGATTATATAAAACAAGTTGGAAAAAGTATTTTTGTAGGTGAAGCTACAGAAGTTTCGGAGAACAATGCAAAAACGATATGTGATATAGTCTGGGCTGACTCAGAAAGCTGGAACAATTTTTGGAGACCGGCATATACCAATGTGATTGGAAGCTACCCACAGAAAAAGGATGAAATTCTATTATCTGAGCGGGCATTGAAAAAACTTGGTATCTCTGAACCGGAACAGGGAATGGAAATAAACTTAGATGTATACAAAGGTGTGTTCGAACATTCGAAAGAAAAATTCGAATTGTGTGGCTGGTATACAGACTCTGGAAATGAATTAGCAATCGGATATATTTCACATGACAAAATTAAAGAGTTGAAACTGGAAAAGGGTCCTTATACTTTACTTTTCAGTCAGAGTGATCATTTAAACAGGAGTAAAACAGAGGAAAAATTATATCAGACATTGCCGATGAAGAGTGCAGATCAGAAGATATACGTTTCTGATACAGCACAATATACTGCTGTTTCTAAATTCGCAGGTGGATATGAGATGGTGATATTGGGAACAATAGGAATTTTGTGTGGAATATATTTCCTTGTGCGCAATGTCCTTTGGATATCCATGAGCGAAGATGTTCAAAATCTCGGACTGCTCCACACGATCGGAGCCACAGAAAGACAGATTACAAAAATATACCGGAAACAAATGAGGTCACTCATGTTAAAAGGTTCTGTCTTGGGAAGTTTGATCTCTGCACTGATTTTAGTCTTATTAATACCGGAACTATTAGGTTTCCATTTTTATCAGGAAATGGGAGGGAATACAATACTTTCCTTTTTCAGACCGTGGATTCTTTTGCTTTCTGTTGTGTTTGTAAATGGAATTTTGTGGATAGCATCGGAAGACGTTATTAGAAAAATAACGAAGCTGTCTTGTATTGAGAGTGCTGCTTATAACGAAATTACAGTTGCCAGAAAAACAAAACACTCTGGGAAAATAGTACCAAGACGTTCAGAAACAGGAGAAATGTTCTATATTGCATGGGGAAATATAACGCGACAGAAAGCACGATTTATCATTACAAGTCTTTCTATATTTTTAGGAGTCCTATCCTTTGTTCTAATGAATGTACTTACAAATGGATGTGATTATAAGCATCTTCTTGAAAAACGCCCTGATTTTTTGCTGGCAGGAGAGTTTAGCGAATTTGGGAAAAGCCAGGGGTGGGGGGAAGAATATAAAACCAGAGAAATCGATGTGGATCCTTTGCTGACGCAGGGAGATGGTGTGGAACTGTTGTATGATAACGATTATGATGAATTTTCACCAATCTCTCAAGAGTTGGAGAAAAAATTACACGAGATAGATGGTATCGATTGGGAAAAATCTAATTTGATCGAAGGAGCTTATGTAACTACAGTTATGTCCAGAAAGGGCATCCGTCCTTATGACGAAGGGCTTTTTAATCTTACAGATGACAATATGGTGGAAGGATTCAGTTGGGATACTGTGCAGATTTTAAATGACAATCAAATCTTGTCGCTTGAGAAATACGTTCAGGATAATCAACTCAATATTGATTTGAAATCTTTGGAAGAAGGAAATGGCGTGTTGCTCATACATGATCATATGCTGACCCCGGAACAGCAAAAACTTGCAGATGAAGCAATTGGCGAACCGGTATACTTTAAAACTTTGCTCTCAAGAGAAGATGCGATTCGTAGAAAAGAACAAAGTAATTCTGAGAATAAAGAGAAACAACAGGAAGACGAATTCCCTCAAAAAGAATCTGAAACATTTACTCTATGTGGTTATTTGGATCGGCAAAACGATGATTTCCCGGAAATAAATCAATCCTGGCATGGAGAATGCAGCTTATACTATTTTATCAGTGAGAAAGGCTTTCAAAAGATACCAACTGAGAAAAAGATATTAACAATGGAATTAACTGCCAATCCGGAAAAAGAACCTTATGTGAAAACACAGATCAGCGAGCTGGTCTCCGAGGAAAATAAAAAACGATCCGAAATGACAGAAGTATCAATAGATGAAGGAACCGGCGAAGCAGGAGTTTTTGTTATCTGTAAATCAGACCTGATGCAGCAAAAAGAAACATATATGCGAGGAAATCGAATTCTCTTAGGTGCTGTAAGTATCATATTATTCATTGCTGGATTGACCAATTATTGTAACGTTGTATTCACTGGGATGTACGCTCGACGAAAAGAGTTTGATGTAATGAAAAGTATTGGAATGACCAATAAGCAAATGAAATTAATGCTCTTTGGAGAAGGCAGTTATTATTTTATGTGTGTGGTGGGATTGTTATTTACTGTAGGAATGGCAGCTTTGGTTGGGGTAAAGATTTATATGGAAAATAAATTGTCATATTTTACATTTCATTGGCCGCTTCTTATTATCGCAGGAATAATGATATCACTTTTAGCGGTTAATGTTCTAGTTACCCATTTTGTTGTTGGTTTTTGCGGTGAAGAAAAGGATTGAGTAAAAAGATGCCCCAGAGCAATTCGCTTTGGGGCTTATAGCTGTGTTGCCACAGGAATGGTTTTTATTCATCTCTTCAGGAACCTGGGATGGAATAGAAGTCTTGTTTATACATACCATATTAGGACGTTTCTTATAATCTCTGATGGCGTAACCGTTGGCACGATCCTCGAATACACCGCTTTTCAGTTCATAATGAAATTGTTTGATCAGATCTTGACTAAGATTAGCATTCAAAGTATCCAACATCTTATTGAACATTAGAAAGTGACCATTCATTTCTTCCACACCCTTTGCGCGGTAATAATCATCAGATTTCGGTAAAACTCCTGTGTTAAAAAGAGGAGCTGTCTGTTCTTCGGTCAATGTGCTACCTTAAATTTTGCTGAAGTTATATGCCATCAGTCGTTGGGTAAACCCATAGACACCGGAACGATCCCTTTTCGCATGTTCAATTTCAAATCTTTCAAGTAAATGTTGGATGAATGTAGATGTATTCATGCTAAAATCCTCCATTAACACAATTTATTTTCCGCACTTCGTTTCTAACATTTCACTTACCTGTTTTGCATCTTTACAAACTACACGATACTGCTTTCCTTCAACTAAACTTATATATATTTGACACTGAGCACTATTTTCCTTCACGGAAATAATAGATGAATATGGCACGCGAATATCTTTCATATATTTACTACTTGCCAAACCAAATAAAATCTTATTTGTACAATCGGAAAACTCTATAAATTCATTATATAATGTTACTTTTGTTCTCTTTAAAGAGATTATCATTCCCATAATTAAAATACCAAACAAAATAAAAATTATTGCAATTGCTAGTCGTGGACCGCTAGACAATGCATAACTACTTTTTAAACTTATCTGTCCTGCATATACCTCTCCCTCCGCACTGAATGTATTATTTCCTTTTTCTAATACATGTGAATACCTTTTCTGAATTAAAAAGAACACACCTAACGCCTCCAGTGCAATAAATAAAAAAAACATTGATAGTGTGTACCTTTTACTAATCCCTTTCCCTTGGTAAATAATTTGTTTTTCCATTTTCCCTCTACCTACCTTTCACTGATTTTTCTCTATGCATTAATTTTAGTACATATATTTACTAAATTCAATAGTAAACATATGTACTATGATATTTTATCTTTATGAAAGAGATAAATAGAAAATCAATGAACAAATCATATATTGATATTATGCGTGGGCTCCGTGAAGATAACGATAAGACACAGCAAGATATTGCTGATTTTCTTGGAATTTCACAAACAATGTATGCTCGCTATGAACGTGGTGCTAATGAACTTCCTATTCGCCATCTTATAAAATTATGTCGATACTACCATGTGTCTGCTGACTATTTTCTCGGATTGTCGAAATACATCAACAAAAAAGGTAAACCCTGATCATCTATAAAAAAATAGATGTACTTATTTTAAATTGTTAAGCCATTATCATATATCCGTATGATATTAAAACAAGTGCTGTGAACACCGCCAGGTATTACTATATTGCCATTTGGTACATACGCCTCCGGGTCATCTTGTTGGGGATTTTGTTCCCAAGCCCACATTGATCCATCATCACTTTCGCATCGGATAGCATCTTGCAATAAATTGCAAGATGGAGTTCTGGCGGATAGGACATAGAGGAAAAGAGAATTATAGATGTTTTAAGGAAAAGTGGCTATTTTTAAGAATATATCAATCAACTTTGATTTATTGTATTTTGATACTCTTGTGTTAATATCTGGATAAAAAAGAAATGTCCTAACAGTATTCTTCATGTTTATGTGAATATGAATTAATCTGCTAAGGCATTTCTTTTTATTTGTATCTTTAAAATATCATTTGAAATAATCAATTTTTTAGCAAAGTATGTCTTTTTGGTACCATATGAGACGCATTTGTGCAAGATTTCCTCCTTCTTCAGATGCTTCGAACATATGGTTGATTACCTTTTTGATTACCTTTGCTTTTGGGAAAAAAGAAAAAGCCTTAAAACAGCGATTTTACGCAGTTTCTAAGGCTTTTTAATACAGGGGATGAGAGAATCAAAAAAGATATAAATCCACTTATAACCCAGTATTAAACGGATAGTAAACCGTATAATTATCTTACCTATATATTAGACGAGATTCGTAAAATGGGAGTGTTCCCAGAGACTGAAGAGATGGATAAACTCCTGCCGTGGTCAAAAGATTTGCCCGATGAAGCTCGAACGAAATACAAGAAATAAATTGAGCCGCCCAAGTGGGCGGCTTACTTTGATAATACGGATGATTACTTACCTTTGATCATGCACTCTGCTGCCACACGGCTGTTTCTGTCATGGGACAGGCAGGCGGTAACAATGGCATCCGGTCAAGAAAAAAGAGCCTACGGAAAACTCCGTAGACCCTCATTGCTTTTCTGGCAAGTATAATAATATCACATCGAAAGAGAAAAGTCAGTGCAAGATCAGTGCAAACTTTTATCAGAATTAACTTCTTTGTTTTCCTAATCGTGTTTAATGTATTTAGTGATAGTATTGATTAATTCCTCCATGTTAATCGGCTTGGAAATATGGTTATTCATGCCTGCATCCAGGGATTCCTGAATATCATCTATAAAAGCATTTGCAGACAAAGCTATAATTGGAATCGTAACTGCATCGGACCGCTCTATACCCAAGGCTCGAATGGCTTTTGTTGCTTGGTGTCCATCCATGTTTGGCATCATAATATCCATCAAAATAAGATCGTATGTGCCTCGTGGATGATTTTTAAACAAATCCACAACTTCTTTTCCGTCTGATGCGCGTGTTACAGTCATACCAGCATCTTCCAGCACTACCGTAGCAAGTTCAGCATTTAAATCATTATCCTCAGCCATAAGAACATGAATACCCGTCAAATCTCTATGCAGATGTTGTTTTTGTTCTGATTGAATAACCTGTTCTGTCAACTCCATTGGGATTTCTACTGTGAATGTAGAACCTACACCTTTTTTGCTCTCAACAGCAATTGAACCACCCATCATATCCACATATTTTTTTGTGATGGCCATACCAAGACCGGTTCCCTTATATTGGGTTCTGGCATTAGTATCATCTTCTTGTGAAAACGGCTCGAATAACTTTTTCTGGAACTCTTCGCTCATGCCAATACCGTTATCTCGAACAACATAACGAGTTATGATATGTTTCTCATCCGCTCCTGGGTAACTGCTGATATCCAAAGTAATCTTTCCGCCGTCCTTTGTGAATTTCACAGCATTGCCAAGAAGATTCACCAAAATTTCTCGGATGCGCGCAACATTCGCAAGGACATATTGGTTCTTTGGGCTTTCTCGATGTACTTCAAACTTAAGATCTCGATTATAAAGAAGTCCATTCATAATCGCCTGGACGTTATCTGTCAATTGAGTAATGTCCACTGGCTCGGGCGAAATAGTAACTTTTCCACTTTCAATGCGAGTAAAATCCAGAACGTCATTCAACAAAGAGAGAAGATGATTCGAACTTTGTTGAACTTTCTCCAAGCTATCATGAATATCTGAAACCGTGTTTTGGTGAAGCGCAATGTTTGTAAATCCAATAATGGCATTCATCGGCGTTCTGATGTCATGGCTAATATTAAGCAAAAACGCAGATTTTGCTTTGTTGGCAGCATCTGCTTCCTCAGCGGCGTTCATTAATAATTGTTTTTGTTTTTGCTCTTCTGTCTTGCTTTTCTGGTAAACATAATAGGTATATAGACAAATTAAAAGCAATACAGCTCCTGCGACTAAACCGCAGATGATGGAAATATGATTCGTCTTTTCAACCATTCCATAAGCTGATTGCATATCCATTTCAATGCAAAATGCGCCAATGATTTCTCCTGTCCCATCATGATTTGCGCTTACAGGATAGCAAGCCGTAAAAATCGGACCCCATGTTGTATCAATGATATCATGAGAGTACACATTCTCCCCAGAAATAGCCCTATTAATATATGGAACCATTTCTTCCTCAATATAATCTCCAGGGTGTCTTACATCATCCGCATCCGGATCCAAACCGTCTACCACATAAACGAGTTTTCCTTCTTCATTTTTTTTAGCAGTGTAAATATATCGAGTAGAATTCAGTGTTCTGATTTCATTGAAATATGAAGAAATATCCTTATATAATTGCTTCTTTTCATCAGATTGATCTTTGATTTGATCAAAATCTTCTTTGCCAATTCTTCCATCCACAAGTTTGTGTACTGCATCTGCACTCGCTGTGTCACGTGTGATTTCTGTTTCAAGGGCGGTCTTAGTGTAAGAACTTTGCAGAACATATGTGTATGACGCTATTACCAAAATCATCAAAAGCCCCGCAATCACAAAGATACTGCCTGTATTCTTCAACTTAAGGAGTTTTTTTAAATTAATTCCTTCTTTTGTTTTCTTCATGCTGCTCATTCACATCCTCTAAATCCTAATTTATCAATTTTATCGTAGCACATTTTCATGCAGTCTTCAATACAGCAAAAGCAGCCACCACTACAGTGACTGCTCTTTCTCAATTATATCGCTCCACGGCACCAATCTGGATTTGCAGGTCTTTTTGGTACCATATGAGACGCATTTGTGCAAGATTTCCTCCTTCTTCAGATGTTTCAAACATATGGTTGATTACCTTTTACATCAGTAATAATTAAATGTTAATTGCTTTTCTGACTTGATCCATTTGGTGTTGTTTTGTTCGATTACAAAAATAGTAGTATTTTCTGCTTGTTTCAATTGAAGCATGTCCAAGTTGATTCATGATTATAGAATCTTCACATCCCGCATCGATAAGCATTGTGCAATATGTTTTTCTAAGTTTATGGATTGATCGATGTGGCATACATCGCGTTTTAATGCAGCAAGCTCTCCAACTCTAAGTCCGGTTTGCAATGCAAGTAGTACTCCAAGGTTCCACACAGTAGGATCTGCTTTTAGATAATTTACTATTTTAGGAGTTTCCATACGTTCTATCTTATATTCCATATTAAATTTTTAAATTTTACAAACTTGAAGTTCCTCACTTTTTCATCTTCGGAGCAATAAGCAGCACTACTGTCACAAGAAAATATACACCATACAGTAACCAAGTAATTGTATTGTTCCAAGGGAAACTCTTTTCTGGATGGTTCAATGCAAACATTATAAATACAATGGCTATAATTAACATTATCACACCGATAATCCTTGATATACTCTTTTTCATGAAAAGCACCTCATCATCAAATTTGAATTTTCTTATGCTCCTGTTCTATTTTACAACCACAGTGTGGACAATATTCTTCACTATTTATAGGTACAACCCTTAATGATTTGCCACAGAATGGACATTGATTTTTGATTACAATTATGATTAACCTATTATAAGTTATGCCACTTCAATTTTTGCAAATATCATCCAATCTGCAATACATGAAATTAAAATAACTATTCCTAAAAATGCAGGTACTCCTGCAAATTGTTCTAAATAATTTGAATGAATTCAATATTATGCTTTTTTCTCCTTAAATGGCTTCAGAAAGATCACCCATCCAAAGATCAGCAGATTCATTACCAGTGCAACAGGAATATCTCCCCAGTGGATTTGCTGATTCTGAAGTACATCCGCAGAGTACGTTCCTGAAAAAACTACCATCATATTATTATTCAGAAAATGAATAATTATCGGGACCCAGATATTCTGGGTTTTCATATAAGTATATGCCATAAAAATCCCCAGTGAAATACAGGTAACAAACTGGCTTGCCAGAGCCGCCAGCCCCATATCCGGCGTAGTGTAATAGAAGAAGTCTATTGGCAGATGCCATACAGCCCACACACAGCCCAAAAGGATTACGCCGCCTTTTAGTCCAAATTTTTTCTGAAGAAGAGGCTGAAGATAATATCTCCATCCGTATTCTTCTCCAAAGAATGCCACTACTGACAGGAAAAAGTTTACCAAAACAGTAAAAAATATGATCCAGGTAGTAGGATTTGCCATTATTTTGCCAAATTCAGAAAGCTGGCCGCTCAGAGCACAGGCAATCACAAATCTGAGAAGATATAATCCAATAAACAACAGGATCATACGAATAGATATATTCCAATGTTCGCTGTTCAGTCCATAGGCTCTGCGCTTTTCTTTACCGGATTGCAGAAGAAGAATCCAGAAAATAACGCTGCCACCTATCATAACGTACTCCATGATCGGTGCCCACTGAGAATATGGCATGCTCATCAGATCTCTATTTTGGGGAGCCAGAACAGAAGCCGCCGTGCAGACAACCAGCACCGCCGTGAGAGCTACAAAGAATATGTAAAAAGCCGTTGGAAGATTTTTATCTCCTTTTTTGGTAATTAAATAAGCCATCATCACACCTGCTGCTGGATACAGCATCTGCGCATTTGGAAAAGCGCTGAGATTAAGACCTTTTCCATAGCCATACCACATCAGAAGTCCCATTACATATGTGATACCGTATGCTATAATCACATAGATCAAAAGCTGTTTTTTCTCTGTTTGCATAAATTTCATAATTCCTTCCTTGTAACTTCTAATTTGTTACTTACATGATATCATACTTTAGACACTTAGGCACAGGTTATTCTCCAAATTGGAGAAAACTTAAAACATTGATTTACTGCAAAGCATAACGAATCTTTTATTAAACAAGGGCAAGATGCGCCCTTGAGTAACTCTAATTTCCTTTTGGAAATTAGGAAAGGTTGTTCTTAGGAATATTTTTCTTTACATTCATTAATAGTATGTTATACTAGAATAAATCTGATAAATTTGAAACACTTACTATAGTTATTAGAAATGGAGTTTTCTATGGATTTACAAATGATACTATTTATTGCTTTAATCATTATTTTTTTTATAATTCCGTTACTAGTATTTATTATTAAATCTGCAGTAAAGCAAGGAATTTTGGAAGCTTACAAGATTATTAAAAATGATAAAGATAATAATATTTTATAATTCTAATCTAAAATCTAGCATGTTCAATAAAAATCCTCTTTTTTAAAGAGTTGGATATTCTTCAATTATTTCTTGTTATTAGTTGTATAAGACTCATATAAGGTATCTACTTAATAGAGGAAAAGAGAATTATAGATGTTTTGAGGGAAAGTGGCTATTTTTAAGAATATATCAATCAACTTTGTTTTATTGTATTTTGATACCCTTGTGTTAATATCTGGATAAAAAAGAAATGCCCTAACAGTATTCTTCATGTTTATGTGAATATGAATTAATCTGCTAAGGCATTTCTTTTTATTTGTATCTTTAAAATATCATTTAAAATAATCAAATTTTTAGCAAAGTAGGTCTTTTTGGTACCATATGAGACGCATTTATGCAAGATTTCCTCCTTCTTCAGATGTTTCGAACATATGGTTGATTACCTTTTTGATTACCTTTGCTTTTTGGAAAAAAGAAAAAGCCTTAAAACAGCGATTTTACGCGGTTTCTAAGGCTTTTTAATACAGGGGATGAGAGAATCGAACCCTGTGGGAACTCCTCACAATCCCCGTAAAATAAGCATTTCTTCGATTGAGTTTTGACTACATTTGACTACCTTTTGACAACATGGGTGGTAAAAAAACAAGAAAGGAGAAATCGTTCAGCATGGTGTCATATTTTATAATTGAACTTGTATGCTGTCCAAGCTAAATAACTAGTATTACGCGCTGTAATTTCTTCATAATATCGTCTTGTAATTTCATTATTTTCTATATTTTGAAGAGAGTTTTCTATAGTTGTGGCTATCCTATTTGCCTCATTTCTACTTCGAATTATTTCATTTGCCAATTCTTCTTGATTTGCAATAATCGTGTCCAATCTAGAAATGATATCATCTAATTTTGTCAAAATGATTTCTTTAAATTTTTCTTCTTCATATAAATTATAAGCTCCCTCATGTCCTTCTAAAGTATAACAACGTCCAGATTGTAAATATTCATCAAACATTCCTACAGAAACTAAATCTCTATATTTAGGATATATAATATTAAGAGAATAAAAATCTTCTTTTGTTTTTAAAGTGGTTTGATAACTTCTTCTTGCACAAGCTAAATTATTTGAAATAATTTGAGATTTTGATTCATATGCAATTAACTCTTTTTGAACATTAGTATTGTTCTCCTCAATTTTTTGATTTTCTTTTTTTACATTTTTCTTTGAACCAGATATTATCCCACACAAAAAAAGTAGTAAAAATCCACCACCCGCACCTATGATAATGCAATTTAAAAGTAGTTTAACCACGCCAATTCCGGGATTTGTTATTATATATATATATATTATCCTATCTATAAACGGGATTGAAAAATGCATTATATCACATATTCCAGCTATAATATACAGTGCTACAGCAACCAATCCAGATATTCCTATTAATGGTGGTACTACACATATTCCCCACCCAATAGCACCTGCTATATAATTAATCCAACCAAATTTCTTGAATTCTTTTTTTTCATTTTCTTTGTTTTTTCTTTGATAATTTATATGTGACAGCTTTTGCTCTAAGTTGTCACATAACAATTTTTGTTCATAACACGATAATTCTAAATCTTTTGCTTTTGATACATATTCTTTTAAAAGAGCTGTTTGCATAATAATAATTTTCTCCTTTGTAAATAATTAATTCATTCAACTATATCTACTTTCCTTTTATCTCCTTTGTTTTCCTCCTCATGATAAATTTAATGCCACTTTTCTAATATTTTTCTTTTTTATTATATCAAATTATAAGCTATTAGCAAATGTATTTTTAACTATCAGTTTGTTAACAAATATATTTTTTAACTGTAAGATGAAAATATAATTAAAAAGGGAGTATTGTTTTGGATTACAAATTATTAGGAAAAAACATAAAAGAAGCTCGAAAATCTTTAAAAATGACGCAAGAACAATTAGCAGAACAAATTGATGTGTCTACGGTATTTATAAGTCAGATTGAAAATGGCTCGAGAAAGCCAAGCTTGGAAACGATTTATAAAATCTCTATAGCGTTGAAAATTAAAATAGATACATTGATTAATAATGATACTGCCGACGAGAATATACGAGATATAGAAAAATTGATAGAATTACTTAGCCGCTGTTCTCCTAGTGAACGAGATTTTGTAACAGACATTTCAAGAGAAGTAATTATCAAATTAATGGAACATAAAATTTTAGATTAATAATAACTACCTAGTGATGTCAAGGAACAAGGCGAAGCCGATACGCCGTCAGGGCAGTCCTTGACAGAACGGACGGTATCCAATTCAACCATGCTATATAGAGGACTTGAAAGGTCACGAACCTTGCAAGTCCTCTTGTCTGTTATCTGGAAACTTTCCGGAGATAAAACACTTCCTTTTCGATTTCACGGACAAATTCATCACACAAGACAGGCTGACAATCACTCGCTACATAGCAATTTTTTTCGGACGAATAGGCAAACGAAAAGATTTCCGTTTCCAATGTCTTTTCATTGATTCCATAATAATATATCTGAGAAGTGGCAAGTGTCATATGAATACTGGAAAAATCCCTTGTAAATATCTCATATGATTCTGGTTGAGTAAGTTCTTTTGGATATTGATAATACTCTTTTGAATCTTCCCGTAAGAAAATAGGTACAATATGCATTTCATTTAAACTGACATTTACATATATTTGATATCTTGGAATTAATGCCCCATACTGTGTCTGAAATCCGATATATGCCGTGTCGGTATCATTCAATAAATATTCCATTTCTTTGTAAAATACATATCCCGTAGCCGGATTATCCTTAGCACTGCTATTTTCCATAGGCACATTTTCACCCATTAGCCAGTTAATATTGATATCCAGAGCGTCAGCAATCAGTTCCAGCTTATCCTTTTTAGGATTGTAATTTCCAGAAAGATAAGAACTAAACGCTCCCTTTGTAATTCCTGTTTTCTGTACCATTTCCACTTGCTTTACATTTCTTACATTCATCGCAAATCTGATTCGTTCCGCAATCGTGTTCATTTCGATATCCTCTACTTTCTCTCTGTGGCTAATTCATTAATTCTGTACTCACTATATCATAAATACTCTGCAAAGAAAATAAAAAGTTTATAAATTTCTAAACTTTATGTTGATTTTCATTTCACTCAATGCTATGATTTAATCAGTTTAGAAATAACTAAACTTTTAATATCCATGGATTTCAATACTTATTCAGACAACTGTCCTATCGGTGATACGGGGAGAAAGGATAATGCTTATGCAGATTACATTAACAAAAGAACAGGTCAAAGAGGTATTCGGGGAACTTCGCTATATGGGAGCTGATTATTGCTACCGATATGACAAAGATACCAGAAAGAAAACCGAAGATATCGAAGCGGTCAAACTTCATCTTGGAAGTATGAAACTTGGTAACAGTGTTGATATTCGACTGGAAATGACAGAAATCCCAACTATCGAACCATATTCTGTAGTGGAACTGGATACACCTGTCTATGCTCCATATGTTCAGAGAGGAAATTATCCTACATTAGTAGAACGAGTGACCTGTAAAGGGATTCGTTGTATTTCCCAGAAAAATGCATAGTAACCTATGAACTTCCTGTCTCTTGCTGTCCGTACCAAACGGACAGTAAAAGAGACAGGGATAGTGGCTCTGCCACTATCGGCAAAGGAGGAGTATTATTTGGAAGAAAGAAGTAAATCAGTTCTTTCAGAACCCTCCTATACTAATAGGAGGGTAACACGACAAAAAAACAATCTGACAGCCTTAATTGACTGGTGTCAGATTACAGTGAAAGATGTAGATTTATTCACTGTCATAACGGATATCCTAAAAATTCCTCTTTCACTTATGGAACTTCAGAATAAAGGGAAAGGAATTGCCGGACATGAACTGGTTGCCGGATTTGATAATATCAAGATTCTAAAACCGACTGGCAAAATACAGTACAATGGATTTCAGATATTAATGAGTGGCTCTGGCTGTAGAAATTATGAAAACTTCCTTGTGATAAACAAAGAAACATGGTTTGATTTCTTCGCAAGGGTATGTCAGTATCATGTGAATTTTCCACGAATTGATTTGGCAATAGATGACCATAAACCTTATCTTAACATTCCAGAACTGATACGTTTAACAAAGCAAGGATTAATATCTAGTCAGTTACGTAATTATTCTGAAAATGCTTCTGGTGAATTAAGTGAATCAATACCTGTTCATAAAGGAAACACGCTTTATCTTGGGAGTAGCAACAGTGATTTCCGAATCGTTTTCTATGAAAAAGGGTACGAACAGGTAGAAAAATTTGGCAAAGAATTAGACCCGAACTGGAACAGATATGAACTGCGATTCCGACAGGAACGGGCAAATAAAGTTGTACAGGAATTAATCGCAAGACGTGATGTTGCAGAGATTGCATTGTCTGTACTAAATGGTAAAATCCGTTTTCTTGAACAGCCGGAAAACAAATCCACTTCACGGAAAAGACTTTATCCTACTTATCCCCCTTGGGAATTATTTATGCAAGATATAGAGAAAATAAAGCTTACAATTCAACCGCAGAAAAAGACACTTGATAGTATCTGGAACTGGTTAGAAAGTTCCGTTGCTCCGTCTTTAAAATTATTTTCAAAAATCGGAGAACTGGATAACTGCGATTATATACAGGTATTAATCGAACAGGCAAAGATGAATGATACCCAGATAAAAATTTATGAAGATTACAAAAAATCTTCCAAACTACCAATAACAGAAAGGAGTTATTCTGATAATGAGTAAGCGAAATATCTGAATGATTCGCCCATAATACCAGATAAATGACAATATAAATTTAAAATTAAAAAATACAGGGCATTAACTATACATAGAAAAAATTAAAGAAAAAAAAGATATTTTGAGACAATACCCTTATCATATTGATGTAATTTATGACTGAACCCAACGCTTATGACGATACAGATTTATTGAATTACGCAATCCAAACAGGTATAATCTCTTTAGATACCATGCTGAATGATATAGCAGATATGGAAAGAAAGGAAATACTTGCACAGCATGTTTACGCAATTACAGTAACAACAGACAAATCGGGAAAAGAAATTTATTCCACGTATCTTCCACAACAAGACGGAAAACGACTTTACAGACGCAGAAATACCCGTGAAGAACTGGAAAATGTCATTGTAGAGTTTTACAAGGCTCTACAGGAAGAAATTTATATTGATGATGTTTTCTATGAATGGATAAACCGCAAACTGGATTTCGGCGAGATACAGAAAGCGTCTTATGACAGATACGTGAACGATTACAAAAGATTTTTCCACTACACTTCTGTTTCAATTACCAAAAAGAAATTTAAAAATGTCACAGAAGATGATTTGGAAGTATTTATCAAATGCACCATTCGTGACCTTACACTTACCAGAAAGGCATATGCCGGATTACGGACATTGATTCGTGGTATCTTCAAATACGGTAAGAAGAAAAAGTATACTGCAATCAGTATCACTGAATTTTTTGGAGATTTGGAATTGCCGAATAATCTTTTTAAACGGAAGATTATAGACAAGCAGAAAGAAGTGTTTATGGAAGATGAAATTCCCGTAGTTATTCAACGTCTGAAAGCAAAGCCGGATATTTATAATCTTGGTATTCTGCTTACATTTCAGACAGGTTTACGTGTCGGTGAACTAAGCACTCTAAAGAAAGAAGACTTACACGGACGTATTATTAAAATCAGACGTACCGAAGATAAATACCGAGACGAAAACAATAAATGGATTGTAGCTGTAAAAGAACACGCTAAAACAGACGCTGGTAATCGGGATTTAATCATATCCTCTACCGCACTGGATACGTTGAATCAAATATTGGAACTGAATACATCAGGAACATATTTATTCGAGCATAACGGAAAACGTATCAGAGGAAATACTTTTAATAAAAGACTGTCCAGAATATGTAATGAATTACATATCCCACATCGTACCATGCACAAGATACGAAAGACTTACGGAACAACCTTAATAGACAGTGATGTAGATGAGGGATTTATTACAGAACAAATGGGACACAGTGATATCAGTACAACAAAAAAATTATATTATTTCAGCAATAAAACAACGAAAAACAAAGAAAAACAGATTGAAAATGCTATCTCATTTTAGGAATAATTCCTGTTTGACTACATACTTGACTACATTGGAATTATCTAGAAAATGAAAAAAGCCAGAAGCCTTGAAAATTCAAGGTTTCTGACTCTTCGGTCAACAGGGGATGAGAGAATCGAACTCCCACCAAAGGTTTTGGAGACCCCTATCATACCATTTGACCAATCCCCTATTCAGTTGTCGCTTAACTCAAGCGACTTGTTAAGTATACCTTATGGAGTGATGAATGTCAAGAAAAAAATAAAGAAAATTCAAGAAATGTTTCAAGGATGGTTCTCTAATTCTGAATCAAATTATAACGCATTTATCAAAGCGATGCTTCGGGGGAATGTGAAAGAGATGAATACTTATATGAATGAAGTTGCACTAGCTACATTCAGCAGTTTTGATACAGGAAGACATCCGTCAGGAAAAAGTTAGCCGGAGCGTTTCTATCATGGATTCATTCTGGGACTTTTGGTAGAATTAAGAGATCGTTATGAAGTAAAGTCCAACAGAGAAAGCGGTTACGGGCGATATGATGTGATGTTAATACCAAGAGAAACGCTGGATCAGGCAATTATAAAAAAGGAAGAAGCGACCTCAAAATCACTTCTTCCTTTCTTTGTTTTCTTACAGAATTCCAAGATCCATCATTGCTTTTTTCAGAACTTCTTTATGTGCATCTTCCATTTCTGTCAGAGGTGCTCTAAGAGTTCCAACTTCTTTTCCCATCATGTTAAGAGCAGCCTTAACCGGGATCGGGTTCACTTCACAGAAGAGAGCATTAACCAGTGGAAGTGCATCTAACTGCATCTTGCGGCTACCTGCGATATCTCCTGAGAAGAATTTGTAGCACATGTCATGCACGTAAGCCGGAGCTACGTTGGAGAGAACGGAGATAACTCCGATTCCGCCAAGTGCGAGAAGCGGTACAACCTGATCATCATTTCCTGAGTAAAGATCAACGTTGCCATCACAAAGATGCATAATCTGTGCAACTGTGCTGATATTTCCAGATGCTTCTTTAATACCTACGATGTTCTCAACATCTTTCACAAGTGTTGCAACTGTCTGTGGCTGAAGTCCACATCCTGTACGGCTTGGTACATTGTACAGAATCGCCGGAATATTTACTTCATTACAAATAGCTGTGTAATGAGCAATCAGTCCGTTCTGTGTTGCTTTATTATAATATGGTGTAACGAGCAGAAGTCCGTCAGCTCCATCTTCCTGAGCTTCTTTGGACAACTGGATCGCTGTTCTTGTACAATTAGAACCTGTTCCGGCGATGACCGGGATACGGTGGTTCACACGCTCAATCGCAAAACGGATTGTTGCTGCATGTTCTTCCTCTGTCATAGTAGCGGATTCACCTGTTGTTCCACAGATGACGATCGCATCTGTTCCGCCTGCAATCTGCTCCTCTAACATCTCATCTAATTTGTCATAATTGACCTCAAGATTCTCTTTCATCGGAGTAGCGATCGCTACACCTGCGCCTTTAAAAATTGCCATTCTTTTTATCCTCCTTCAACATGGTGAAACAAAGTATTACTGGTCATAGCAGGTTATTGCGCATAAGTTCCCTGTGAACGATAATTATAATAGCCATGAGCAGTAACTGTTTAATATACATCTATGCAAGAATGCGTAAACTGTAAATAAACATAAAAGAAACGGCAAGATGCGCCGTCCCAAAATATATACATTATGTATAATTCAGATAGCTCTCCATCTTGCGATGACAGTCATGCCGCTATTCACGTCATGCCCAAGAACAAGAACTCAGGATTCTTACTCTTTCGGCATCTTTCCCTTTCCGATGAGTTCTTCTGTTCCTGACACATCCGTCACCTTACTTATGAAAAATGCAACCTCTATCTACGTTTCCGTGTTTAAGCAAATAATAACACCGAGGGTACAATGATGTCAACATGGTTTCTGGATTTCTTTCTTATTTATAGTACCCGGGTTATAAGTACACCTTATAAAAATTGATTATAATAAAGTATAACCGATTTTTTGACTTTTTTCTTATATATATGATATCATTAATTCGCTAGATGTGTGAATGACAAAGCTGTTTCATTTGCACTTTTTTTATGCTTGTATGTTTGTTTTTTGAAAAACAATCGCAAGAAACGACATAAGATAACAAGAGAAAATTGCGAGGATGAGAACCGCGATCCTTGGAAAAGGTATGTGGATAGGAAGGAGACCTACTGTGTTAACAATCGGTAATTACGTGAAAGTTAAGACACTGGAGGAGGCTTACGAGCTGAATCAGGCAAGAAACAGTCGTATCATGGGCGGCATGATGTGGATGAGATTAGGAAATGCAAGAGTGAAGACAATCATTGATATGTCGGAACTTGGTTTGAATGAGATTGAGGAGACAGACCATGTATTCCGCATTGGAGCAATGTGTACACTGCGCCAGCTGGAAGAGCATGAGGGGCTGAGAAAATTCTATGGGGACGGAATTGCAGAAAGCCTTCGTCATATTGTTGGAGTTCAGTTTAGAAATCAGGCAACAGTTGGAGGCAGTATCTATGGAAGATACGGATTTTCTGATGTGCTGACTGCATTACTGGCACTGGATACATTTGTGGAATTATATAATGGAGGAACTGTTCGACTTTCTGAGTTTGTAAACAGAAAAGCAGATAAGGATATTCTTGTATCTGTGATCGTCAGAAAGAGCAAGAGAAAATTCCGTTACGAATCAATTCGTCAGACAAAGACAGATTTCCCGGTACTGACATGTTCTGTCGTAACAGGAATTTACAGAGGTCAGGAGTCCTGGTTCTTTTCGGTAGGAGCAAGACCGATGAAAGCGGCATTGCTTGAAAAGCAGTGGGAGATCCCGAAAGATGCTACAGACGAGCAGCTCACAGAGTATGCAAAACGTGTGGCAGCAGAATTTACTTATGGAAGCAATATGCGCGGAAGTGCGGAGTACAGACAGCACCTTGCGGAGGTTCTGCTTCGCAGAGAGATGCGCTCAATTTTAGATGAATATAATGCGGAGGAGAAATAGGATGGAAGTACAGTTTACCCTGAATGGAAAGAAAGTAAGTACAGAGATCGCTGCAGATACAGTCCTGTTGAACCTTCTGCGTGATCTTGGATGTAAGAGTGTGAAATGTGGATGCGAGACAACAAACTGTGGTTTGTGTACAGTATGGATCGATGGAAAATCCCGCCTGTCCTGTTCTGTTCTTGCAGCAAGCATTGACGGACATGAAGTGACAACACTTGAGGGTGTGGAGAAAGAAGCAGCAGAATTCGGCTCATTTCTTGCACAGGAAGGTGCAGAGCAGTGTGGATTCTGTTCCCCTGGATTCATTATGAACGTGCTCGCAATGTTCCGTGAATTGAAGAACCCTTCTATAGAAGAAATCAAAGAATATCTGGCAGGAAATCTGTGCCGCTGTACAGGATACATGGGACAGCTTCGTGCAATCCAGAAATATATGGAAGTCAGAAATACAGCAGTTAACATTACAGTAAAGAAAATGGGCGGGGAGGAGTAAGAATGGAAAGAATAGATAAAGTTCAGAATCTGATTCCTGAGAAACCGGAATTTGTCCACAGCAATCAGGAAAAAGGAGAAGCTATAGAATCCCTGAAGATTGTAAACCGTCCTCTTGTAAAGAAAGATGCTGCTGCACTTGTTACAGGAAAAAGTGTTTATACAAATGACCTTGCACCGTCAGACTGTCTGATTGTTAAAGTGATCAGAAGTCCATATGCACACGCATTAATTAAGGATATTAACACAGCACGTGCTGAGGCTGTACCTGGAATCGAATGTGTTCTTACATATAAAGATTGTCCGGATAAGAGATTTACAATGGCTGGTCAGACCTATCCGGAACCAAGTCCGTATGACCGTCTGATCCTTGACCAGAGAGTGCGTTTCGTTGGAGATGCAGCTGCAATCGTGGCAGGAACTTCAGAGGAAGCAGTTAAGAAAGCGATGAAGCTTGTGAAGATCCAGTATGAGGTCCTTGAACCGGTTCTTGATTTCCGTACAGCAAAGGATAATCCAATCCTTGTGCATCCGGAAGATAACTGGAGAAGCCTTTGCCCGGTTGGTGCGGATAACAAGAGAAATCTTTGTGCACATGGGGTATGTGGAGATGGAGACGTAGAAGCAGTTCTTGCAAAATGTGATCACGTGATCGACCGCGTTTATCATACAAAGGCGAACCAGCAGGCGATGATGGAGACTTTCCGTACTTATACATATTTAGATGCATACGGAAGATTAAATGTCGTTTCATCTACACAGGTTCCGTTCCATGCAAGAAGAATCCTTGCTCATGCACTCGATATTCCGAAGAGCAAAGTACGTGTGATCAAGCCGAGAATCGGTGGAGGATTCGGTGCGAAGCAGACTGTAGTTTCCGAAGTTTATCCGGCACTTGTCACATGGAAGACAGGAAAACCGGCGAAGATCATTTACACAAGAGAAGAGTCTTTGATCGCTTCTTCACCGCGTCATGAGATGGAACTTCATGTACGTCTGGGAGCGGATAAAGAAGGAAATATTAAAGCAATCGATCTCTATACACTTTCCAATACTGGAGCATTTGGTGAGCACGGACCGACAACCGTAGGTCTTTCCGGTCACAAGTCTATTCCGCTTTATGGAAAGGCAGAGGCATTCCGCTTTACCTATGACGTTGTTTATACAAATGTAATGTCAGCTGGAGCTTACCGTGGATACGGAGCAACACAGGGACAGTTTGCTGTAGAGTCAGCTGTAAATGAACTTGCAGGAGTTCTCGGAATGGATCCAACAGTGCTTCGTGAGAAGAACATGGTACGCCAGGGAGACAAGATGCCGGCTTATTATGGCGAAGTTACAAACAGCTGTACACTCGACAGATGTCTTGCCAGAGCAAAAGAAATGATCAACTGGGATGAAAAGTATCCATACCGTGATATGGGAAATGGAAAAGTCCGCAGTGTCGGAGTTGCAATGTCCATGCAGGGATCTGGAATCTCAGCAGTAGATACAGGTGCGGTTGAAATCAAAGTAAATGATGACGGATTCTACAGTCTGATCATTGGAGCTACTGATATGGGAACAGGATGCGATACGATCCTTGCCCAGATGGCAGCAGAGTGTCTTGAATGTAAACCGGAAGAAGTTGTTGTATTCGGAGTAGATACAGATATCTCTCCATACGATTGTGGTTCATACGCATCCAGTACAACTTATGTAACAGGACAGGCAGTTGTTAAGACTTGTGAATCTCTTCGCAAGAAAATCTGTGAGCGTGGAGCAGAGTATCTCGGATGCAAGCCGGAAGATGTAGATTTCGATGGAGAATATGTAACAGAGCTGGCAACAGGAAAGCAGATTTCAAGAAGTCAGATTGGAAATAATGTAATGTGCTTCAGCAACGCACCACTTTCCGCAAGTGAAGCATTTTCCTCACCGGTATCTCCACCGCCATTCATGGTTGGTATGGCAGAAGTTGAGATCGACAAAGAGACAGGTGTACTTGAACTGATCGATTACGTAGCAGTCGTAGACTGCGGAACAGTTATAAATCCGAACCTTGCGCGTGTACAGGTGGAAGGCGGAATCGCACAGGGAATCGGTATGGCACTGTATGAAGATGTTGTGTATAACGAAAAGGGAAAGAACTTCAGCAATTCCCTGATGCAGTATAAGATCCCGACTCGTCTTGATGTCGGAACAATCCGTGTTGAGTTCGAGAGCAGCTACGAGCCGACAGGACCGTTCGGAGCGAAGTCTATCGGAGAAATCGTAATCAATACACCATCACCGGCAATCAGCAATGCAATCCAGAACGCGACAGGCGTGATCATCAGAGAACTGCCGATGACAGCGGAGAAGATTTACAGAGGAATTTCTGGGCGTTAGACTTGGAGTCGGAGAAGAATGAAGTGAAATAAGGAAGCTATCAACTACGATAACACCGAATGGAGTTGAATATCGTCGTTGATAGCTTTTTTACGTTGACATTGTTATTTTATTCTGCTATAGTAAATCCACATCAAAATCTCAGACATATATTTTCTATATTTCATTTGTCTGAATGTGTTATCGAAAGGATAACTTTATCTCATATTCAAGGCTGTATCAGCAGGAGATTCCATTTTGATGAGTTACAAAATAACAAAAGAATAAGAAACCAGGAGGAAGCGTCTATGGGAAAAGCAGATGTTAATGTGAATATCTGGCTAAGTGAGAAGAAAAGATTTGCAAATTTATTTAATGGTGTGATTTATGGAGGAAGGCAGGTGATATTGCCAGAGGATTTGGAAGAAGTGAATCCTGTTTCATCTGTCAGTGTGAAAAATCGAACCGGGAAAACAAAGAACATGAAAAAATACCGCGATATCATTATGAAATGGCGAAATCAGGCTACACTTGTGTTACTTGCAAATGAATCACAGGATAAGGTTCATTATGCAATGCCGCACAAGGTAATGCTTTATGATGGAATGGATTACGAAACACAGATTCGGAATAATTGGAAAAACTTTAATGACCGACGAAAGCAGAATAAAAAAGCAGGTCAGTCGTTAGAGCATCTTACCGCAGGAGAATATCTGTCGCGATTTCGAAAAAAAGATCGATTGATACCGATTATTTCATTAGTCTTTTATTATGGTTCAGAACCGTGGGATGGACCTGTTGATCTGTATGATATGTTTCGGTTGGAAGGAACGAAAGAAGAGAAAGAAATTTTGGAGAAATATCTTCCCAATTATAAAATCAATCTTGTAGATGCAGAAAGATTGGAAGACGTTGAAAAATTTTCGGATGATTTACAAGTGATATTAACTATGCTAAGATATAGGGACAGTAAGGAAGAACTGAAACACTATATTGATGAAAATAAAAAGTTCTTTCAGAACGTTGACTATGAAACGAGTCAGGCGATGAAAGCATTTTTGAACATGAAACAAATACCAGGTGAAACAGAGCAGAAGGAGGAGACGGTAGATATGTGTAAGGCAATACAGGAAATGTATGATGATGGAGTTCGACAAGGAAGAGATGAATTGCTTAAGGAACAAATTCAAAGAAAATTACAGAAGAAAAAAACATCGGATCAGATCGCGGAAGAGTTAGAGGAAAGTGTGGAAGTTATTGAAAAAATTATAAAAGAAATGCAATAGTGCATTGTTAGAAAGCTCAAAATTCAGAGATGAATCTAGAAAACACCTACAGAAATTGAAAAAGAAGTAAAAAGAGGAAGCTATCAACTACGATAACAACGAATAGCGTTGAATATCGTGGTTGGTAGCTTTTTTAACGTTGACATTGCTATTTTATTCTTTTATAGTTAATCCACATCAAAATCTCAGACATATATTTTCTATATTTCATTTGTCTGAATGCGTTATCGAAAGGATAACTTTATCTCATATTCAAGGCTGTATCAGCAGGAGATTCCATTTTGATGAGTTACAGAATAACAAAAGAATAAATTTGTCGCGATTTCGAAAAAAGGATCGATTGATACCGATTATTTCATTAGTCTTTTATTATGGCTCAGAACCGTGGGATGGACCGGTTGATCTGTATGATATGTTTCAGTTGGAAGGAACGAAAGAAGAGAAAGAAGTTTTGGAGAAATATCTTCCGAATTATAAGATTAACTTAATAGATTCGGAAAGACTTCCGAATATTAGCCAATTTTCAGAGGATTTACAGGTGATACTGAGTATGCTAAGATATAGAAATAGTAAGGAAGAATTAACTGATTACATTAACGAGAATAAAAAGTTTTTTCAGAACGTTGACTTATGAAACGAGTCAGGCAATGAAAGCTTTTCTAAACATGAAACAAATATCAGGTGAAACAGAGCAGAATGAGGAGAAAGAGATGAATGTAGTAGAAGCTTTAGACGAATTACAGCGCAAAGCAAGACATGATGATAAACTAAGAGAACAGTTCATAAAGACAAGAGATGCAGAAGATCCTCTTGGTGCATTCTGCTCTGTATGCCGTGAGGCGGGGTATGAGCTTTATCCAATGGATGTTGTACAGGCCGGAGATGAATTTTATGCCGCAATGAAGCGCAGTACGAATGGTGGCGGAGAGAATTCACCGGTGCTTACAGGAGAAGATGACCCTTATGAATTGTTTTTCGCAGGACTACAAGAACTGTAAAAATAATTTTAACATGTAAGCTTTAAAAGTAGATGGACAGAAGTGAGTACATAATAGGAAGATTGATTTATGATAAATATAATTCACGTCGGAAGAGAACGCTTGAGAGAAGCGTATGAAATTGTAAATAAGGTAGACCAGGGGATGAATGTTCCGGAATGGTTTGTTGCGGAACCGTATGAAGAATTTGATTTCTGGATGAAAGAGGAACGTGGACTTCTCTATCTTGCTGTTGATGAAGATGAAAATGTAGGAGCCATGTTCTTCGTAATTTTGCCGGGACTGCATCCGGATAATCTTGGATATGATCTTAATATGGAAGAAGAGCAGCTGAAACTATGTGCAATGATGGATACAGCGGCGGTACTGCCGGAGTTTCGCGGGCATCATTTACAATATGAAATGATGCAGCATGCGGAAGCAGACTTGAGAGAGATGGGATATAAATACCTGCTTTGTACCGTACATCCGGAAAACATTTTCAGCAGATCCAATGTCATGAAACAAGGATATGAGAAAATGCTTACAAAGGAAAAATATGGTGGATTCTTAAGAGATATATGGATGAAGCAGATAATAGAATAAGAAATAAATATCAACACGTTAATGCGTGAAAAAGATAAAGCGAAATGTGGATATAATATAGAAAAAAGAAAAGGTATGTGGTATACTCTCGACATAGCTAAGAAATGACATAACAGAAACGGATAGAAACAGATTTCCAGAAACAAACTGACAGAGACATGCGGATGAAAGGAGTAACAGAAATGGAGACATACATGCAGATGCTTGGAAGACTTGCAAAGAATGCATCCCGTGAGGTAGCGAAGCTTGGAACGAAGGCAAAGAACAGAGGACTTCTTGCAGTAGCGAATGAACTTGTGGAAGAGAGAAAATTGATTTTACAGGAGAATGCAAAGGATATCGAAGCTGCGAAAGCGAAAGGCGTGAAGCAGTCTTTGATTGATCGATTGGCACTGACGGAACAGCGAATTGAAGACATGGCAGAAGGTTTGCGTCAGATTGCAGCACTTGATGATCCCATCGGAGAAGTGCTTGGCATGAAGACAAGACCGAACGGGCTTCGTATCGGAAAGAAACGCGTACCGCTTGGCGTTGTCGGAATTATCTATGAATCCAGACCGAATGTGACAGCAGATGCATTCGGACTTTGCTTCAAGACAGGAAATGCGGTAATTCTTCGCGGAGGAAGTGATGCGATCCATTCCAATCAGGCAATTACCCGTGCAATCAAGGAAGGACTCCGCAAAGAGAAGTTATCTCAGGACCTCATTCTTCTTGTGGAAGATACAAGCAGAGAAGTTGTAAATGAGATGATGAAGATGCATGGCTGGATCGACGTCCTGATTCCAAGAGGCGGAGCAGGACTCATTGCAAATGTTGTCGCAAACAGTACGGTTCCGGTAATCGAGACAGGAACCGGAAACTGTCATGTATATGTTGATGAGACAGCAGACATTAAGATGGCAACAGACATTATCGAAAATGCGAAGACACAGCGTCTTGGTGTGTGCAATGCATGTGAGTCACTTGTGATTCATTCCAAGATAGCAGATGTAGCTTTGCCGAAGATTGTAACAAGACTGAAGGAACATGGTGTAGAGATACGTGGAGATGAGAGAGCACAGGCAATCAGTTCTGAGATCATCCCGGCAACAGAAGAAGACTGGGGAACAGAGTACCTGGATGCAATCATTTCCGTGAAGATTGTTGATTCCATTGATGAGGCAATCACACATATCAATACATACAATACAGGACATTCCGAATCCATTATTACAAAAGATTATGATAATGCATTGAGATTCCAGGATGAGATCGATGCGGCAGCGGTTTATGTAAATGCATCAACAAGATTTACAGATGGATTCGAATTCGGATTCGGTGCTGAGATCGGAATCAGCACACAGAAGCTTCATGCAAGAGGCCCGATGGGACTCGAAGCACTGACAACAACAAAGTATATTATCTTCGGAAACGGACAGATCAGGGAATAATAAAAAGTTTTAGTGTCCAAAACTTCATAAAAGAAGTATAAACAATTCTAAAATAAGTGGTAAATGCACTGACAAAAAGAAAATCATCTGATAAAATACAGCCATGTCAGAAAAGAACAGTATGACATAGAGATGATGGGGAAATACAGATCATCTGCTTATGATAAGAGACCTGAACAGGAGGTAGAACAGTATGACAATGGAACAGTATTATAGATGGATCAATACAAAATCAGGGAAGAAGATCAAAGATTTTATGAATCGTCTGATCCCGGGACTGATGCCAGAACCAGTACCGGTCAGACAGGAAGATAGATATAATAGAAGATGATGAAATAAAAAGCTTTCGGTTCAAATGAAAAAATCCGAAAGCTTTTTATATTACTACTTCATGTTACTGGTGTAGTAAGTTTGAAGAGACTTCTTAATAACCGGATGTTAGTACAGCGTTTTCAAAATAACTGCCTCATACACTTGCCTGCGAATCCGATTGCTCAGTTGAAAAAGCCTCGACGTAGCCCGCTACGCCTACGTTTTTTCAGCTGAACACTCGAATCCGCATTCTGCGTGAATGAGACAGTTATTTGTGAAACGCTGTACTAGTTACAGAAGCAAGCCGACAGGAAATGTAGCTGAGCGAAGTGACTTGACTGAGTAAATCGAAATGGAAATATGTCTGATAGTGTGATATGATTTGAATGGCAAAAGATATTTTAAGGAACAGACATGCTAGCGTTAAGTTTGCTAAGGAGAATAATATGGAATGGTTTGGAATTGTAGCATTGTTGCTGTTACTTTGTTATTCGGCGTATCCGGGAAAAGTAAAGCGTTTAGAAACGCGGGAAAAACTGAATTATCCTGCAAGATAATAGACGCAGATGATGAATGGATAAAAATTTGTTATACAGAGAAAAAAGATAAGCAGGTAGCTAAGCTGATGCGAATTGAAAATATTGAATCAATAGAAGAACAGATTTTTAAAGCATGTGGAGAAAATGATCGCGCAGAATACGGAAAGAAATTATTGGAATATCTTTCTGAGTAGCTGATCGCAGAGTTCGGAAAAGGTTTTGTTCTCATTGACTTGAAAATGGGTAAACTGACCCATCAGGATCTAGGACAAATGCAGATGTATGTGAATTAAATTTGAAAGAATTTCACAAAAAAGAATAAAAACGAAAATACAAAGCGGAAGTTATAGTAAAGGAGATTTACAATGGAGTTTTGGATTTTTATGTTGATTATGGATTTGCTTCTTCCATTTACGATGATTGGTTTTGGAAGATATTTTATGAAAAAGGCTCCAAAGGAAATAAATTCAGTATTTGGATATCGGACTTCGATGTCTATGAAGAATAAAGACACATGGGAATTTGCTCATAAATATTGTGGTAAAGTCTGGTATGTCTGTGGAATGGTCATGTTGCCGATAACAGTAATATTCATGCTTTTAGTAATTGGAAAAAATGAAGATTGTGTTGGGCGTATGGGAGGAATTATTTGTGGTGTTCAACTTATTCCTTTAATTGGGTCTATTCTCCCAACAGAAATAGCATTAAAAAAGAATTTTGATAAGAATGGAACAAGACGATAAAGTTTGGAGAATTGAGAAAATCGGGATTTAACGCTTGAAAAAAGAGAAATAAACATGGCAAAGAAAGAAGAAAGATTTGAAGTTACATTCAGAGACGGAAGTTGGCTTAAAGATGAAGGAATTCGTCAAATCCTTGTAGATAAGAAGACTGGGGTTAATTACCTTTGTTGGAACTCCGGATTTGGAGCCAGTATTACACCTCTTCTGGATTCGGAAGGAAAAGTCATAGTTACAAAGTAAAATCGGAAGTTATATATAAAGGAGAATATTGATGAAACTGTTTTTATGTTCGCACTTTTCAAGTGTAGGAAGTCTGATAAAGGAAGAAATTGAAAATAAAAAAGTCGCATTTATTCCAACAGCTTCGCTGCGTGAAGGCTACACCGGTTATGTCGGCTCGGCTCGAAAATTATTCAAAAAGTTGGGAGCAATCGTAACTGAAATTGATATTTCAACGGAGGCTTATTCAACGATACAGTCTCTTTTTGAAGATGCGGATGTGATCTATTTTACCGGCGGAAATTCTTTTTTCCTTATAGACCAGCTCCGTAAAACGGGAACGGATGAGCTGTTGAAGAAAGAATTGGCAAAGGGAAAATTGATGATTGGTGAATCGGCAGGTGCGATTATATGCGCTCCAAGCATCCAATATATCGAGCAAATGGATGAAAAGCCGGAGGACTACTCACAAGAAGATGATGCAGGGCTTGATTTGCTTGATTTCTATGTTCTTCCGCATTATCTTACAGCACCATTTAAGAAAGTTACCGAGAAAATAATGACTGAGTTTTCGGATTTGAATCTATGCCCAATTAACAACCGTCAGGGAATTGTAATTGATGGTGAAGGTTCAAAGGTTATTTGCAAAGACTAATTTGAAAATTGTAATTTGTATAACTAAAATCTCAACTTTCCTTATTTTATGCGACTTGGCGGTATGCCTTGCCACTCTATATGTATCCTTTTCCCTTGTTTTTGCCCTTATGAGGTATCTACAAGGGAAAGTTTTTCTTATTCGATTTTATTCTCCAACCACCTTATCAAGTAGTCGGGCTGAGTTTCGCTTACCTTCTCGGTTAGCGTGTGCATAGACATTCATAGTGGTACTTACATCCGAGTGTCCAAGTAATTCCTGTACATCCTTTGGTGCTGCTCCATTTGAGAGCAGGTTTGTGGTATAAGTGTGTCGCAGGGTGTGGAAGTGGAAATTATCATCAAGCTCCGACAATCGTTTCCTTGCTGTCCTTAAAGCTGTCTCAACCGTTGCAGGGGCTTCGTATGCTCCGTCCGGTCTGATACATACAAGGTCAATCTCGTTGTAATCAAGCGGAATGTCCTCTGTGCCATCCAAATGATAAAGCTCATAGTAGATACGATTCTTTTCCTTAACTTCCCTGTAGTAGTTCCTCTGATAGAGTTCTCCGTAACTGAATACCTGCTTTCTCTGTTCCTTTTTCGCTTTCTTTAAGATGTCAGCGAGCGTATCACAGAAATCCACGATACGGACTTTCTTTCGCTTTGTCGGACCAATCTCGGTCTTGTGCCTTGCTCCGTTGTAACGGACACTTCTTCGTACTGTCAGATACTGTTCCTCAAAGTTAATGTCACTCCAAGACAGTCCGCATACCTCTCCAAGTCTAAGACCTGTGTAGTACGCTATCTGTACCGGCAGGACAGCAGGCTTGTTTCTTTCTTCCAGATACTCCATAAGCGTTTGATACTGCTCTGGTGTAATCGGGTTGATAACCTCTGCATCCTCATCATTATCAGAAAACAAATCCACATCTTCCTCGGCTTTCCTACGCATTACCACATACTGCATTGGATTGAATGTGATGTACTGCTTTGGAAAGACTGCAAATCGGAAGGACTGTTGCAGGACTGCGTGGAAAGAACGGATATAGTCGATGGTGTAACCCTTTGACTTAAAATTTCCTTCCTCACCGCCAAATGCAAGTAAATCCATAAACTTCTGCAAATGCTCCGAAGTGACTGTCTTTAGTTTTCTGTTTCCGATTGGGTGTTGTTTAATCCTGTTTACTGCCTGTAAATAGTTACCGACTGTACCGTTGCTAAGTGAACCCGTTTTCAAATCTTCCTCTGCCCATACATCTAGCATCTGTCCGAGTGTGAGGTTGTCCGCTTTGGCTAGAAATTTCTTTGCGTCATAATCCTCCATAGCCTTGCGTAACATTTTCTCTGTCTCTGATTTGCTCTCCGTACCTGCAAATTCTTTCTGAACCAAGTTACCACTTGCATCCTCCACATAAAAGCGGTAGTACCATTTCTTGCCTTTCTTCCTTACAGAACCTTTTGCCATAATCGTTTCTCCTTTCGATATCGGCAATCGGAACTGGTGAAATGCTTCTTGCGTGTAAGTATATCATAGCTCCGTCTGCCTATCTATACCGAATCGGGATCTTTTTCTGATAAAAGATTGGCTAGTCGATTTTTCGCTGTCTCAGGATTCTTAGAATACAGTCTTACAATATCGCCCATATCGTTCAATGCGTTGACGGTGTGGGTGATTTCTCTAAGGAACATAATCTCATTGTATTCCTTATTGGATTCAAACCCCATTGTCTGGGCGAGCATTTTGTTATCTGTATTTCCTTTGAAATTCTTACAAGCGAACTGGAACGAATCCACGAACAGCTCGTATTCCCGTAACATCAGTAGTAGCAGGTCTTTGGAAAAATCACTTTCGGACTGTTCCATATCATAAGGGAGCTTATTCAGAATGGAAGTCATCACATCACGAATCTGTAATTCTCTTTTATCCGTAATGTCTGTTTCGTATTCGTCCGTCTCACCTTTCAGCCATTCCACAGATACATGAAGTGCATCTGCCAGACCTTCTAAGGTCATTTTCTTGGTGTTATCAATCGTTCCTGCTTCGTATCTCTGAATGGTTGAGGCTGTCACGCCCATTTTTTCAGCGACATAAGGCTGGTTCAATCCTAACTCCTGTCTACGGCTTTTTGCTCTGCTACCGATTGTCTTTCGCAATTCTTTATCTTTTAACATACTTGCGAACCTCCTTTTTCGGTATGTCATTACTATACCACATAACACGATATATTGCAATACGCAATTCTATAAAAGATGATAGAATTTCGTAAGGCTTGACATAGCGTTATAAAAGATATATACTTTAATCAGAATTGCGTAACGCAAGTTTTAAAAAAGGCTAATCCTTTCTTCAAAAAGGAACATCCTCTGATATACAAGACTTGTAATCCTACGCAGGAATGAGGTGATCGAATGACAGAATTAAAGTTTGCTCTCTCCATTGAAGAAGCTGCCGACTATACAGGTATCGGAAGAAACACTCTTAGAAATCTTGTGGAATGGGAAAAGCTGCCTATCCTTAGAGTGGGAAGAAAAATCTTAATCCGCAGGGAACGATTAGACGAGTTTCTGATTCTCAATGAGGGGAAGGATTTACGAGACAGACACGCAGTAAAAGCGGTCAAGGGAACAATGAAAAATGAATAAGGGACAGTCCTAAGACCATCCCTCTGGTATGTATCTGACTAAAAGCCATGATATACCTACACGCAAATAGATTATATCACGGACAAGTCCTCAGATACAACCAGAACTTTTGGAAAATGAGGACAAGATGGATGTGAATGGGTGCAATCGTCCACCCAGTTATAGCTTGTTGGTAGGACAAGTCCACCCAAGATGCAAAAGGTGTTATGAATAGTCCACCCAAGCCAGAAAATGAAGTGGGTGCAACCATCCACCCAAGTGAAGCCGACTGGTAGGACAAGTCCACCCAACTTACAAAAAGTGCTGTGAGAAGTCATACCAAGTGTAGCTATGAAAAAAGCTGTCCGACCTATGACAAAAAGTGTACGCTACTATGATTTTGAGTGTCCAATCTATGGGGTACATTTTCAAAGAGTTAATAGTAAAAAGCTCTATTAAAATCAAAATGTAATAAAACAATGCACTATTAAAAATGAAATTTAATAGGAACTTTTACTACCACTTCCTTGCCAGACACAGTTTAAAAGTAAGCGGAGTAACACAATGCTATTGTCAGGGCAAAAATGCTAACGAATCGTGCTATTGTTTTTTCGATTTTAATAGCAGACTTCTACTGTTTCTACGGTTTTTGCTAAAAAGTCTGAATAATAGAACAATGCTATTGTTAAGGCAAAAGTGCTAACGGATTCGTCTATTGTTTCGCTGATTTTCATAGCAATCTTCTAGCATTTCTGTTAAGAAAAGGGAGTGCCGGATACGGCACATAAAAAGTGTGCCATTAAAGGCACAAAATTAGGTGCTGAGGGAACAGTTACAGCTAAAAGTGAACTTCATAAGCAAGCCCTCGGCGTTTGAGAGCGAAATACACCCATCGCACAAAACTTCGTTTTGTACTCTGTGTATTTCGCTCTGCGAGGCTTAGCCGCCACAAGGCGGATGTGTTCGCAAGACGAGTGCCTATGCACTCGCTCACAGGGAAAGTTTACTACTCACATCTCATCTATCTTATCTGTCCTCTTTTCCAAAATCAAAACTGGGAAAGGAGGAAATCGCTATGCCAAGAAATTCATTTGTGCAGATGTCAAAGCTCCATAATGTTCGTGGAAGAATCTATTATATCTCCAGTGACAAAAAACAGGAAAATCTCTATGCGGTATATGAAACCACAGACCGAAAATTTTGGACAGAACTTGCCAAGTGCAATCAGGCAGAATTTAAGAAAAGCGGTACAGAGGGAAAATGTATCGAAGCAAGAGAATTTATCATTGCCCTGCCGGAATCCTTTGTGGATTATCCGCCAGACGGACTATTAAAATATATGACGGATAAATTCAAAAGTCGGTATGGTGTTGATTGTATTGCAGCACTCCATCATAACAAACGAAAGACGAATTATCATATCCATCTTATCTTTGCAGAACGAAATTATCTTGACGAACCGATAGAAAAGATTGCCACCAGAAATATGTTCTATGATGAGAAAGGTAATCATGTTCGTACCAAGAAAGAAATCCTAGACGAGAATGGAACTATCCGTAAAAGGTGTAAGGTGATCAAGAAAGGTGAGGTCTACGAAAGACAGATGTTTACCATCAAGGACGCTCGCTTTAAGCAGGAACATTTCTTAGATGAGGTCAAGGTATTTTATACCGATGTCATCAACGGACTTGTCAAAGATGAGAAAGAAAAGCTGTCTGCATTCAAGCGTGGGGATGTCTATCTTGCCACTAAGAAAATCGGTAAGAACAATCCAAAGGCAGATAAGATTACACTCAATAATAAGGTCATACAGGACTGGAATCGTACTGTGGATCACGCTTTGGTATCGGGGATGGAGCGAAAGGAAATCTTAAAGGTAAAGCAGGAACAGATTTCAACTCCGATTAAGGAATCCATTCACAAGTATGGCAATCATCCGGAGCTTTTGTTTATGATTATCTTTCGGGCAATCGAGCTGTTAAAAGAACTCATAAAGTTGCTGATACAGAAACAGGAACAACAGAAAGCCAGAATCTCCGACCTTATGGAGCGAAGAAATGAAAAACAAGAGAAACAACCAGCTCCATCCGTTACACAGACAGACAATCAGACAATTCCTGCTGTGACCCAACCATTCAAAGCACCTGCTACTACTACCGCAGAAAAGACCGTTATTCCGCCAAGACCAAGAATGTCTGAGCTGGCACACGATTATGAGATGCGACTTGAAGAGATTATGGAGAAACTTAAACGACAAAACAGAGCCATTCATACGCAGGAAGTGAAAAAAGACCTTATTGACGAGGATTTGAAGAACTGTACAGGATTATTCCAAGGAAAGAAACGAAAGGAATTGCAGGCACAGTCTAACAAATACGCAGAAACGATTAAGATTATGAAGCAGGGATTATCCCATATCGTGCAGGATTACAAATATCCAACGGTAGATGCGTTCCTGCAAGTCTATAAACAAGGCAAGTCCGAGTATGAATCCTATGTCAAAGCAAACAAGGAATGGAACTCCAAGTATGGAGAAAACTCAATCCATCGAAAGCTGGCAGAAAAACAGGCAGAAGTTCAGAAACGGGAACAGGACAGAGATTTTAACTATCGTTCGCCATCAGACAGAGGAGCTAGATAATCTAATTAAATTCAAAAAAGATAAAGACCATCAAATTCTTTATCTTTTTTGAATATTTATGAAAAGTCATCCTGCTATTTAAAGTGTCTCATTAGATTTTTAATTGTTTCGACTATCATAAGAATGATTACGCAGAAAAAGGAATAAAACAATGTGGTATTCATCTTCGTGTTTCCAATTTTATAAAACAGCAGAAATCCAATGCTAACAATTATCACAGAAATAAGTTTATGTATCCATTTTTGTTTGGTGGTTAAACATATTTTATGGTTACTTATAGGTGCAAATAATATACACATAAGGACAAGTATCAAATATCCTAGTACAGTTGGCTTTAAATAGATTATAGCCCACTTATCAAGACAACCGAGAAAAAAGCTGCCTAAGATACATGTTAACTGCGTTGGAGCATGGGCACCTCCGGTATAATGTCGTAACAATGAAAAGGTAATTACCCAAATTAGGGTATAGCCGAGTGTATGTGATAAAACTCCCCATACGAACAATAACACTATGGTTATAAAAGTATTCAAAAAACATTCTAAGCCATATATGTATATTTCTAATTGATCCGCAGAAACATCCTCCCCGGATAGTTCTGCTAACTTATTAGCAATAGATGTAGCCCACTTCGTAATCATTCAAAATCCCCGCTTGTATCAAATCTTGTTGTATATTTGGCAAAAGCACTTATCACGTCTTTGGAATAAGAACGTGCGATTTGTGTAGTTAGATGATTTGACAATTCAATCGTTCCTGATGTAATACGATAGATATGTGCCATATTTACAATATAAGAACGATGGGTTCGGATAAATTCACTTGGCAAATGGACAATAATCTTATTTAGGGTAGACATTTGTTCATAGCATTTGCCGTCTACGGTCAATATATCCACATAATGTAATCTGCTCGAAAATGTCAATATATCTGCATAGGGAATACTTACAATTTCCTGCTTGTTTCGGTATATGTAGGTATTATTAGATAACTCCTTCGCGATTTCATCCAAACACAGAAAAAGAGTATTTTCCTTGACGGGTTTTAGCAAGTAGTTTAAAGCTCTGACTTCATATCCTCGGAATACATATTCTCTAAAAGCTGTTAAAAATACAATAATACCTTGATAACCAGATTCACGAAGGCGTTTAGCAACCTCAATTCCATTCATTTGCCCCATTTGTATGTCAAGGAAAAATGCTGAAGCCTGTATAGTTGTGCCTTCAGAATTTTTTGAAAAATATTCTTCGCCCGATTCGTATTCGTCAATTTCAATATCCCAATCATATTGCTGCCCGTATTTTCTTATTCCATTTTTCAGCCGTTCTGATTCGATCACAGAATCTTCAAGTATGGTTATTTTCATTTTCATAGTAGTTTGTTATTCTCCTTATCCGGTATCATAATATGTACGGAAAAAATTTTGTTATCAGATGTAATCTGCAATACGCCATCTGCCTTTTCTACAAGCTCTTTTACTCGTCTTATCCCAAGTCCATGTTCTTTTCCTTGTTTAACACTCAAAATGTCTCCATCAATGCTACCTTTTATCACACCATCATAATTATTTTCAATGTGAATCAGTATCATATTCTGGTAAGGTTTAATATAAAAATAAATGTATGGATGCTCGGTTGGATCAGAGATTATAAGTCTTTCTCCTGCTTCAATGGAATTATTCCATATATTTCCAAGTATGGATGAAAGCTCAACAGAATCAAGCGGAAAATTTTCAGGAGCCATAATAGAATATTCTGTCTTAATTCCGTGTTTTTCAGCATAATCAAGTTTTGCGGTAAGTATGCAGTCAATAGCAATATTTCCCGTTGCTATGGCACTTTGCGTAGTTGCAAGAGTGTTATGGTATTGCTCTGTATATGCTATAAGTTCATCCCATTTCTTGTCTTTTGCTAATACGTTGATTGCATCCACATAAATCTGCATATCATGTTTCATTTTTCGTAATCGTTCAGTTGTCTCAGATAAGCTATTGAACTCAGTCCTTTCCAGCTCATAAATCTTTTGTTCTTCCAGTAATCGTATGTTTTCTTCTTTTGAATAACCTAGCTGGTATATGTATAGCATCAATACTAAAAATAAAATAATAAAAAACAAGTCAACCAATGATAGCCTAGCTGAAAAGGATGAATCACCAAATTTATCAACAGATTCCAAAGTCAGCCTTAATATGTAGTGCCCGATTGCAAGTCCAGAAATTGCGATGAAAATATATGCAACTTTTTGGAACGGTGAAAGAGATATGTCTTTGTTTCCAATAGAATGAAATAACAAGACAAAAACAGCTATCATTGCCAAATATAACATGGTATATGGCTTCCGTAATGTTCCACCTAATAATAGCTCCAGAGACGCTCCTTTATAAAGAGTAACGGGAATAAAGAACGAAATCTGTTCTGCAACTAAGCAAATGATGGAATACGAAAAGCCCCAAAAGATACGGCGAATTATACTATCACGATAGAACAATACTGCATATCCAATGTCCAAAACACAAGATGACATCAAAGTGCTGTAGGATGATATTCCCATTTTATTCAGCGTGCATAACACAGCAAACTGAAATGATACGAAAAGAAACATCAAAACTGCTTGATGTTTATAATTTGCTCGAATACGCAATTTTTTATGGATAAATATTATAAACAATGCCAGTTCTAAGAAATTAACAATATATTCCCATATTGAGTCAATATATAGCATAGCTACCACTTCCTTTAATCATTCTCCGTCATATTTTATCATCAATAAAGTAGGTACACAACATAATATGCTACCGTTTGTGCATAGTGAGCTACCATTCATGCATAGAGGTATTGAAAAGTATAAAGATTTTGTTATATTCAAGGTATACTACTACATCTTAAGTATTCTGAGAATCTATAATATGGAGTGGAGATGATAAGATGTCGTACTTTAGGAATATTAACAGGATATATAATGTGTACTAGTATGTGTTGCGTTTCAATTTTCATAAAGATAACCTTTAAGAATAATTGAAGATAACCGTTGTTACATGATTGAAAAGGAGTGAAGGAGTATGCATTTTAAAAAATCATTTATTGTATAGCATTATAACTTTAATGGCTATAGCAATGCTATTTCCTATTACGGCATTTGCACAAGCTTATGTACAAACATGGGATCTTGTTGATTCTGGCAAACATCTAGACTATGACGGAAACAGCACTTACATGAGTTATATTAACACTGGGGCTGCCACATGGAATGCATATAAATCTGGAGTAATCAGAAAAGACAGTGCTTTTGTTGTAGAAGATGTATACGTAAGCGATGTCAATGCTTCGAATGGATGGGCAGGCATGACATATTCTAGTGGTAAAATTGAACTCAATACCTATTATATGAGCGGTTATAGTAATAGTAAAAAACAGAATGTAGCGACACATGAATTGGGACATGCATTAGGGTTGGATCACAGTACTTCAACAGATGTTATGGATGCAGCAATTACGGGACATACTAGTACGCAGGCATTATCTCAAAATGATAAAGATTCATATGATGCCGCATATAATAATTATTAGGGGAGGGAGAACGCTATGAAAAAATCAAGTATCTATGGTATTTTGTCTATTGTTCTTATCGTAGGAATGTTTTTTACAGGATGTGCATCCAAAAATAATGCAAGTCAACTGAATACAAATGTATCTAACTTGCCAATCCACCAGATGCACGCATCTTTTGTATATGATACTGATAACATTCGCGAAGCTGTTGGTATCTGTGATTACGTATTTGTAGCAAAGGTTGTCAGTTGCGATGGAACCGAGTATCGAAATGTTATAACGACTGAAGATGAAAAAGGAAATCCTAAGGAGGTCGGTTCGCCTTACACTAATTATACTATTCAGGTTCTCGAAAATATAAAAGGTGAACTTATTACAGATAAACCTATTCCTATTGTTAAACAAGGCGGAATTTCAGAAAAACAAGATGCTATTTATCTGTTTGAGAATGATTCACTGCCTTCCGAAAATTCCATTTATATCTTTTTGGCATATGCACAAGAGGATGGTTCGTTACTAATTTCTGGTCCAAATTCAAATGTAATGTGTAACGATTCGAATATGTATTCTATTAATTCTGTCTCAGAGGAAAAATCAGTTACAGAATACGATGAGTTTATTACATATAAAGATGCTAATGATAATGAGATTATTCCAGTTGATCGAGAGCGTTATAAATCTATATATGAGACTGACAATAATTAATCATTATTTCTGAAATATATAGATTAAAGATGGCAGGTAGGTGCTTAACCTATCTGCCATCTTTTCGGTTTTATACCTATATGTAGAACAGTTCGTGCATGTTGGGCTACCATTCGTGCATAGAGGGATTGAAAAAATTAAATACTCTGTTATATTAAGCACATACCATGGTAAACAAATAAAGTTGTCTGTAATTGTCAGACAATTAAGGAGGGGGGGGGGGGGAAAACGATGGACAATAAGCAAGTAAACAAGGCACCCCAGAAAAGTGCCCGTCTCGTACTTCAGGCAGTGACTGCTATTGCTCGAAGTAATGCAAATTCATTGTGCCGTGGTTTGTTGTATGAACCAAAAGTACCAACGCAGTTAAAAAAATAAGATTGGGAGGAATTGACTATGATGTTAAAAAGTTTAAAACAGAAGATTGCAAAAGTAGGTATTGGTTTGTTTTGTGCAGGATGTGTATTTCTTTCTTCAGCAGCATATTCTCAGGCGGCATCTTACACCGCTTATGCACTTAAACTGAATAAGACTAATAACTTTACCTCTATGCATGCAAAAACAACATCCGATGATTACATCACAAATGAGGTAACAGCAATTACCAATACCTCTTACGCAAATTTCTGGGCTGTCAATAACAGCAAGAGTAAAATATCTAATAAGTATAAGCAGGGTGTTGGAACAGGATCTTGTAATTTAATCTTTACCAAGAGCGGTTATAATTCTACTAACACACAGGTCGGTATGGGAATGGAAAATTATCAATCTCAATTATCAACTGCATTTGTAAGTGGAAATGTAGATTTTAGATAACAGAAGGGATGGGCATAAACCTCTTCGTGGGTTTATGCCCTTTTGGTAAAGATTATGAAAAAAATGGTTCTTATAGAAATCAAACATTGTATTGATCGTGCAGAATATAAAGTTGTTTTTATTGCTCTAATGATTTTAAATATTGCTTCGTATATTTTATGTGTAAAAAATGATATAGGAAAAAGTTATCAATTTATTCGTTCAGCAAATGAAAATTTCGTATTACAGGGCACTGAAGCGGCATATATTCCATATATAATGTATCTGTTATTGCCTGTTTATGCAACAATTATTGCATCACTTTCCTTAATAAGAGAAGAAAAAAGCAATAGTTCAATCCTACTTATTCAAAGAATCGGGAAAAAGAAATATTTAGCAGGAAAATTATTTGGCATTCTGATTGTAACCTTTTTGACAATAACAATACCAATGCTCATAAATTTATTATTATGCCACTTGACATATCCAATACATGGATATGACAGTGCTTGGGGAGAACCTGATTACGCTATAGGTTTGGTATCATATAACGCTGACAATTTTCTTGATATGGTGAGATTGCAACATCCAACTTTATATAATCTAATATACATTTTTAATTACGGAATTTTTGGCTCGGGATTAGCTATCTTAGCTTATGCTCTTTCATATTATAACAAAATGAAAGTTCTATATTTCGCAAAGATACCTGGTGCTTTGTTTATATTCTATATTGTTTTTAATTTGATTGTTTCTGTCTTTGGGCTAAATGAATTCTCTATACAAGGTTATATTATGCCTAATGTTCATGGAAATATAATAGGAGAAATTGTTCTGATATTGCTTATTTTTGGATTAAGTATTGGCATTATACAGAGAAAAATAAAAAATTATGAAGTTATATAAGAAAAAAATTTTGAATGTTAATGTTGGAAAATGCTTACTAGTATCACTTATAACATTTGTAATTAGATATTTTTATGCTAATGTGTACTTGGGGTTTCATAATAGTCTGGTTACAATAACAGAAGGAGTACGTTCACAAATATATTTTGGGGGAATACTAATAGATCATTCGTTTGACCTTATATCTTTATCATTTTTTGCGATTTTGTTTATCCTTGAGATTTGTTATCTTACAATGGACTTATTTAATGATGCAAATGATAACATGGTAATTCTACTTCCTCGTTATGGGAAAAAACACATAATTTATAAGGATATATTAATAAAAATGATATTACGTGACTGTATTGTAGTTGTTTCCGATTATTTGTTTTTTCTTTTTGTAGAGCATACCTCTAATGGCTTAGAAGATTTCAAAGTTATTTTTATGCTATTGATAGAGATTTTTCATTTGCAAATGATTAGTTATTTGTTTTCATTTTGGAAAGATTCAATTATAGGATACATCGTTGCATTTATTGTATTTTTTATTCCAGTAATGGTGTGTGGATTTTATTTTTCAATGGGAAATGTTATATGGAAAATTTGGCATTATTCCTTGCTACATATTCCTTTATTTAATTGGCATAACAAGCTTATTATATATTATGTCGAAGAAAATTACGAATGGACTACAAGCAATATAGATTTATTGAATTTTAAGTCAAGCTGTCTCATTTCAGTTATATCATCCGCTGTTTTGGTGTGGATAGGTAAATTTCTTTGCGAAAAAAAACAAATATTGTGAGGTGAATGATATCCATGAATTTATATGTAAAATCTATTTCAAAGTCAATTAAAGGTGAAAAAGTGCTTGATGATATCAGTTATACATTTGAATCTGGTAAAATATATGGAATATATGGTAAAAATGGTTCAGGTAAAACAATGCTACTCAGAGCCATTGCAGGTTTTATAAATACAGACAAAGGATACATAAAATATAATCACAAGGCATTACATAAAGATATGGATGTTTTACCAGATTTAGGAGCTGTTATTGAAAATATTTCTTTTTGGAGTATGTATTCAGGATTTGAAAATTTGAAAATGCTTTCCAATATAAAAGGAATTGTATCAGATGAAGAAATATATGAAATAATGATATACTTTGGTCTTGATCCCAAATCAAAGAAAAAAGTAAATAAATATTCATTAGGAATGCGTCAAAAACTAGCTCTTTGTCAAGCACTGATGGAACATCCAAAAATTTTGCTTTTGGATGAGCCAACTAACGCATTGGATCAGCATAGCATTGATTTATTTCGTGAACGTATATTGGAAGAAAAAAAGAATGATACCATTACTATACTGACAAGCCATAATAAAGAAGATATTGAAATATTAGCGGATGAGAAGATATGCATGGAATTTGGTAAAATTAAGGAGTTGATGTAATGAAGAAATTTGTATTAACTATCTGTGTTGTAATCATTTGTATGGTGACAGCCTTATTCTATGGAAAGACTGGGATAAAAACAACTACAGGGGTTCATGATCCTGATATTGCTTTATCAGAAAATACAGCTATGGAAATTTTCTATACAGGAGGGCAGAAAACTTCTTACTTTAACAATGAAAGTAATTACTCATTGGATGATATGGAAAAAGATTCTTCTTTAATAGCTCGTATAACTGTAACAAATTCTCGTGAAATGAGTTTACGATCAACAAAAACAATGGTAAAAATAGAGGAAATCTATAAGGATAATTCTGCTAATCTTTCAGTAGGTGACTGTATTTACATTATAGAACCTGTATCATTTGTTAGAGGTGAAGAATTTTACACTAACGGATGGCAATATCTGAAGACCGAAGATACTTATTTAATATTTTTAAAAAATCTAGGATGTATTGATGGGTATAAATACACCAAAGAGGAAGAAAATTCATTTATGCCTGTATCGGAAATATATTCAAAGAGAAATCTAACTCATGATGAAAGTTGTGTGGTTTTTGATTCGGCGGAAACTCTCTATTCAAGTATATCTATGTTTGCATTTTTGACCTCAGAAAAAACTATAGTAGATAATTATGAGAAAATATGGAAAAACATTACAAATTCAGGTAAGTATGAATGATTTAATTATTTATGAATGAATCTCTCCTATTCTATTTCCTGTGAGAAGCGTATCAATGTTAGAAATTCATGGAGATACTGAATTAAGCAATATGGAATCATTCAATCTTAAAGAAACTAAAAATGGAGATAATAGAAATTGAATAAAAAGAAATTGGCAAAGAGTGTTGTAGGCATTGCTTTAATTGTAAGTGTAGCTATACTTATCGTTGTATGTGTTGGAAAAATAAAGCACATTCAGAATAAAAAAAATATTATTGGTACATGGAAGAATGCAAATGCAGAGGAAGTGTTTACCTTTCAAGAAAATGGAGGACTTGTTGTAAACAAAGATATGCCCGAATTGGGTATTACCTGTGGCAATGCATTATATAGCATATCTTCCTCAAATATGATTTTTGTGGAACAGAGAGATAATAGCGTGAATTTTGAGATAGAAGTAGATCAAAACGAATTAACAATCTTCTTTATGGGTCATAAATATTGGGAATTAACAAAATAGCAATTGCATATAAAGCGATACTCATGATATCCATAACCATAAAATATAGAGCCGATGAATCACTCGTTATTTCGATTGTGAGTTATCGGCTCTATTTCATTATTTATGGAAGGGCTAAAGAAATATCGTATTTTATAGAAATACTTTTGACAGATTTCTTCTCATTTTTATGTTCTTTTATCAAGTGCTATACCATTCCATATTCATCGCATTCACCCAATCTTGCATTTCTGAATCAAGATACAAACGGGCATATTCTAGTGGATTGTCAATCGCCAGTGCATCCAACATTCGTTGAGAGTTAGGAGTAGTAATCAATCCATCTTCTGCCTTGCCACAGTCAATCCGAAGTATGTAGCCATTGTAATAATTGATGTCTATGATGTTGTGATATTTATTATATTCTGCATGAACGATATTCATATTGCAAAGTCCTTTCTCTTATCTGTTTCAGTTGTAGAAGCATCTTGACCAGTTCCAGCCGATTATGTGATTTATATAATGTTATTAGCTGTTACCGGATTTTGCTTCCCTTGTTTTTGCCCTTATGAGGTGTCGTAACACAAGGGAAAAGGATATAACATAAGGGAAAGTCTAAGGGAAAGCTCACTTGCCAAAACTGTAGTAAAATCAAGGCATTGCGGATTTTATCGTAACACTTTATAATACCAGTTAGGTGTTAAAGAATTGTAGGTATCAAAATTCCAGTTTGGAGAATTGAAAAAAACGGAATTTACCTATCAGGACATATAAACTGTTGACAATAAAGCTCCTATATAGTATGTTTTTAATAAACTACTATATAGGAGCTTTTGTATGGAAATGAATGGAGGATTTCTTGTTACCAAAATAAAACAGCTTGGAGACCGGATTTTCGAGAAGATTCTCAGTGAAAAGAATATTGATGCATTTAATGGAGCCCAGGGGCGTATTCTTTATGTGCTGTGGCAGAAGGATGGTATTTCAATCAGGTCACTCTCGACTAAATGCGGATTAGCGATAACATCTCTTACTACGATGCTGGAAAGAATGGAAAATCAAGGGCTGATAAGCCGTGTTCAGTCTGAAACGGACAAAAGGAAAACGCTCCTGTTTCTGACTGAGAAAGCACATGCCTTAAAGGGCGAGTACGATTCTGTATCTGATGAGATGGGCAGTATTTACTACAAAGGTTTTTCAGAGGAAGAAATTACCCGGTTTGAGGAATGCCTCGACCGCATCAGAAAGAATCTTGAGGAGTGGCAGAAGTCATGAGTATTTGTATCAAAGATCAGATTCAGAACATGAATATCGTCATTGGCTGCACAGTGGGGTGTGCATATTGCTATGCCCGCAACAACGTGAAACGCTGGCATATGATTGATGATTTCGCTGACCCTGAATTCTTTCCGGGTAAGCTCAAGATGATGGAAAAGAAACGTCCGCAGAACTTTCTTCTTACCGGCATGAGCGATCTCTCTGGATGGAAGCCGGAATGGAGAGACGAGGTATTTGCAAAGATCCGTGAAAATCCACAGCATCAGTTCCTGTTCCTTACCAAGCGACCTGATTTGCTGGATTTTGATACCGATCTGGAAAACGCATGGTTTGGCGTTACGGTGACGAGGAAAGCAGAACGGTGGCGTATCGACGCCCTTCGGAAAAACGTCAGAGCAAAACATTACCATGTTACCTTTGAGCCGTTATTCGATGATCCCGGCACAGTTGACCTTTCCGGAATCAATTGGATCGTTGTCGGCACCATGACCGGAGCTCAGAGCAGGAAGATTCATACGGAGCCGGAATGGGCATGGTCTCTGACGGACCAGGCACAGAAGCTCGGCATTCCGGTGTTTATGAAGGAAGATCTTGTCCCTATCATAGGGGATGAAAATATGATTCAGGAAATGCCGGAAGAATTTAATAAAGTGTTAGAGGTACAGAAATCATGGAAGAAGTAATAAATGGAATCCTCATTCGTGAGGTGGAAACAAAGAACATCATGACTAAGTCTAGTCTACCGGTAGGCGGTTACTCGGTCAATCCCTATGTGGGCTGTACACATGCCTGCAAGTATTGCTATGCTTCTTTTATGAAGCGCTTTACCGGGCACAAGGAGGAATGGGGCACTTTCCTTGATGTGAAGCATTGGCCGGAAATTAAAAATCCGAAGAAATATGTCGGACAGCGGGTGGTCATCGGTTCTGTGACAGATGGCTACAATCCACAGGAGGAGCAATTCAGGAATACCAGAAAACTTCTGGAGCAGCTGATCGGCAGTGACGCAGATATTCTGATCTGCACAAAGTCGGATCTTGTGGTACGGGATATTGATCTGCTGAAGAAGCTTGGACGTGTAACCGTTTCATGGTCGATCAACACACTAGATGAAAATTTCAAGAACGATATGGACTCTGCTTCGAGCATTGAGCGCCGTATCTCTGCTATGAAGCAGGTATATGAAGCCGGTATCCGTACAGTCTGTTTCGTATCCCCGGTATTCCCCGGCATCACGGATTTTGAAGCAATCTTTGAGCGGGTAAAGGATCAGTGCGATCTGTTCTGGCTTGAAAATCTCAATCTTCGAGGCGGTTTCAAAAAGACAATTATGGATTATATCGCCGGAAAATATCCTGATCTTGTACCACTTTACGACGAGATCTATAACAAGCATAACCGCAGCTACTTTGAAGCACTTGAAGTAAAAGCTGAGAAAATGGCTAAGAAGTATGATTGTGCCTTTGTGGATAATGAAATGCCTTATGGCAGAGTCCCGCAGGGGCATCCGGTGATCGTAGATTATTTCTATCATGAGGAAATCCGTGGGACAGAGAATACCGGAAAAAGAAATCGCTAACTTCAAGTTTGTAGAATTCAAAAATTTAATATGAAATGTGAGATAGAGCGTATGGAAATTAACTATACGTTCTATTTTTTTTCCTTTTTTGAAAAGTGATTAAAAAACTATTGACATTTTGTTACTGGTGTCCACACAAAGCACTTCCTATATTAGAAAAAATAGTGTATACTTAACAAGTACATATGTTCGAAAAAAGGAGTGCAATATGAGCAAAAAGAAATTTAAAACCATATTATGTGGATGTATAACGGCCCTTTGTCTTCTTTTGACATCCTGCGGTTCACTGCAGATATCACAAGGATCAGGCAATCAGGATTCTGACCGCGGAAATCAAACGACAACAGAAACGACATTCGCATCGACAGGGAACATAGAATCTGTAGATACGCTGGAAGAAGTACCGGAGTATACAGGGCAGCCATACGTGGAGATCAATGATAATGAGCCAACCTTTACAGAAGAAGAGTTGACGACAGATTCTTACGAAGAATACAGCCCGTTAGATGAACTGGGAAGATGCCAGACAGCGGAAGCCTGTGTTGGAGAAGATCTGATGCCGACGCAGAAGAGAGAAAGCATCAGTAGTGTGAAGCCAACAGGCTGGGTGAATAAGGAATATGATGGAATTGACGGTGGATATCTGTATAACCGCTGTCATCTGATTGGGTTCCAGCTGACCGGTGAGAATGCGAATGAGCGCAATCTGATAACAGGAACCCGTTATATGAATGTAGATGGCATGCTTCCGTTCGAGGATGAGGTGGCAGACTATGTTAAAGAAACGGATAATCATGTGATGTATCGTGTCACTCCAATCTATAGCGGTGATGACCTGGTGGCTTCCGGAGTCCAGATGGAGGCAAAGTCTGTGGAAGATGATGGCGCCGGGGTGACATTTAACGTATATGTATATAATGTGCAGCCATATATTGTGATCAATTATGAGACAGGAGAGAGTTATCAGACGGAAGAACTCGCAACGCCGGAAGGAGAGTGGGCACCTGGAACAGAAGCTGAAGTGACTGATAAAAATGTATCCAATTCATCAAAAACATCAAATTCAACCAAAAAAGAAACTTATATATTGAATAGGAATACAAAAAAGTTTCATAAATCAACTTGTTCTGGTGTGAAGGACATCAAAGCAGAGAACAAAGAAGAGTATACAGGAAGTAGGTCGGATTTGATTAAAGAAGGATATGAGCCTTGTGGCAGATGCAAGCCGTAAGAGTTATGAGAAGAGTTATGAGATTAGAAATGGTTGCTGGTCGCACGAAGTGAGAACAGCAACCGCTAATGTGTAAGCACATGTGGTCTCAGACCTTTTTGCTATAGAGATTATTATAGAAAATGTAATATCAACATATAACAGATAGTTCCACCTGCAATGGATAGAAACATATTTTTCTTCCATAGATGAAGTACTGTGGTGACAAGAATGGAGATTCCTTCCGGAATTCCATGAGTTCCGTGCAGTACTTCTACATTTTTCAGACAATAGATAACTAACATTCCGAAAACAGCAGAAGGAAGAAATTTACCAAGATACTGGATATATTCCGGTGTCTTTTTATTTTCTTTAAAAATAAGGAAAGGAAGATAGCGCGTTGCCATTGTTCCAAGTATGCACATTCCGATTGTAATTATCTGTTGTGCCAAAGTCATGCTGCTCATTTGGTCGGCTTCTCCTTTTCTTTAAGTTTGTCGTATTGTTCCAGCCACTTTCGAAGTACTGTCAGTAGAAGTACAATCAGTATCATTGTCGGAATCATAAAGGAATCCGCTCCGAAGAGAATCAGACATACAAGCGAAACCAGGATTCCAATCATAGAAGAAACATGGATTTTTTCTTTCGTCCACTGATCCAGGAAAATTACAACGAACATAGCTGTCATGACAAAACTGATTCCTGATGTGTCGAATTTAAGAAGAGAACCAATGATTCCACCAATCGTTGCGGAAGCAACCCAATAGAACTGGTTCAATAATGTAACAAAAAAATAAAACCATCCGCGGTCTACATCTTCGGGAATCTCAGAGGTGTAATTGACAGAGAAGGTCTCATCACACATTCCGAAAATCAGATAATACTTCTTCCATCCAAGTCCTTTGAATTTATCTAACATGGAAAGTCCATAGAAAAGATGTCTGGCCTGGATCATCACAGCCATGATCAGTACCTGAACAGGTGCAAATGGACTAAGCAGCATCTCAACACAGACAAATTCCAGTGATCCGCCGAAAATCAACATACTCATGAAAAATGGGTAGATAAAAGAAAAACCAGATGCATTCATATATATTCCATAAGCCATTCCAAGAAAAATGAACCCAGTCATAATAGGGATTGTTCGTGGAAAGGCTGCTTTTAGTGCTCTAAGTTTCATAATTTTATTATAGTACCTCCTGATATAGTTCAGAATTATAGCATGATAGGCTTGATTTATGTTAATGTCTTTCGGATTGTACAATTTTTTTTGAAAAAAGTGTTTACAAACCACATAAAACTATCTATAATACAAATAGAAACCACAAGAAAACAATAGTAAAGAAGAAATAAACCACACAAAACAACATTATGGTAAATGAGTAAAAACAGGAGGAGTAAAATAATATGAAGATTTTAGATGCGAAGTTTGTACACGATTTTATTAAAATGGCAAATGACGGATTCCTTCAGGGATGGCATGAGAGAAATGGTGGTAATTTAAGTTATCGTCTGAAACCAGAAGAGGTTGAGCTGATCAGACCACGTCTGAATGAATCAGGAGAATGGACAGAGATCGGAACAGAAGTTCCGGGACTTGCAGGAGAATTCTTCCTTGTAACAGGAAGTGGAAAGTATTTCAGAAATATTATCGTTGATCCTGAAGTATGTCTTGCAATTATCGAGATTGATTATACAGGAACAAAATACAGAATCCGTTGGGGTCTGGTAGAAGGTGGAAGACCGACAAGTGAGCTTCCAACTCATCTGATGAACCATGAAGTGAAGAAGAGAATCACAAACGGAAAACATCGTGTAATCTACCATGCACATACAACAAATACAATCGCACTGACATTCGTTCTTCCTTTGGATGATCAGGTATTTACAAGAGAACTTTGGGAGTCAGCAACAGAGTGTCCGGTCGTATTCCCAGACGGAGTTGGAGTTGTAGGCTGGATGGTTCCGGGCGGAAGAGCAATCGCAGAGAAGACAGCTGAACTGATGGAGAAATACGATGTTGCTATCTGGGCACATCATGGAATGTTCTGTTCAGGAGAAGACTTCGATCTTACATTCGGTCTTATGCATACAGTAGAGAAGTCAGCAGAGATCCTTGTGAAGATTCTTTCTATGACACCAAGAAAGATTCAGACAATCACGCCGGAGAACTTCCGCGAACTGGCACATGACTTTAATGTAACACTTCCAGAAGAGTTCCTGTATGAGAAAAAGAAATAATTAAATTTCTAAGAAAATAATAAAACGTATCAAATCGACCGGATATTCAATAGTGATAATTGAAATCCAGTCAGTTTGATACGTTTTTTTATAACCATTTTTTAAAAGTGCGTGCTATAATAAAAAAGGTCGGAAATTCTATAGACGATCAGAAAAGCGAAAGGAATGGATAAAGTAGATCAATGTTATATACAATCCCGGATTATTATCATGAATTTAGCTGTGTTGCAGGAAAATGTGAGGACACTTGTTGTGCCGGATGGCAGATCGTTGCAGATGAAGCTGCATTAGAGAAATATAAAAATGAGACAGGTGCATTTGCAAAGTGTTTGAAAGAATCTGTCAACTGGGAAGAAGGAACATTCAAGCAGGATAAAGACAGAAGATGTGCTTTTCTGAATCAATCAAACCTTTGTGATATGTATACTGCACTGGGAGAAGAGAGCCTGTGCAGAACATGTAAATTGTATCCAAGACATATTGAAGAATTTGAAGATGTGCGAGAGGTTACACTTTCTGTATCCTGTCCGGAAGTGGCGAGAATCCTGATGAATAAAAAAGAACCGGTACATTTTCTTACTTATGAAACAGATGAGGAAGAAGATTATGAAGATTTTGATCCGTTTTTATATTCGAAACTGTTAGATGCAAGAGATGTGATGATTGAGATTTTACAGGACAGAGAGAAAAAGCTGAATCTGCGAGCAGCTCTTATTCTGGCGCTTGCACGTGATCTGCAGGAATGTATTGACGAAGAAGATATATTCTCGATGGATGATGTATTTGATTACTATCAGGCCGAAGAAGGCGTGCGGGAAGTGAAAAATGCTCTTGCAGAAGTGGATTACTATACATATAGTAGAAAGATGTTTCAAAATCAGTATCAGATGGAACATTTAAGAGCGGATTGGGAGTCTTATCTCCAAGAAGCAGAGAAACTATTATACAGAAATGTAAATGAAAAAATAGACAAAAAACGGTATATTGAGATGATACAAGAATTTCATGTTTGGATGGCGAAAGAAATGCCGGAATATGAAATACAGTATGAACAGCTCCTTGTATATTTCATCAGTACCTATTTTTGCGGTGCAGTATACGATGGTGAAGCATTTGCAAAAGCACAGATGGCTGTTGTCAGCACCCTGTTGATCCATGAACTTCTGATGGCACAGTGGATGAAGCAAGAAAAAGTGCTAGATATAAATGATGTGATAGATACGGTGTATCATTATTCAAGAGAACTGGAACATTCTGATTCGAACCTTAATTTAATACAAGAATTGCTGCAAGAAAGGGTGAATTGAAAAAGTAAAATCCACCTTGCAAAGGTAAATTCTACTTTGCAGAAT
>OAVX01000030.1_pt1 | contig 155238 bp, 124 predicted proteins | sample 1476471 | NCBI WGS metagenome assembly OAVX01 (sample SAMEA2580114, study PRJEB22360) | human gut metagenome | biome: human gut; feature: human-associated habitat; material: faeces | place: Denmark | collected 2008/2010
TAATGGTTTAAACGGCTCTCTTGAGATAGGGAGCGCAATTTATTTACATATGAAAAAGAGTTTAATTGTTTTATCAGCCTGCCTGGCCTTTTCGCTTTCCGCTTTTTCTCAAAAGCAGAAAAAGCAGGGCAACACGCCTGCTTCCTGGTCTGAGAAAATTGCCGTTGCCAAACAGAATGCTTACGAACAGATGAAAAAGAACAGCCTTCCGGTTTCTTCAAAGGTTATCAAGGCGAAACAAGCTGCCGAGAAGTTTACCGCCGATGTGACCGGACTGGATGAAATGGTACTTTATACCTGGGGTACGGTCGACGGAACTGCCGACGACCAGGCTGTATGGGCAAATGCCCGATTGATCGCGACCGACGGCTCTTCCGTCTGGCTGAACGATCTGAAAGATACTTTTAAGGATACCGGTACAGGCCGCCTGGTCTTTAACGCCAATGCCAAAGGTGTTCCGGTCATTATGAAAGGAAAAACATACGAACGGACGATTATGGCGAATGCCAACTCACAGATCGTCGTTCCGCTGGATAAAAAATATGTCCGTTTTGAAGCGGAAATCGGATTGGAAAACCGTTCCTCCGCAGGGACCGCTATTTTTCGCTTGCAGGGGATAACGGGCAAAGAGTTATCCGAAGATATTATTGCCGGCTATCCGGCTGAATCGGCACAATTCCTTCCGTTTGCCGGAAGCGACATGAAAGCCCTGGTTACAACCTATGATGCTACCATAGAAAAACATATCGCCGAATCGGTCGTAGACCTGCTGGCGGATAAAAAATATTTTACAGCCCGTATCGCTGCTGCCGGTCAGGAGAAGGAGCTGGATAAACAAGTGGTGACATACCTGAATATTGCGCAGGATGCCATGAAGGTATACGAATTGCAGGAGTCGCTGAGCTGGCTTAATATGCGGGCCATTGAAGAGGCTTTCAATGATATGAAACGCAGTAAGTCGTTTGACCAGGCCGTAAACCAATCCAGATTGTCTACCTTAAAAGGATTGGTAGGCAAAGGTTTTGCCGGTATCTATTCAAACGATGAAAATACACTGAAAGATGCCCGGCAGGCTTTACAGTTAAAACGGGAAATACTGCTGGCCAATCCAGAACTGGATATGGATAAACTGATCGTGGGCCGTTACCATATCGGTACCTCTGCCCGCCAGGTCAATCCCCGTTCGCTGGGAACACAGAATAATAACTGGTCGAACCAGACTTCCGCCCCGCGTGGCGGATTCGATGCGGAGATCGTCGAACTATCGAATCTTCGCGGCGACATTCAGTCACGTACCATCTTCAAGCCGGATAACGGTTCGTCCGTTCCCGACCTGAAACTGCATTGGGATGCCGACCGTGTGATGTTTTCCATGATCGACACCGATAAGCGCTGGCAGGTTTTCGAAGTGGGACTGGATGGGAAAGGTTTGAAAAAACTGATTGAATCACCCGAAAAAGACCTCGAGTTCTTTGATGCGACCTGGTTGCCTTCGGGAAAGATCATTGCCGTATCCAATATCGGTTACAACGGTGTTCCTTGCGTAAACGGGAATGATGAGGTCGGTAATATGGTGCTTTATAATCCGGAAGACCGTTCCCTGCGTCGTCTGACGTTCGACCAGGATGCCAACTGGTCGCCGGTTATCATGCACAATGGCAAGGTGATGTACACCCGTTGGGAGTACACCGACCTGACACACTATTTCTCCCGCTTCGTGATGCATATGAATCCCGACGGAACCGAGCAGAAAGCACTTTACGGCAGCGGCTCTTATTTTCCGAACAGCACATTCGACGCGAAACCGATACCCGGCCAGGCATCCGGTTTTGTCGGAATCATCTCCGGACACCATGGCGTTGCCCGTTCCGGTCGTCTGATCCTGTTCGATCCCTCCAAAGGCCGCAAGTCGGAACTGGGAATGGTGCAGGAACTGCCATTCCGCGACCGCAAGATCGAACCGATCGTGAAAGACCGGTTGGTGGATGGTGTCTGGCCTCAGTTTATCAAGCCTTATCCGTTGAACGATAAATATTATCTGGTTGCCGCCAAATTGAATCCGAATGCTTTATGGGGCATTTATCTGGTAGACGTGTATGATAATCTGACGCTGATTGCCGAGTATGAAGGTGAAGGATTGATCCACCCGATACCGGTAAAGAAAACTCCGGTTCCCCCCATTATTCCTGACCGTACGAAACCGGGCACGAAGGAGGCGACTGTCTTTATCCAGGATATTTACGAAGGTGAAGGTTTGAAGGGCGTACCCCGTGGTACGGTGAAAGCATTCCGTGTGTTGTCTTACGAATATGCTTATAATAAAACTCCGTCCGACCATTGGGCACAGGGTGTTCAGAGCGGATGGGATATCAAACGCCTGTTGGGCACGGTGCCGGTCGAAGAGGATGGTTCCGCATTGTTCACTATTCCTGCCAATACGCCGATCTCGCTTCAGCCGCTGGATTCGTGCGGACGTGCCGTGCAGTGGATGCGTAGCTGGCTGACCGGAATGCCGGGAGAAACCGTCTCCTGTATCGGTTGCCACGAAGACCAGAATCAGATACCTATCCCGAAACGTGTGGTCGCTTCGACTATCAAACCGCATGCGATCGCATTGCCGGAAGGCGGACAGCGTCCGTTCACGTTCGAACTAGAAGTACAGCCGGTGTTGGACCGTGCCTGTATCGCCTGCCATGACGGTTCCAATAAACTGGCCGATTTTACCGGTGGCCGTATCGATGATTTTACCGGATTTGGCAAAAGTTATCTGAATCTTCATCCGTATATCCACCGCCAGGGACCGGAAGCGGAGATCGAAGTCTTGAATCCGTACGAATATCATGCCTCGACCAGCCAGCTGATCAAAATGTTGAAAACCGGACATCATGGTGTTGAACTGACCGATAAGGAATGGAAAACGCTTTATAACTGGATTGACTTTAATGCTCCTTATCATAGTAAATTTAAAGCAAATATCTTTAAGGGAGTGGAACAGATCAGCCGTCGTACGGAGTTGACGGAGAAATATGCCGGTTCCGGTGTAGACTGGCAGTCGGAGATCCGTGCCTATGCCGATTATCTGGGCAAACAGCCGAAGCCGTCTCCTGTAAAACCGGAACGCAGGGAATATAAAAATAAAGAAGTGAATGTGAAAGGCTGGCCGTTTGATGCAACAATCGCTAAGAGCATGCTGGCAAAGGAACAGGAGACAAAGAAGAGCATCGAGCTGGCTCCGGGCATCGTGATGAACTTTGTACGCATCCCGGCCGGTAAGTTCGTGATGGGAAGTAACAAGGGACATTCCGATTACTCTCCGGCCAACAAACAGGAGGTGAAAAAGGCATTCTGGATGGCGGAGATAGAGGTGAGTAACGAGCAGTTCCGTACGATTTTCCCCGATCATAACAGCCGTTTCGTGAACCAGCTGTGGAAGGATCATGTGCACCAGGGTTATCCGGCCAACAATCCGGAACAACCCGCCATCCGTGTCAGTTGGGAAGAGGCGATGGCCTTCTGTGAGAAACTGAGTGAGAAAACCGGTTTGAAAGTGACTTTGCCGACCGAAATGCAGTGGGAGTGGGCCTGTCGTGCCGGTAGTGAATCCGATTTCTGGTACGGGGCGCTGAATACCGATTTTGCCGCCTATGAAAATATGGGTGACAAACAACTGAACAAGCTGGCGGTAAGAGGTGTGAACCCGCAACCGATGAGCCCGGGTGATCCCTGGTACAAATACTACACATACCAGCCGAAAGACAATAATGTCGACGACGGCAATATGCTGATGGTGAAAGGTGGTGGTTATCAGGCTAACCCCTGGGGATTGTATGATATGCAGGGTAATATCGCCGAATGGACACGTTCCGACTATCTGCCTTATCCTTATAACGAGAAGGCACAAGGTAACGGAACCGAAAAAGTGGTACGCGGCGGTTCCTGGACCGATCATCCGAAAACTTCGACAGCCTATTACCGTAAATCTTATCTGCCCTGGCAGAAAGTGCATAATGTAGGTTTCCGTGTAATCATTGAAGATTAAGTATCGAATGAGCGCATTTAAACAAATCATAATCGGACTAGTGGCCGGAGCAGCTTTCGTTTGTAGCCATGCACAGACGAAGCTGCCGCCGGCCTGGCAGTCCTCGCTGGTCAGGATCAGTGAGGAAGGTATTCTGACTTATATTCCCGATAAAGACGGCAATACCATACCTGATTTCAGCCGGGTAGGCTATCATCATGGCGATAAAAGTATTCCTCGATATCCGGTCGTTAAAGTCGTTTCTCCGGTAAAAGAAGGGGATAGCGGAGCCTTGATACAAGAGGCTGTCGATGAAATATCCCGCAGGCAGCCGGATGAAAACGGCCATCGGGGGACGATCCTTTTAAAACGGGGCGTTTACAGGATTGCCGGTTCTGTCGTGATAAACACCGGTGGTATCGTGTTGATGGGAGAAGGCGATAATATCAATGAAACCCGTCTGATCGCTACCGGTAAAGAGCGTCGTACTTTGATCCGGGTGGAAGGAGCCGGTTCGATGAAGGAAATACCGGATACACGGGTGAAGATAACAGACGATTTCGTGCCGGTCGGTACCCATTCATTCCGGGTTTCGTCGACAAAAGGTTTTAAAGTGGGCGACCGGGTGATCGTTTACCGTCCCGGTACCCAGGAATGGATCCATGCCATTAAGATGGATCAGATCGTGGAACGGAAAGGTACACGCCAATGGACGCCGCAGGAATATAACCTGGCTTTCGAGCGTCAGATCACGAAGATCGAAGGGAACCGTCTTTTTATCGACAACCCTGTCGTGATGCAGATGGATAAGAAGTTTGGAGGCGGCGAAGTCTATAAATATACGTTCGACGGACGTATCAGTGAGGTCGGTATATCGGATATCTGCTTTGAATCCGAGTTTGAAGATTATGAAGACCTGGAACACGGTTGGATTGCCGTTGGACTGGATAAGGCGGAAAACTGTTGGGTGCGGAACATCACGGCCCGTTATTTCGGCTATTCGGCTGTCAGTTGCGAACGTTTTGCTAAAAATGTTTCTGTTGTGGATTGTCGTTGCCTGGAAGCAAAATCACTTATTACCGGAGGCTATCGTTATTCCTTCAATAACTGGGGGCAGCAGAATCTCTTTATGAACTGCCAGGCGACGGAAGGCCGTCATGATTATGTAACCGGTGCACAGGTATGCGGTCCGAATGTCTTTTATAATTGCACGGCTTCGCAGACGTTTGCCGATATAGGTCCGCACCACCGTTGGTCTGTCGGCACGTTGTATGATAATATCGTCACCGATGGCGAAATAAACGTACAGGACCGCGGCCAGATGGGAAGCGGACATGGTTGGGCAGGCGTGACGCAGGTATTGTGGAATTGCCGGGTGAACCGTGCTGCTGTACAGAACCCGTGGACTTCGGGGCATAATTATTGTATAGGATTGAAAGGTGAGAAGTATCCCGGTCATTTTACCGATCGCCCGGATGGCATCTGGGAAGGACAGAATGAGATCAATCTATTTCCCCGTTCCTTATATATAGCGCAATTGATGGCGCGACAAAAGAATAGTGATTTGAGTATTCTGGTAAAATAGGCAACTATCAAAATGTAACTACTCTACCGGCTAAATCGGATTAATATACCGGGTAAATGAAAATACCCTACCAGGTAATATTTTTTAACATATCAATATGCTTATAAAATACCTGGTAGGGTGTTATTATGTCAAAAAGGTAGTTTCGATTTATTCCCCTTTCAGCAAATCCGGTCGTAGCCGTGCCGTCCGTTCCTGTGCCTGCTGCAACCGCCATTCGTCGATCTTGCGCTGGTGGCCGGAGAGAAGCACATCCGGAACTTTCCAACCGTTATAATCTGCCGGGCGTGTATAAACCGGCGGAGCCAGCAGGTTATCCTGGAAAGAATCGGAGAGGGCGCTCTGTTCGTCACCGATGGCTCCGGGTATCAGGCGGACAACCGCATCGGTAATAATAGCGGCAGCCAGTTCACCGCCTGTCAGGACATAGTCACCTACGGATATTTCCCGGGTGATCAGATGTTCACGGATACGGTAGTCGATCCCCTTATAATGACCGCACAGAATGATCATGTTATTGAGCAGGGACATGCTGTTCGCCATCGGCTGGTTGAATGTTTCCCCGTCCGGCGACGTATAGATTACCTCGTCATACTCCCGTTCGCTTTTCAAAGCGGAGATAGCCCGGTCGATCGGTTCGATCTGCATCACCATCCCGGCCTCACCACCGAAAGGGTAATCGTCTACACGGCGCCATTTGTTAGTCGTGTAGTCACGCAGGTTATGTAGATGGATTTCAGCCAGTCCCTTGTCCTGTGCTCTTTTGACGATGGAGCAATTAATCATTCCATCGATCATTTCCGGAAGTACGGTCAGTATGTCGATACGCATAGAGGTTCATTTATTTATGCTGCAAAAATACAGCTTTATTTTATAGTTATCAAAATTCTCTTGGTCCATAATATCTTTTTACTACATTTGTAATCTAAATCAAACAGCTCAAAAATCAAAGCTTATTAAAGCTATTTGCATATGGATTTTATATAAGCAAATTATATCTGATGAAAAAAACACTAGGTGTAGGGTATTTAAAAGTGTTGCTGCTCGCAACTGTTATAGCCATTTTAATCGTGACTACAGGATATTCTTATGTAAATAGGGGAGAAATCATATTTATCGATGAAGTGGAAAACGGAGGAACGGAAGATCTTCTTCAAACCAATGAACTGGATTTATCGAATTCCTACGAATATAAGAGCTGGAAAAATACGGCGGATACGACTTTCAAAAGTTTGTATAACGGTAATCAGGCCGAAGACATTCTGGCTATGCGGCCCGAAATGGTAATCTTGTGGGCGGGTTATGGTTTTTCAAAAAGTTATTTGTCTCCGAGAGGACATATGTATGCTATTGAAGATCTTTATCATAGTTTGCGTACCGGAGCTCCGCGAAAAGCGAATGAGGGTCCTCAGCCCGCTTCCTGTTGGGCCTGTAAAAGCCTGGATGTTCCACGGCTGATAGACGAAGTGGGTTCGGATGGGTTCTATAAAAAGAAATGGTACGACTGGGGATCGGAAGTGGTCAATCCTGTCGGTTGCGGCGATTGTCATGATCCGGAGAGTATGGATTTGCGTGTTCCGCGTCAGTTCCTGATCGACGCTCTGAAACGGGAAGGCGATCCCATTGAAGATGCTTCGGACCGAAGGATGCGTTCGCTTGTTTGTGCTCAGTGCCATGCGGAGTATTATTTAAAAGGGGAGAATAAAGAGGTTGTTCTTCCCTGGGATTCCGGGTATACTGTCGAAGCTATTGAGAACTACTACGATAAAATAGGTTTTTCCGATTATGTCAATAAACTGAGTAGAACTCCCATGTTGAAAGCCCAGCATCCGGATTTTGAACTGGCTCAGATGGGGATCCATGCCCGCCGGGGCGTTTCCTGCGGTGAGTGCCATATGCCGTATGTCGAGGAAGAGCTCCGGTCATATAATAATCATCATATCCAAAGTCCGTTGGCGATGATCGAAAAAACATGCCAGACCTGTCATCATGAAAGTGCGGAAGTGCTTCGTCAGGACGTATATACCCGGCAGAACAAAGCCATGGAACTGCGTAATAAATTGGAAAAAGAGTTGGTAAAAGCACATATCGAAGCTAAGTTTGCCTGGGATAGAGGTGCGTCGGATAACCAGATGGAGCCTGTGCTCAAACTGCTTCGCCAGGCCCAGTGGCGTTGGGATTTTGCTATCGCTTCCCATGGCGCTGCCTTCCATGCTCCCCAGGAAGTACAACGTATTTTAGGCGATGGCCTGTATAAAACGATGCAGGCACGCCTGGTCATAAAAGACGTACTGAATAAACACGGTTATAATCAAGAAGTGCCCATGCCCGATATCTCAACCAAGGAGAAGGCGCAGAAATATATAGGTCTGGATATGAAATCAGAACTGGCTGCCAAAGATGAATTTCTGAAAACCGTTATACCGGAATGGACTAAAGAGGCAAAAGCCAATAAGCGTTTTATTGAGGAGTATAGGGTAGCGAGATAGTAAACTTGCTGCCTTTCCCTTCTTCCGAATCCAACAGGATGGTTCCTTTAAACGTTTTTATAATGCTCAGGCTGATTGCCAGTCCGAGACCGGTTCCTTTGGCAAACTCATCCAGTTTCTGGAAACGTTCGAATACCTGCTTTATCTTATCTTTGGGAATACCTTTTCCCGTATCTTCGACCGACAGTAGGATATGTTCGGTGTCGTATTCGTATTTGACTTTGATATATCCGTGAGTAGTAAATTTTGTCGCATTGTTAATGAAATTAGTAACTACCTGGGTCAGTCTGAAACGGTCTGTGTTGATAATGGCCGGGATCTCCGGAACTTCTTTGATCAATTCTACTCCCTGAGGCATCAGTACGCGATGTGTATTAAAAATATCTTCCACTAATTGATTCAGATCGCAGTCTGCATAGGTAAAGGATATTTGTCCGGACTCGATGCGCGACAGGTCCAGAATGTCGCTGATCAGTTTGAGAAGCAAGTCGTTATTCGTGTTTATCAGGCCGATAAACTCATTTTTTTCATCCTGCTCCAGTTCCATATCCGAACTCAGCAGTTGGGAGAAGCCGACGATGGCGTTGAGCGGTGTACGTATCTCATGGCTCATATTGGCCAGGAAGGCCGATTTCATCTTATCGGATTCTTCCGCCTTTTTCAGGGCCTTGGTCAGATTAATCTCTGTTTCCTTGATTTGCTGGATATTAAGGCAGAGGCCGTTTACTTCGACGGAATAATCATTGCCGGCAGTCTTTATGTTGGTGTTCTGGGCATACCGGAATTCCCACCACTGATGACCTTGTCCGTTAAAATCATATCTTCTTCTGGTTATCTGACGGGAGGGGAAACCATGATCCAGCTTATACCTGTTTAATTGGAAATCAGCCTGTTCGTCCTGGTGGATAGCCTTGCTGAAACGTTCCGCACTGATGGGCTCTTCTGGCATATTCAGATAATGATAAAACTCTTTGTCGAAATAGAAGGTTCCGTTTTTATACCGGAATGTGAAAATGTTACCGCTCTCCAAAGCGAAAGAGAGAAATTCCTTCTCATGTTTCAGATTTTCCTGCACCTCTTTTTTATGGGCAGCCTCTCTCTTATACAACATTCGCTGGTAAATGATAATAATTATCAGTATAATTCCCAGCAAAACTGCTATACATATAATATAGAACTGGTAACGGATATAAAAGGGGATATTTACGATCTCGCTGTCTATCGGCAGTTTGTTGAGACTGATCCCCCATTGGTCGAGTATTTTATAATCGAATATGTACTTTTTGCCTGCCTCCGTAATTTGTGGAAAGTTACTTACCGGAGCCCCGTTCAGTATATCGGCAATACGGTTGGCGGCCAGGGTTGTTTGTTCTTGCTGTGTCGTGACATATCCTCCGATTACACCATAATTATAACCGACCATTTCGTTGAGGACCGAAAAACCGGGGAAAGAACTGAAACGTCCCAAAGAGAGAGTCAGATAATCTCTTTTGATTGCCAGATAAGCCTTGTTATAATAGTTCTCGCCTAACCCTTTGATCAACGAACGGGTCGATTTTCCGTTGATCGTGCTTATGTACATGGCGTCCGGTATTATTTTTTTGTTTTTGGAGATGGAGGTACCGCGTTTTCCGGATAAGCGTATTTTGTCCGGGGAGAAGATATTGTTTGTTTTGCAGATATCTTTGATCTGTTCATCCATGTCTGCCAGGATGATTTTGTCTGCATAGATATCGTCGGTAACCCGCACAACAATACATTTTCCTATGAGTTGTTCTATCAGTTCTATATTGGTTCTGTAATCCGGTTTGTCACGGAAGCCTGTTATGTTGGACTGTTTTTGAATGAATGGCACGTTCGGGTAGTTCGCTCCGGTAAAGACGATCGGAGTCGTTTTAACGGAAGGATGGTCGCAGGTCAGTAAGGCATTCAGGGCCGGATCGTCACAGGTCAGGATGATATCCGGATTCCAGGATGATAACCTGTTCAGTTCCTCATATATAGTCAGTTTTTGTTTTTTCTCCGTTTTCTTGGTTCCGTCCAGATAAAGGGTATGGACCTCTGCATGTATGTCTCTTTTCCGTAATTGTTCGGCAAAGATATTTTTCATTTTCTTATATGCCGGGAGACCGGCTTCGTAAGACTGGATGATTAATATGTGTTTATGAGGCGTTGTCTGGTTGCATGAGCTATTTAGAATAAAAAATAGGACAAGTATGAGTATATATTGCACTGATAGAATCCTGTTAGACATTACATTATGAATGATTAAGTAAATATTTTATCCCTAGTGTGTTTGTATTTTTTGATATTCAGTAAGAATTACGCCTCTAAATTAGGCTGAATTTTTATATTGGACAAAGATTTGGAAATGAAATAACCGTTGATTAATAAGATTTTTTGGCTTGTGGTAAGAATAAAGTCCGTACACTCGTTGAATAATTATTCTATTATTTGTACTTTTGCCAGTCAAATTGCCGCAAGCGGGGAATCTCGCAGACGCATAGAAACTTGATTGAATAAATTTTAGAACAATGAATATATCTTACAACTGGCTGAAAGAGTATCTTGATTTCGACTTGCAGCCCGAAGAAGTATCAGCAGCACTAACCTCTATCGGTTTGGAAACCGGGGGAGTAGAAGAAGTTCAAACGATCAAAGGTGGACTGGAAGGACTGGTTATCGGCGAAGTTCTGACTTGTGTGGAACACCCGAATTCTGACCACTTGCATATCACGACGGTGAATGTCGGTGGGGAAGAACCTTTGCAAATCGTTTGCGGTGCGCCCAATGTCGCAGCAGGCCAGAAAGTGGTTGTCGCTGTGAACGGTACGAAACTCTATGACGGTGACGAAGTCTTTACCATTAAAAGATCAAAAATCCGTGGCGTTGAGTCGAACGGTATGATCTGTGCGGAAGATGAGATCGGTATCGGAACAGACCATGCCGGCATTATCGTGCTTCCGGCTGATGCGGTTGTAGGAACTCCTGCCAAGGAATATTATAATGTAAAGAGCGACTATGTGCTGGAAGTGGATATCACTCCGAACCGTGTGGACGGAACTTCCCATTTCGGTGTTGCCCGCGACCTGGCTGCTTACCTGAAACAGAACGGTAAGCCGACAGAACTGAAACGTCCGTCTGTCGACGCTTTCAAGATCGACGATGAAACTCCGGCTATCGAAGTGATCGTTGAAAATACGGAGGCATGTCCCCGTTACTCCGGTGTTACTATCAAGGGCGTAACAGTGAAAGAAAGTCCGGAATGGTTGAAAAACCGTCTGAATATAATCGGTTTGCGTCCTATTAATAACGTAGTGGACGTAACCAACTATGTATTGCATGAAATGGGACAGCCTCTGCATTCATTCGATGCAGGCAAGGTGACAGGCGATAAAGTGATCGTGAAGACGATGCCGGAAGGTACCAAGTTCGTCACCCTGGATGGTGTTGAACGTACGTTGACCGATCGTGACCTGATGATCTGCAATACGGAAGAAGCCATGTGTATCGGTGGTGTGTTCGGCGGCCTGGATTCAGGTGTGACGGAGCAGACTACGGATGTATTCCTTGAATCGGCTTGTTTCCATCCGACATGGATTCGTAAGACAGCCCGTCGCTTCGGTTTGAACACCGATGCTTCTTTCCGCTTCGAACGCGGTCTGGATGCGAACAATACGATCTATGTATTGAAACGTGCCGCTCTGTTGATCCAGGAAGTAGCCGGTGGTAAGATTACCGGATCTATCCAGGATGTTTATCCGAATCCGGTACAGCCTTATACCGTAGAACTGACTTACAACAAGATCAACAGTCTGATCGGTAAGGACATTCCGGTAGAGACCGTTAAGAGTATTTTGGCTAGCCTGGAGATGGAAATCGTTTCGGAAACAACCGAAGGTCTGACCATCCATGTGCCGGTTTACCGTATCGACGTACAGCGTGATGTCGATGTAATTGAAGATATCCTCCGTATCTACGGATATAATAATATAGAGTTCAGCGACAGCGTAAAATCAAACCTGAGCTACAAGACAGCTACCGATCGTAGTTATGATCTGCAGAACCTGATCTCTGAACAGCTTTGCGGTTCAGGTTTCAATGAGATTATGAACAATTCGCTGACACGTTCCGCTTATTACGATGAACTGACTACTTATCCGGTTTCTCATTGCGTTATGCTGATGAACCCACTGAGTGCAGACCTGAACGGTATGCGTCAGACATTGTTGTTCGGCGGTCTGGAAAGTATCGAACATAATGTGAAACGTAAAAACGGCAATATCCGTTTCTTTGAATTTGGCAACTGCTACGATTATAATGTAGAGAAGAAGCGTGAAGACGCTACACTGGCCGAATTCTCGGAAGACTATCGCCTGGGATTATGGGTTTGCGGCGACCGTGTGGAAAACAGTTGGGCGCATGCAGATGAAAAGGCTACCGTGTATGAACTGAAAGCCTATGTGGAAAATATCCTTATCCGTCTGGGCGTGAATCTGAAGAAGGTTGTCTTCGGAAACCTGAGCAATGATATGTATTCAACAGGCGTAAGTATTACAACAACTTCGGGCCGCGAACTGGGTACGTTCGGTATCGTAAACCGTAAGATCTGCAAGGCTATGGATATTGATTTCGAGGTATATTATGCTGAGTTGTCCTGGACATTGCTGATGAAGGAGACAAAGAAGAATAAGGTGACATTCTCCGAGATCTCTAAATTCCCGGCAGTAAAACGTGACCTGGCTTTGTTGCTGGACAAGTCCGTTCAGTTTGCTGAGATCGAAAAGATCGCCGAAGAAAGCGAACGCAAACTGTTGAAGGAGGTTTCCCTGTTCGACGTTTACGAAGGCAAGAACCTGCCGGACGGAAAGAAATCGTATGCCGTAAGTTTCTACCTGCAAGATGAAACGAAGACATTGAACGACAAACAGATCGACGCGATCATGCAGAAGATTCGCAAGAATCTGGAAAGCAAACTGGGTGCATCATTGAGATAAGACAAAAGTTTATAATAATATAATACAGATATAATATGGGAAGAGCGTTTGAGTTCCGTAAAGCAAGAAAATTTAAACGTTGGGGTAATATGGCCCGCGTATTCACAAAACTGGGTAAGGAAATCACTATTGCTGCGAAAGCAGGCGGTCCTGATCCGGAGAATAACCCCCATTTGCGTGCTTTGATGCAGAATGCAAAGAAGGAGAATATGCCGAAAGAAAATGTGGAACGTGCCATTAAGCGTGCTGTAGAAAAAGATTTCTCCGGCTATAAGGAGATGACTTATGAAGGTTACGGTCCGTTCGGTATTGCTATCTTCGTGGAAACAGCGACCGATAATACAACCCGTACGGTTGCCAATGTGCGCAGTTATTTCAATAAACATGGCGGCTCACTGGGTACAAGCGGCAGCCTTGAATTCCTGTTCGATCATAAATGTGTATTCCATATCAACAAGAAAGATGGTATTTCGTTGGAAGACCTGGAACTGGAACTGATCGATTATGGAGTGGATGAAGTAGACGAAGACGAAGAAGAAGTTGTTATCTACGGTGAATTTGCTCAGAACTCCGCTATCCAGAAATATTTGGAAGAGAACGGTTACGAAATCACAAGCAGCGAGTTTGTTCGTATCCCGAACGATCTGAAAGAAGTGACAGCCGAACAGCGTGAAACATTGGATAAGCTGATTGAAAAGCTGGAAGAAGATGACGATGTACAGAATGTATTCCATAATATGAAGGAAGACGAAAGCGGAGAAGAATAACATTCGCTTTGACCTTATAAGAAAAAAGAAGTGGTATCGGATTAATTTCGGTACCACTTCTTTTTTTATGTAAGTTATATTTATTTCATTACTTTTGCAGCCGCTAGTATTAATAATAACTCTATTGGATTATGAAAAGGGTAATTTTTATGTGTGCACTCATAGCTATGAGTGTAATTTCTTCTTATGTCTCCGCTCAGAAAGAGCTGGGGATTTTTTAATTCTCTCTCAGTTGGTGTAAGTGCCGGAACAACAGGTATTGGCGTTGATGTAGCGACTCCGGTCACTCCCCATTTTGTCATCCGTGGAGGTGTTTCGTTTATGCCGGGTATTAAAATCAGCACAGATGTGGATGTGGAACTGAATGATCCCGATCTGGGAAGCTATCCGAGTACGCTTGACCTTAAAGGTAGTATGAGCCGTGCTTCCGGAGAATTATTGGTGAACTACTATCCGTTCCTGAGTTCTTCTTTCTTTGTGACGGCCGGTGCTTATTTCGGCGGTTCCAAGTTAGTGAAGATCACTGGCCACAGCGATGAGTTGAAGGAATATGTGAACGAAGGTGGAAAGGCCGGTATTGTTATCGGTGATCAGACGATTCCGGTAGACAAGGATGGTAATATCGCCGGCGGTCTTAAAGCAGCCGGATTCCGTCCTTATCTGGGAGTAGGTTTCGGACGTGCAGTTCCTAAAAAGCGTATCGGCGTACAGTTTGAATTAGGTGTTCAGTTCCACGGAACTCCCAAAGTGTATACGGATGCCGGAATCCTGGGTAGTACTTCAACCGACGGAGACGACAGTTTCACAAAAATCATAGATAAACTGACTGTTTATCCGGTTATGAAACTGCGCTTTTGCGGCAGATTGTTCTGATAACTTTTTATTTGCAGGTATGTCTGATATCAGTTAAGCCTCGGCGCAAACTGATTTAGATATACCTGTATTCTGTTACCCTATTTTTCTTGTACAAAGTCTGTAAAGTTTGACCAGTCTTCTACACGGAAAGCACGTATATCTCTGACTGAATTTTTAAACCAATCAATATGCTTTAATGCGTCAATCGCCCTAAACAGATTAGACATATCTGTATTCTCTGTCATATAGACGCTTCCTTGGGTATTATAGAAATTATATTTCCTGAGTATTTGATTGATCTCGAAATATGCATTATTGTAAGGTTCACCGTAATGCAAACGAAGGTCGGCAATCATCATGTCGAATGCTATTGCATACATACAGTATCTGGTTTTGATGGTATGAAATATTTCTGTTCACCGAAAAAGATACGGCCTAATTTATCCTTGATGGCAATAACTATTCCCTTAAAAGGATTGTGTTCCACATCAATCACTGTTCCTTCTACCCACTCATTTAACCCGGTGAGCCGGGGATCTGCTTTTGCTACATCTCCTTTTTTCATCTCTTTAATCGTTTTAATAATACAAGCAAAGATAATTATTATTCCTGTTTCCTGTATCTCAAAGAATGTTTTTTAATGTAATGTTGGTTTATGCAAAAAACAATCAAGGTTCGCGTCAAGCCTTCATCCTAACAATAAACAGCACCGGATTATCTTCTTCCGTACGATCCGGGAATGCTTTCTTTACTTCTTCTCCTGAACGGCAATAACAGAAAGAATTGTTATAAATATCCAGTGATTTCAGGTCGGGAACCCTTCCCGTATGGTAGAAATTATCTTCGAAGCCTCCTGTTACATTATAGGCATAGTCTTCCCGGCGATCGTAACAGAACGTGTAATTCTTATCCGTATCAGTTGCGTCCGAGTAAGTGGAAACCAGATAACGTCCGGCTATGCAGAGGGGTAAGATTGAGGAATATTCCTCATGTATATTCAGTTTGTTCCGTCTGATCAGGTAAAGCGTATCCGCCAGTAACTCGTCCGGCTGGGTGGAAGGCGAATAGGCGTAGACATTCCCGTTGGTAACGGACAGTTCGGTAGAGAAGCAGGCACCCAGATAGAACCGTCCCAGGTCGGCAGCCGTCAGTTTGCGGGCATCCTGGAGGTTGAATGTCGTATCGAATTTATAGAGCCACTGGTTGACACATTGTTTGCCGGTCCCCTCTTCGGAGGGCGACAACGATTGTGCCGTCATCCATATATGGCGGTTATGGTACATCAGGCGGGTAGGGGTATTCAATGGATTGATTCCGGCAAGGCTTTTCCTTTCCAGCAACGTCCCGTCGTAATCATAATAATAAACGTTTTCCCGGTCGTCCATGACGATCAGTTGCTTTTCGAGCGGATCGATGACGTAATCGGTAACCAGGAAATGCTTATTACTGGTGATCCGGCTAAGGAATTTGCCGGAGCAGTCGAAATGAAAAAGCTGGCCGTTGCTTACCAGGAACAATTCATTCCTGTCGCGCTTGATCTGTGTGGCATGTTTCAGCCGGCAGTCGGATGTTGTTTCCAGCGGAATGGCGATCACTTCGTCGGCAACGTCTGAGAGGGAGCCTTCGGTGGTGCTTTTCACCGGCATATCTTCACTTATAATCTTGTAACCTTCGTTTATATAGATTATTCCAACGAGCAAAAGTAATAGCAAACAGGTTTTTTTCATTTCATCATTCATTTAAAAAGGAACATACATATAACGCTTTTATCTCCGGATTATTGAACGAAGCAGCAATTTATTTTCATTTAGCTTTGTAGGAAAACCCAGTTGTCCTCGTTCGACAGACTCTCGTCGTAGGTAAATCCTTCCCAAGAGAAGTTTTTGAGAGCCTCCGGATCAGTGATCCTGTTTTTCAGTATATACCGAGTCATCTGCCCGCGGGCCATCTTCATGTAGATCACGATAGTCTGCGCTTTTCCGTCTTTCCATACCTTGAACTCCGGTGTGATGATGCGGACGGTGCTCCCGACTTTCTTCCAGTCGTATGCCCCCTGTATTTCCTGGCTGGCAAGGTTTATCAGGATGTTATCGCTCTTTTTTACTTCGTCGATCAGCAGTTCTGTCTGACGCGAACGCCAATAGTTATACATATTTCCTTCTCCCAACTCCGGCAGCTTCACCTCATATTCCATCCGGTAAGGCTTGATCAGGTCAAGCGGACGCAGCAGTCCGTAGCAGATGGAGGCAATCCTCAGATGGTCGTTTGCATACAGGAAATCATCTTCCGTGAAATCTTTGGGGTTGATATTCTTGAAAACCACTCCGGTATAAGCCAGTAATGCCTGTAAGGAGTGTACCTCTGCGGTATGGAATTCCTGAAACCGGTTGTAATTCTCCAATGCCAGTTTGGGATTCAGTTTCAGAATCTTTTTCAGGTCGTCGGTAGAGAACTGTGCCATATTCAGGGCTATTTCATTCGCTTCCTGTGCGAAACGCGGCATCGTCCCGGCAGGAGCTTTTATTTTGGATGTACCGGTCATTGTTTTGGCCGAAGTCAATATAATCAGCATACTTAATTTATTTATCTGTTTCAACAGGTAAAAGTAACAATAACAAATACAACTTGGTGCTGTTGTTAAATCTTTATGCGTTTAATTTATTTTATTTATTTAGAAATCCGTTAAATCAAGTTATATTATATATTTGCCTGCATAAAATGAATGTGGGTATGAGGATACATGTTTTGTTCGCTTGCTTGTTTTTCCTTTTGAATATTTCATGTGCGGAAAAAGAGGAAGACGATGATTGGGTTGGGGTCTCTCAGGAGCTGTTATTTCAGGCTTTGCAAAATGATTTGTCCATTCGGGAAATTAAGCAAACGTCCGGTTCCTTCGAGATTGTGTTCAGCGATAATAGTGTCATCTCTTTTCCCGGCGGAAAGAAAGTCTTTTATACAACTATCGGAAACAATAATAATTGGTTGATCAATGGAGTCAATACCGATATAAAGGCCCTATCGAACATACCAAATTCCGAATCAAACCTTCAGTCTATAGATGTCGATGACAGAGGTAATTGGTCGATAAACGAAAGAAGTACGACTATACAGGCCGCCATGCCTTTGGATATGCCTGACATCCCTGTCCTTAAAAATATAATAGAGTCAAGGCATTTCTTCTATTTTTATTATACCGACAGAACGATCCTCCGGTTTATGAGGCAGAAAAGTAATAATCATTTGTCTGATAAGAAGCAACATCTTCCTGCCCGTCCTGCCTCGTTGAAAATATTATGTATTGGAAATAGTTTTACGGAAGATGCGACAAGTGGGTTGCCAAGGATTATTAAATCAGTCGGTTTGAGTCATATTTGTATCGGTCACCTCATTGCGGGAGGAGCTTCTCTAAGGAAGTTTTATGAAGGTTATATGGAGAATTCCCCCATCGGTATATATCAAGTTACAAATGATAAAATGGAGTGGACGACTATATCGGATAATTTTACATTGAAGCAAGCATTGCAGTATGCTGACTGGAATATCATAACCTTTCAACAAGTTTCTTATGATGCGGGAAGGTATCAGACATATTTGCCCGTTCTTTCCAGTTTGATCGATATTGCAAAAAACGAATGCCGTAAATCCAAACCTGTTATTGCCTGGCAAATGCCCTGGGCATATGGAACCGGATGTCAGGAAGAATATTTTGGCAAGTACGGATATAATCAACAGAAGATGTACAAAGCCATCACCAATGCGACGAAAGTAATGATGAACCAATCTGAGGTGGACATACTGGTACCCGTCGGTACCGCAATCCAGAACTTAAGAAATACGAGCCTGAATAATTCTCCGTTGGATATAACGAGAGATTATCGTCATCTTGATTGCGGTATAGGCCGGTACACTGCCTCTTGCACGCTGTTTCAGGCATTAATAACCTCTATTTACAAAGTCGAACTTTCTGATACTCCTTTCCTTGATGCGTATGGAGATGTCCCCGTTACGGAAAAGAATTTTAGAATATGCCAACAGGCAGCTATAAATGCCTGTAATACACCTTTTACCGTAAAGGCACCAACCGATTAAGTGACATTAGTTCGTTTCTCCTTGTCCTTTAATTTAAAACATACTATAAACTAATATTTTCCTCCCTTATTTTTTTGCTTTTGAGCATGCGCAAAATTAATTTTTAGCTACGTCGAATTTAATTTTTAGCATGCTCAAAATTGATTTTGTACTTGCGGAAAAGAAAAATTATTCTTATCTTTCGAACTAAATAACAAGGACTTTAAACTTAAATCTATTGCATATGTGTGCTAAATATGCGTTCTATAAGAACCCACCGAACCGTGAGACGGGAGAAACAGGCTCGCTGTATGCCAAAGTAGTTTCAGGAGGTAAGATCACGACCGACAAGCTGGCCGACGAAATAGCCCAGAGATCTACCTTTAGTTCCGGTGATGTAAAAGGAGTGGTAAAGGCTTTGTCGGAGATGTTGCACTATCATCTTAGCGAAGGTGAGACTGTCGATATTGACGGTATCGGTAACTTTTCCGTGACATTGAAGACACCGAAAGACATTACGGACCCTAAGCAAATCCGTGCCGAATCGATCCGCTTCAACAATGTCGTCTACCGTACTTCCCCTGAGTTGAAACATAAGCTGAAAACTATCCCGCTTGTCCGTGCCGTACTCCCCAAACGAAAGGATTTGGCAGAAGAGGAACGCCTGGCAAATATCCTCTCCAAACTAAAGAACGAACGCCTTGTCTCTTCCACCGATTGCATGTTGTTCAATCATTGCAGCCGTTATCAGGCCCTGAAAGACCTGAAGAAACTGAATGAGCAGGGTAAGATAATCTGGCTGGGAAGGGGAAAGCAGAAGTATTATGTGCTGAAGGAGAGATGGCAGAAAGGGATGCGAAACGAAGAAGATGGCAAAGAATAGGCTTTGTCAAACCTTCACGTTAAAGTTTCATTACTACTCAGAAAGAAAAATAAACAGCTCACAGGACGTTTCTATACTAAACATTTCATATATTTGTTGCGGCAAAGGAATTATTTCCTGGGCTGACATAAATATTTATAGAAGCGTTTAGCTTATTCCATATCAAAGAAATCTGGACAATTTCTGGCAAAAGGGAATAAATTGAAACGTTCATCCTTGTTGTATATGTATTTCATATATGATAAAGGTGTGAGCTGTTTTTTATCTCTTTTGCGGGCAGTCCAGAGCCTCTTTGATTGGATAAACTAACAGGCTCACACTTCTTTTCTTAAAAAACACTCCGGGCCTCAGTGTTGCAACTACTAGTATTATGAAACACATGTTACACAAGTGGATTATTCCTATCGTTTTGTTAATCGGGTTTATTGTGGTGTTTGTTAGTTGTCGGAAAGACCTGAGAGATGATGTAGATGATTTGTTAGATAGAGTCTCAAAACTGGAAATGATGTGTGAACAAATCAACTCGGATATTGCAGGTTTGAAGCAAATCGTATCTGTACTGGAAGCAAACGACTACATTACAAGTGTAAATGAACTAGCCGATAAGAGCGGATATGCTATAAACTTTCTGAAAGGTAATACAATCGTTATCAAACATGGAACAGATGGTGATTGTCCTGTAATCGGGGTGGAAGAGTTTAAAGATATTTTCTATTGGACACAGAAGATAGGAGATAATTCGCCGTCCTGGATATTAGATTCTGAAGGAAATAAAGTACAGGCAACCGGAGTGAACGGTACAACACCGGTTATAGGTGTTAATAAGAATGGTAATTGGACAGTCGATTATGGAGAGGGTGTCCAGGAAATAAAAGTAAATGGTAAGCCTGTTCCTGCTAGGGGAAAAGATGGACTCGACGGATATTCTCCGTTTAGAAGTGTGACGGATCAAGGAGATTATGTTGAAATAAAATTAACCACGGGAACTGTATTAAAGTTGCAAAAGTGGGATGAAAAGAAGATGAGGATAGTGTTTGAGGTAAATGTGGAAAATCTTATATCTGATGTGATGTATTTAAACGAGGAAAGGAGGATATCTTATTATGTAGAGAATCCTGACCCGCAAGCCTCTGTTTATTTTGAAGCGACTAATGGTTGGACTGTCGAACATATTCCGAATAAACAATCTATTCTGTTGAAACCTTTTGCTGCGTCCAATGAGGATGGTTGTATAATAGCCTCTATTATGCGTGATGATAGGCTTATTTCACAATTTAGATTTTTTGTAAAAACAACTTTGATTTGTCAGCCATTGAAAGCAGAGAATATTACAACTAATCCGGAAGAATTGGAAGCTATTGGTGGAAAAGTCCCTGTGACGATTAATATTATTTTTGAGAAAAAATGGTTTAATAAGGATGCTGTAGTTGTTGTGACTCCTTACCTTCGTTATCAAGGAGAAAAATCATTGGGAAACTCTTATACCTATCGGGGAGAGAATATAGTGGGAAACGATTGGCAGATGGTTTCGTATGAAGATGGTGGTAGGGAAACTCTTAAATGTTCATTTAACTATAAGCCGGAGATGCAGTATGATTCGAAGTTGTATTTGAATTTTGATATAACGATTCATGGAAGGAAATTAACTGTACCTGATGTGGAGATTGCTAGGGGTGTTATAACTACTGATATTGTTGAATGATGGCAATCGCTTAGAAGTCTTTATTTACTGAACTGCAAAGATCAGACAAAAAAGTTTCTGGTTAAGTAGATAAACTTTAGGGTATGTAGATTATATTTTGTATACTTGTTGTGCGCTTGACTGCTGGGGGTGATCAAGCGCGTGCCATATGATATGGCTTCAAAGTTTCATCAGAGAAGTTACTATTTATGCTACAGTACATCAAAAACGAACAACATTATACTTTCTTTATCGAAGCTATCCGGCAAGCCAGGCGGACGATCTGGATCGGGACGGCTGATATTAAGGACCTTTATATCAAGGAAGGAAAGAATGCCGTCCCTCTATTGAAACTACTGGAACAAAAGGTGAAGGAAGGTGTGGAGGTCCGTCTGATCCATGCCAAAGAACCGGGACAAAACTTTCGGGACGACTTCGATAAATATCCCTTGCTTTGGAGCCGGATGGAACGTGTATTGTGTCCGCGTGTCCATTTTAAGCTGTTGATATTCGACTTGAAGCAGGCCTATATTGGGTCGGCAAACTTAACGGGAGCCGCTTTGGGTATGAAAGGAAAAGATAACCGCAACTTTGAAGCGGGAATATTTACTTCGGTGGAAGAACTGGTGAAAGAGGCTGTCGACCAATTTGACTGTTTGTGGATGGGGATTCCCTGTAAGACCTGTAAACGGAAGAAGTTCTGTTCGGACAGGATTGTTAGTGAATAATAAATTGAAACTTTGTAAAAGTATAGAATTATGACAGGTGCAATAGCAGGAGACATCATTGGCTCCGTTTATGAGTTTGATAATATAAAGACAACGGACTTCCCGCTGTTTACGGACGAAAGCGATTATACCGACGATACAATCATGACAGTGGCCGTTGCGGACTGGTTGCTGAATGGGGGAGACCTGGTGAAGGTTATGCAGCGGTATTCAGCTGAATATCCTTGTCCGATGGGCGGTTATGGTGGCCGTTTTAGTTACTGGCTTATGGAAGAGAATCCGTTACCTTATAATAGTTGGGGAAATGGTTCGGCGATGCGGGTAAGTGCTGTCGGATGGAAATTCGATTCATTGGAAAAGACATTGGAAGTGGCTAAGGAAACGGCTATTGTCTCTCATAATCACCCCGAAGGGATAAAAGGAGCACAAGCCACTGCTGCCGCTATTTACCTGGCACGAAGCGGAAAGAGCAAACAGGAGATCAAGCAATATATAGAAACCGCCTTTTCTTACGACCTGGACCGTTCCTGCGATGACATTCGTCCGGATTATTCTTTTGATGTTAGTTGCCAGGGAACCGTTCCCGAAGCGATCATTGCCTTTCTGGATAGTTCGGATTTCGAGCATGCCATTCGCCTGGCAGTTTCGCTGGGTGGCGATAGCGATACGCTGGCTTGCATAACAGGAGGGATTGCAGAGGCTTATTATGGGATGCCGGAAGATATAAAACAACAGGTTTACAATAAATTACCGAATGAATTCCTAAAAGTGGTAAGTGAATTTAGAAATAAATAATCATTAGATATTAAAGAAAGGTAGAAACTTTACTCCATTTTTCATCATAATAGCATAATAGATAATGCGTTCAAACTGGAAATGTCTGAGCGCAAAGGTATTAAAAAAATGACTCAAAGACAGAAAGCCTCTTGTAAATCTAAAAAAACAAACTATCTTTGCGGTACGAACAGAGTAAATAAAACAATATAATAACCTTTTTATGTTTAGTGCATCGGTATAAATCCGTATTTCGAGTTCACATCTCCGGTCTTTGAGATGTCATTATACTAACGGTCAGCTTCGCATATTTGCGAGAGGCGGATCAATCGTTTTGTTGGTATTCTGTCGGAATATGGATAATCTCATTTTCTAAATAAACTATTTTATAAACAGATATTGGTCTATAAATTTGATGGACGGCCAATGCTATATAGTAATGAGAACATGATTTACCCGAATAATTTTGAACAAAGAATAGGTATAGATACAATTCGCCAGTTTGTTACAGAAAAATGTTTAAGTACTCTGGGAGAAGAAAAGGTCGCAGCGATGGACTTTTCGACAGACTATGCCACCATTGCCAGATGGTTGGAGCAAACAGGGGAGTTTTTACAAATCTTGCGTAATAAAGAAGATTTCCCGGTCGATTTCTTTTTGGATGTCCGCGATACCCTGCAACGGATAGGAGAGGATATAACAGCATGGCTTTCGGAAGAAGAAATAGCCGGGCTGATGAATTCTCTTCAGACTATCAGCAATATAGTAGCCTTTCTGCATAATGCCAGGACGGATACCGGAAGAATGAAGTATCCCTCATTGACATTTATGGCCGGTCAGATAACCGTTTTCCCCTTGTTGATTGATAAAGCCAATTCCATATTGGATAAATCCTGCCAGGTGAAAGATAATGCTTCGCGCCGGCTTGCGGATATACGCAGGGACAAGGTCGAAGCGGCAAAAGCCATTACCCGTAATATGCAGATAGCGATACGGGAGGCGCAGGCGGCAGGACTTATCGGCAGGGATGCACAACCCAGTTTGCGTGAAGGCCATATGTTGATTCCGGTCAATGCAGCCAATAAACGAAAGATCAAAGGTGTGGTACATGCCGATTCAGGCAGTGGTAAAACGGTGTTTATCGAACCGGAAGCAGTGGCAGCAGCCAGTAGCCGTCTTCGTGAATTGGAGAACGATGAACGCCGTGAGGTTGCAAGGATACTGATCGAATTTACAAATCAGGTACGTCCGCATCTTGCTGATCTGATGCGCTCTTACAATTTTATGGGCGAAATGGACTTTATCCGTGCCAAGGCTTCATTTGCCCTGCGTATCAATGGGATCAAACCGGTCTTTGAAAATGAACAACAGGTGGAATGGATACAGGCTGTGCATCCGCTACTGAATATACAGTTGCGTCAACAGAATAAGGAAGCATTCCCTCTGGATATCAGGTTGAACAGGAAGGATAGGTTACTGATCGTTTCCGGAGCAAATGCAGGAGGTAAGTCCCTCTGTCTGAAAACGGTTGCCTTGCTGCAATATATGTTGCAGTGCGGACTTCTTATCCCTGTGGATGAAAGTTCCCGGACAGGTATATTCGATCATATCTTTGTCGATATAGGAGACGGGCAGAGCATAGAAAACAGTCTTAGTACCTATACTTCGCATCTGACCAATATGAAGTTTTTTGTAGAAAACTGTGATAATAAAACGCTTATCCTGATAGATGAGTTCGGTAGTGGGACGGAACCGCAAATCGGAGGTGCTATCGCTGAAACCATACTCGACCGTTTTAACCGGAAACATAGCTTCGGGGTAATAACAACTCATTTCCAGAACCTGAAGCATTTTGCCTATGAGACAGACGGGGTTGTGAACGGAGCCATGCTTTACGATGCTGAACGCATGCAGCCGTTATACCGACTTTCCATCGGCAGTCCGGGAAGTTCGTTTGCTGTTGAAGTAGCCCGCAGGATCGGTCTTCCGGAAGATATTATTGTTGATTCGTCTGCTAAAATGGGTGAGGATTTTATCAATATGGATAACTTCCTGCAATCTATCGCACGGGATAAATTGTATTGGGAAGATAAGCGGAAAGAGATAACAGCCATTGAACATAAAGTGATTGAAGGTAGGGCGATAGAGGCTGCCGGGTCTCTTGAATCATCAAAAGGAAAAGCAGAAAATCCTGTCAGGAAGCAATCCCTCGAAAATGCCGTTATCGAAAAAGGAGATAGCGTGAAACTGGACGGTCAACCGACAGTCGGCATTATCCTGGAGTTACAGGGAAAACAGGCCACCGTTGCATTCGGCATGATGAGAAGCACTGTTGCCCTGAAACGGTTAACGCTGGTAAGTAAAAAGAGAAAATAGAAACTCCTTATTCTCGGGGTGTGATTTCTCAGATCCAGTTTTCGGAACGAATATAACACTATCCGGCAAACCTTTTTTGCTTTCTTGTTGTTTTCTCTTCGAAAGTACGTAATGTGTCGTTACTTCCGACTGAACGACAGGGTGTCTTTCTCTGATTTTTATATAAATATGACAAAATGTCTTGTTTTTATTCTGGTATTTCTTTTGTAGATATATCAGTGGAATTTGAAAATAATAAAGACAACAAGAAAACAATATAGCATATGAATTTAAACAATTTTACAATTAAATCACAGGAAGCTGTTCAGCAGGCCGTTCAGTTGGTTCAGAAGAACAACCAGCAAGTGATTGAGCCTGTTCATTTGCTTAAGGCTGTCATTATGACGGGCGAGAGCGTAACGAACTTCCTTTTCCAGAAACTGGGTGTGAATATCCAGAATCTGAACATGGTGCTGGATCGTCAGATAGAATCCTATCCGAAAGTATCCGGCGGTGAACCTTATCTGTCAAGCGAATCGAATGCCGTTTTGCAGAAAGCAATCGACTATTCCGGTAAGATGGGCGACCAGTATGTTTCCCTGGAACATATCATCCTCGCTTTATTCACCGTAAAGAGTACTGCTTCACAGATCTTGAAAGATGCAGGTGTGACGGAAAATGAACTGAAAAAAGCGATCGAAGAATTGCGTAAAGGTAATAAGGTAACCAGTCAGTCCGCAGAAGATACATACGACTCATTGAGCAAATACGCTATCAACCTGAACGAACGTGCCCGTAGCGGCAAGCTCGACCCGGTGATTGGTCGTGACGATGAAATCCGTCGTGTATTGCAGATTCTGAGCCGTCGTACAAAGAACAACCCGATCCTGATCGGTGAGCCGGGTGTCGGTAAGACCGCTATCGCCGAAGGTTTGGCACATCGTATTATACGTGGCGACGTTCCGGAGAATTTGAAATCGAAACAGATTTTTTCTTTGGATATGGGAGCTTTGATTGCCGGTGCCAAATATAAAGGTGAATTTGAGGAACGTCTGAAGTCGGTTGTTAATGAAGTAACCAAATCGGAAGGTGAGATTATCCTCTTTATTGATGAAATACATACATTGGTAGGGGCCGGAAAGGGCGACGGTGCTATGGATGCCGCCAATATCCTGAAGCCGGCACTGGCACGTGGCGAATTGCGTTCCATTGGTGCGACTACCCTGGATGAGTATCAAAAATATTTTGAAAAGGATAAAGCCTTGGAGCGTCGTTTTCAGGTGGTCATGGTCGAAGAGCCGGATGAACTGGATACTATTTCTATCCTGCGTGGTTTGAAGGAGAAATATGAAAACCACCATAAGGTTCGTATCAAAGACGATGCGATCATTTCGGCCGTACAGCTTTCAAGCCGTTATATCACCGACCGTTTTTTGCCGGATAAGGCAATCGACTTGATGGATGAGGCTGCCGCCCGTCTGCGTTTGCAAGTAGACTCCGTACCGGAATCATTGGACGAAGTAACCCGTCGTATCAAACAGTTGGAAATCGAACGCGAAGCGATCAAACGTGAGAACGACAAAGGCAAGCTGGAGCAGTTGAACAAGGAAATCGCCAACCTCAAAGAAGAAGAGAGAAAACAGAAAGCTCAATGGGAAAGCGAAAAAGAATTGATCAACAAGATTCAGCAGAACAAGATAGATATCGAGAACCTGAAATTCGAAGCCGACAAAGCCGAACGCGAAGGCGACTACGGTAAAGTGGCCGAAATCCGTTACGGCAAAGTAAAAGCCAAAGAAGAAGAGATCAAGGAAGTACAGGCCAAATTGCATACGATGCAAGGTGCTGCTGCCATGATCAAGGAGGAAGTCGACAGCGAAGATATTGCCGATGTAGTATCCCGTTGGACAGGTATCCCTGTTAATAAGATGTTGCAGAGCGAAAGGGACAAACTGCTTCGTTTGGAAGATGAACTGCATACCCGTGTGATCGGTCAGGATGAGGCAATCAGTGCGATAGCCGATGCCGTACGTCGTAGCCGTGCCGGATTGCAGGACCCGAAACGTCCGATTGGTTCCTTTATCTTCCTCGGTACGACAGGTGTCGGTAAGACAGAGCTGGCCAAAGCGTTGGCAGAATATCTGTTTGACGATGAAAATATGATGACGCGTATTGATATGAGCGAATATCAGGAAAAATTCAGTGCGACCCGTTTGATCGGTGCGCCTCCGGGATATGTCGGTTACGATGAAGGCGGCCAGTTGACGGAAGCTATCCGTCGTAAGCCATACTCCGTTGTCCTCTTCGACGAGATCGAAAAGGCGCATCCGGATGTATTCAATATTCTCTTGCAGGTATTGGATGACGGGCGTCTGACGGACAACAAGGGTCGTGTCGTAAACTTCAAGAATACCATCATCATCATGACCAGCAATATGGGTTCATCGCTGATCCGTGAAAGTTTCGAGAAGATTACACCCGACAACCGTGAAAAGGTGATCGATGAAACCCGTATCCAGGTGCTGGAACTGTTGAAGAAGAACATCCGTCCGGAATTCCTGAACCGTATCGACGAGATCATCATGTTCACTCCGTTGAACGAGGAAGAGATCCGCAAGATTGTCACTTTACAGTTGAACAGTGTGAAAAAGATGCTGGCAAACAACGGTATCGCTTTGAACTTTACTGATGCCGCTCTCGACTTTATCTCGGATGCTGGTTACGATTCCCAGTTCGGTGCCCGTCCGGTGAAACGTGCCATCCAGAAGTATGTCCTCAACGAATTGTCGAAGGAAATTCTGGGCATGAAGATCGACAAGAACCGTCCGATCACGATCGATCGCGAAGGGGATGGGCTGGTGTTTAAGAATTGAAAATTAAAAATTGAAAATTGATTAAGACTCGGGTTTGTTGTAAATCCGGGTCTTTTTTTGTTTACATTTGCAACATTAATCTAAAAAGGAAAAGAATATGAAAAGGTTTTTAATGATGATGGTTGCTGTGATGGCTCTCTTTACATTAAGCGGTTGCGGGGAATCTAAAGAATCGTATGTAAAGGACTTCACGAAGTTCGTAGAAAAAGTACAGGCTGGTGCCGATAAGTATTCTAAGGCGGATTGGGAAGAAGTGGAAAAGAAATATATCGAATTTGCCGAAACAAAATATGATAAGTATAGTTCCGAACTTTCTACAGATGAAATGATAGGCATCACAAAGTTGAAAGCCACTTATCTGACAATCCAGACAAAGCATGGTATCATCGACAACATATTGAAGGAAGGAAACAATGCTTTGGACAATTTGATCAAATAGCATATAATTCTTTTTAAATCTCAATTAAAGCAATATCTTTGCATAAGTATGTAACCAATTAAACTGAAAAAGTTATGAGCGACAAAGACGATTTGATTTACGATGAAGACGAATCTGTAAAATTTATTCAGAACTATCTTCCCCAGGAATTGAAAGGCAAATTCAGCAATGACGATATCAATTATATTGTAGACCTGATCTACGATTTCTACGAATCACGCGGTTATCTGAACGACGATGCTGACGATGATGCCGACATTGAAATAGATGAGGATGAATTGATTGAATATGTAGTAAAGAATGCGCAGAAGGATGGCGTTGGCAAATTCGATCCCGAAGCAATAGGCTTTATTGTGCAGGGCGAGCTTGAATATTGCGATTCTATCAACATGTTCGATTGATAAACTGTTATATTCATATAAAGTTTATAAAAGAGCAAAAAGATGAAACATTTAAAACTATTATCTGTACTGCTATGTATGGCAGTAGTATTTACGAGTTGCGGAACATGGACAAATACCGGTAAAGGAACCGCTATCGGAGTAGGTGGTGGTGCAGCAGCCGGAGCTGGTATCGGTGCATTGGCCGGTAATACAGCATTAGGAGCAGTTATCGGAGCCGCTGTCGGTGGTACGGCCGGTGCTTTGATCGGTAAGAAGATGGATAAACAGAAGAAGGAACTGGAAGCAACCCTTCCTCCCGAAACAACCGTTGAGACCATCAATAATGGTGAAGCTTTGAAAGTTACTTTCGATTCAGGTATCCTGTTTGCGACTAATTCAAGTACACTGAGCGATGCTTCACGTAGCGCATTGCGTAAACTGGCTGTCAGCCTGAACGAAAATCCAGATACCGACATCAAGATCGTTGGTTATACCGATAACACCGGTAAGGTGGACTACAACCAGACTTTGTCGGAAAAACGTGCTAAAAGCGTATACGACTATATGATGGTCGACCAAGGTGTAAGCGGTCGCCGCATGGAATATGAAGGCAAAGGCGTTCACGATCCTGTTGCCAGCAACGACACTCCGGAAGGACGTGCACTGAACCGCCGTGTGGAAATCCTGATCCTTGCCAACGAAAAGATGATACAGGATGCTCAACAGGGGACATTGAAATAAATCTTTATTTTAAAAGATAATCGAAAGGCCTGGAATAGCGTAAGTTATTCCGGGCCTTTTCTCGTTTTAACTATCGTTTACGAGCGTTTTGAAGTCTTACAACAAGTTAATTAACACAGTCAAAATAACATCGAAGAGAACCTTTTTTAATTTCTTGTTGTTTCATGAGTAACTTATATATAAGCACAAATAATAGTATAAACTGTTTTAAACGTTAAAATGAGATGAAAAAGATTATTCCTTTTTTCTTGTTGATCCTTTTACTGGCATCTTGTCAGAAAGATCCGGATATGTCAAAGCTGGATAATGATTTCGTGGTGTACACAAATCATGATAGTAAGACCGATTTCAAGTCTTTCACCACATTCTACATTCCTGATAGTGTACTGGTAATTGGCAACAGCGAGAAGCCTCAGTACTGGACAGCAACTGAAGCAGACGATATCACTTCCACAATTATCAGTAACATGGAAAGCCGTGGTTACACTCGCACAATGGACAAAGAAGCAGCAGATCTGGGTTTGCAGGTTTCTTTTGTTGAAAATGTAAATTATTTTACAAACTGGTATGACAACAATTATTGGTGGTGGGGTTACCCAGGCTATTGGGCACCTAATTACTGGAGACCGGGATGGGGACCGACATGGGGTTATGACTGGCACGACTGGTATTATCCGTACCCTGTTGTTTACAGCTACAGCGTAGGTTCACTGCTTGCTGAAATGGTCGACCTGAAATCTCCGACACCAAAGACTGCTGATGCAAAGTTACCGGTTATCTGGACTTCATATATGGCAGGTTTATTGTCCGGTTCAAATAAGATCGATACTCAGCTATCCATCCGTGCAATTGATCAGGCATTTGTTCAATCACCATATATCAGGAAATAATTAAACGCGAATCAGTAAAATTTGAGTCTTATGAAAAAGATAAATAAATCAATAAAATTAGTCGCTTTACTTATCGCCTGTTTAGCGATTCCTTCACTGGCTGGCGCCCAGGTTGTAAACAATATGTATTTCAATATCGACTGGGATATCAACTCTCCGTTCGGCAATAACTTTGCCGACAAGACAAGCGGTTGGGGTGCTCATGGTGAAGCCGGTTATTATGTGGTTCCTAATTTTGCAGTAGGTGCATTTATTTCTTACCACACGAACAATAAATATATTGACCGTCAGACACTCAACGTAAGCGAAACATCTGCTATCACTTCTGATCAGCAACATTCTTTATTCCAGTTGCCTTTTGGTGCTGCATTCCGTTATAGCTTTACCCGCGAAGGACAGTTTGAACCTTATGTTTCAGCTAAATTAGGTGCAGAATACAGTGAAATGTCGACTTATATGAATGTAATGAAAGTGTACGACCGTCAATGGGGATTCTATGTAGCTCCTGAAGTTGGTATGAATATTTTCTTTACTCCTGAAAAGAAATTCGGTTTGCACGTAGCTGCTTACTATAATTATGCAACAAACAAAAGTAAAGTCCTGACTTATTCCATGGACGGAATAAACAACTGGGGAGTACGCTTCGGTGTTGCGTTCTAAAATAGAAGTTTGTTCTTTTAAGTGTTTTATGTAGTTTATTAGAAAGCGGGAGGCTGCAGCGGCAGTTTCCCGTTTTTTATTTTAAATTCCAGGGGAATGCGATCTTATCCAGAAGATCTTTACGGGTAGGAGGGAGTTCACCTTTTTTTAAGGCTCTGCGCTGTACGAAACACCAACTGCCGAGTTTGTTCTCACGGGCGGTTGGCCAGCGGTTGTTTTCAGAGAAGAATTGTTGTAGTTTTTCATAGTTTTCCATCCAGACATCATCGATGGTCCAGATAAAACCTTCGGCATCCATCCGGGCGATGCGTTCAGCCGAAAGTAAACCTTGTTTCCGGTTCTTGCGCTGGGTGTTACACCAGCTGCCGGCTTTACCTTCATTGCTTTTGGGCCAGCGTTTATGTTTCTTGTAATAAATAAGTACCTGCTGCCAGTTCTCCGCCCAGAGCGAGTCCAGATCCTGTTCCCACCAGAAGCCGATCGAATCGAGCAACCGGATTCTTTCATTGGAAAGGAGACCTTTCTTTCGTGCCTGCCGTTGGGTGTTGCACCAGGTATTCAGTTTGTTTTCACCACGTTTGGGACAACGGTGTTCTACAGCCATAAATGCTTTCAGTTCTTCAAAGCAGTTCATCCAGCGGCTGTCCTGCACCTCCCATTCGAAACCGATTCGATCTAACTGCGAGATATAATCTTCCGACAACGTCCCTTTCTTCCGGGCAATCCGCTGGGTGTTGCACCAGTTTCCCAGCTTCCCTTCGGCTGCCTGCGGCCAACGTCCTTCACGTTCCTTATATTCGATCAAACGTTCATACATCACCGGCCACGCATCCAACTCCGCCAGCATATCATCTACACGGGCACGGATATCAGACAGGAATCCTGTTACCTCAAATTCCATAAAGCCTTTAAAGCTCTTTGGGGCACGGATTGCCGGATGATAAGCCAACTCCCTTGACATAGCTTCATAAACAGAACGGCCCGAAAGGTTATTGACGAAGTCTAGTACCACCGGATGACGGTCCGAACCGGCTTTCAGGCAACGGCCCAACTGTTGCAAGGCAACCACATACGATTCTGTACGTCGCAGGAACATGGCTGCATCCACTCCTTCCACATGCAATCCTTCGATCAGCATATTTATAGAGAAAAGTACATGTAGTTTTCCCGTTTCCCTACGGAAACGACGCAACGTCTTTTCATTCTCCCGGTTACTCAGCCCGTTATGAATCTCGAATGTTTCCGTTTCAAAGCCTGCCTGTCCGAGCCAGTTCGATACTTCGGGAATCATATGCTGAAGATCTTCCTTGTCTTTACAGAAGACAAGCATTTTCTTTACTTCTTTCGGAAGATAACGCCGGATCAGTTCCGATGCACTCAACGAGCCGCGAAAATCCAGTCGGGCAAAGTCTATTTTGTCCTGAATACGCTTACGCCTTTCAGATGTACAGTCGCTCCTGTTCAGCATACGCTGTACCTTATCCAGCTGGTTATTCAGATCGAACACGCTCTGCACCAGAACAGGAACAGGCAGTATCTTATAATACCAGGCCATAGACAAAGACAATTCATGGAACAGGTTTCCCTTGAAATAAACCTCTACCGTATCGAGCATCTCTTCGGGACGTATCGGGGTTGCCGACATTCCCAGTACACGGGCCTCCGGATTGTTATCAATTACTTCCTGTACAGCCTTTCCCCATACCTCCGCTCCGAAATGATGGAACTCATCAATAATGATATGATCCGCTTTGAGTTCACCGACTGTACCGCGATTCAGGACTAATGCCTGGAAAGTCCGGTAGGCGACATGTGGCATTGTCCTGCCGATTGCTTTTTTGATCTCGGCAATGATCGTAACGTTGGGAGCAATAACTAAAATATCATCTTCTGAATGATTGACGATATAGCGGGCAATCAGGTAGGATTTTCCTGTTCCAGTCGCCTGTACAACGGCTCCGATCCTGTTCGTTTTGAATCCTTCTTCGATGGCTCGGTAAGCCGCTTCATTATGTGAAAAGAGTTCAACATGCTTTCCCGTCTCCAGACTTCTCAGATAGCTTTCATCCGAAACAGTCAGTCCGTGCAGTTCAAAGGAAAGTGCCTCCGGCAGATAACCGCCATGAGCCAGGATACGAAACTGATTACAGCCGTACATTTCCCCGATTCGCTGCATTTCAGTATACAGCCTGTCCACTTCCGGCAAGCCGACAGGTTCCTTATTCCATATCTCTTTTACAATGAAAGTAACGGAATCCTCCCTAAAGCCTACCAGCAGACAGCCGGATTCTTCAGTGACAAAATAATGATAAGAATGATAAAGATCGCAGAGTGACATTCAGAAAATATGTCAATACTAGGAATAATTGAGCTATCCCGTTCCCGTGCTTGACACGGGATCGCAAAGGCACAGACTGTATCCTATAATATCTTTTGATACCGCCAGTTCTCTTGCGGCCCCGTGTCAAGCACGGGGACAAGATAGTTCAAATCTGATAAAAACTGAACTCTATATAAATACCCCAACTAATTATTCAATATCTAAAACCTCAGTTTCCTCTTTGGGTTTGAAAAGGTCTTTGATAAACAGATAGCCGATTCCACCGAATATGGCAAGGAATACAAAGCCAATCAGGATCAGCGGTTTCTTGGGAGAGGCAGCTTTTAAAGGGACAGTGGCGGGTTGTATTATTGTGTATACCGGTGTCTGTTCCTGTACCCGGAGTTTATCCTGTTCCAATTTCTGGGCCAGCGTATTGTAAACATTGAAGGTTAATGTCATTTCATTCTTTAAACGCTCCTGTTCCGTACGGTAGCTGGCCGAGATGATATTCTTGTTGGCATCCTCAAAGGCCGCATAGGCACGTTGTGCCTTATAGTAGGACTCACGGGCTTCGCTGAATACTTTCTCTGTGAATTCAAGGTCCTGCTTTACCTTCTGGGTACGGTAATTTGTGATGTATCCCTGAAGTTTTTCCAAAACAATTTGAGTGATATTCGCAGAGATCAACGGGTCCTGCATCTGAACGGAGACAGTGATTACCGATGTCTTTTTATCCACAGAAGCGGAGATGCGTTCCTGTAACGCATTTATGACATCTGCCTGTTCCTTTGTCAACCTGAAAGAAGTCAATTCTCCACTACTTACCGGTTCTTCTTTTGAGAACAAATCTTTCACAACACCCAACAACTTGAACGGAGTCTGTACCACATAACTCCACCACGCACTTTTCTGATGATCATTCATATAATCATATAAGGATGCAGAATAATCTCCTTTCTCATTTGTCACCTGTACGGGGAATAACTCCAGTAAAAAAGGAATACTGCTGACTACATCCGGATACAGGTCCGGAGAGATGGCATCCGCTCCTGAAGTACTGTTCAGGTTAATCCCTGCCATGGCTGCCAGTCCACCCAAGTTCCCCATCTTTTTAGATGGGTCGGAAGTTTCGGGTGCCAGTTTTACGGTTGTACTATATTCTTTCGGTATGCTGAAAGCTACGACAAGACCGACAACAACTGCAATTCCGCAACATTTAAAAATAAATTTGCGTTCCCCCCACAACCGCTTAGCCAATTCTATTAAATCGATCTCCTGTGCATTATCTGTGTCAGGAGTGTTCATTTGAATCATATCCACCTTGTTAATTGAAAATTAAAGATTGAAAATTGAAAATTATTTCATTGTATTAATAATAGAGGTGACCATAGCTGCCATCGAAGTGGTTGAACTGGCTATGCTCAGAACTTCCGCCAAGCTGGTTTTACGATCGCGCTGCGTCTTAGTCGGAACGACGATTTCGCATCCCGGTTCTACCTTCGGATATCGTTTGAAGAAGATAAAGCTTTTTTTCGTTGTAGCAACCTTGCCGTTCATATAGATTACGATCGGATATTTACGAGCGATATCATTGTATCCTCCGGCTTGTGAAAGGCAATTTCCTACAGACATTCCTTTGGTATAAGTCACACTGTTCGGATAGGTTACGGCACCGTTTATCTTAACTGTACTCTGTAATTGTGGAATATAAAGCTCATCCCCGTCACGCAATACCACGTCGTGGGCACTTCCCGGATTAGCCAATGCTTTTTCCAAATCGATGCCGACTGAATAATTTTTGATATTTTCCAGTGATAAAGCCACCGAGTCACGGCTTTGCTTATTGGTACTCAGTTGCAGGAGAGTTTCCAGGCGGCGCATCTCATCCTCTGTCAGCTGGCGTTTCAGGCTTGCTCCTTTTACATAGGCATCAGGGGTTATCCCTCCGGCTTTGGCTATGATATTACTCAGACGGGAGTTCTTTTCTGCCAATACGTAATCACCGGAGAAAGTGATTTCACCATCAACCTTTACTACTTGCTGTTCCTGATATCCTGGTGAGAAACGCACATACACCTCATCGAAAGGTTCAAGGGTAAAGACTGAATTACTATTTTTTCCATCAACGGATATCAGTCCTAAATTGTCATTCAACTCAAAGTTGAACACTTCGGCTGTACGATTACTGTTTTCGTAAGTTTTTGTATCCTTAATTCTTCTGGCTACTTCCACATTGACCGTTGCTGCCGATTCCTTCAAACCTCCGGCCATCATAATGGCATCTTCAACCGTCAGATTGTTTCGGTAGGGCAGGACTGTATCTACATAATTCACTGCTCCGCTTACTTTGATCGTATAAGGCTCGCGAAGATCAAACAGGGATGGAATGTTTAATATGTCTTCCGGTTTGAGTTCTATATCCGGAGATGTACCATTCAGGATTCCACGGATATCTACGGCTATCACTGTTGTTGTGAAATCCGGATTCAAACGGGTGATCTGGGCACGGCCGGTAAACTCATCACCTTTCAGGCCGGCTGCCTGGTTGATCAATCCTTTTACGGTATGTACAGTACCATTCAACTCATATTCTCCCGGACGCCAGACTGCACCCGTCACTATCAGACGGTTTTCATAAAAAGGAATTACAGAGTCTACCAACAAAGAATCGCCATCCATCATCGCAAAGGTCGGATATTTATCTTCCGTAACAGTCGCTATTTGATAACGGCTATCGGCTTTTCGTTTGATACGGACATCTTTCTTATAAGCATCTCCGGTAAAACCTCCGGCCATGTTCAACAGTTGTTGTAAAGTTTCCCCTTTTTTCATTTCGAAAATGCGGTTACGTTTTACTTTTCCACGAACCACAGCCAGCTGGTCGTAAGGCGAAACGATCACCATATCATTCTCTTCCAAACGGATATTCGTATTGTATTTGCCATTCAGGAGATAATCATATACATCTAATTTTGCAATTTCCTTACTGTTGCGGTATACTTTGATTCCGCGAAGCGAACCGATCTCATTCACTCCACCTGCCGCATACAAAGCATTAAACAGAGTGGCAAAAGAGGGTAGGGTATAGGTTCCCGGAGCAACGACTTCACCTACAATATTGACTTTGATGCTGCGTATCTGACTTAGACTGACAGATACAAATGTATTGGCTCCATCGGTATTTCCCGATAGGGTAGACATGATCCGTCCCAATTCCTGTCGGATACGGTTTTCGGCAGTTTCGATAGTCAGTCCGCTGACAGATACCGGGCCTAGATTAGGGATAAGAATTGTTCCTTCGGGAGAAACTTTCAGTTTCAGATTCAGTTCTGAATCTCCCCAGACATTGATCAGCAATTCATCTCCGGCTGACAGGATATAGTTTTTAGGAGTCGGAATATTCAGATCCGGTTCAAAAGACAGATTCTTATTAGAAAATATCTCTCGTCCGAAAACAGTTTCTTTCAAATCGTTTTCCGGTAGATTCCTTTTGCGTTGCTCTTCCAGAGAGATACTGTCCTTGCCCGGAGTAGTAGCAATAACCCGGTCAGAAATTACTGCATCGGAGGCCTTGGAAGTTGTTTGGCCTGCGCCTGATTGTCCCATTCTCTTAGCAATTTCCTGCTGTATCTGATCATCTGTCATTCCCGCAGCTTTTGCCTTATCAATCAAATCCTGGGGAACCTGTGCCGCCAATGGTACTGCCAGCCATAGCAATCCCCCCAATAATACATTTCTGATTATGATATTCATATTGTTATTTGTTTTTATTATTTCGATTTAGGAGAGAGTAGTATCAAAACTTTCTGAATTCCAACCGCGCATAATCTGATTGTAAAACCAGATGTTTCGATGTTAATTCTTTGACACCGAAACGTTGTTCCGTCCCGTTCATGCCAAATGGTAATAAGTTTTCAACTGTACTGATCGGCATGACTACAAATAGTGAATCTCCGGTATATTCCATATTTCCAGTTTGATTGGTTCCTCCGACTTGCATCAGGTTGATTGTATGCAAAGCCACACTGTAGTAAGCTCGCTCCGGTGTTTCTTCTTCTCCGGAAGTATATTCTATTTTCATTATTTGCCAACGCCCATCCAGGTCACCGTTGATAGGTGTTTTTCCGCAAGCACTAACTATCAGTACCAGCAGCGTAGCTATTATATATCTTTTCATCGTATCCATCCTGTTTTTCTGATTGTTAACATACCACCGGCACTTTTACCCAACATAGCTCCCCTGTCTATCCCTAGTGAAGCTGTAAAATCCCAACCTTTCAATTGATGAGGCGTATATTTTAACTCGGCTAGAGCATTGCCGTTTTTTTTGATCTCATAAAAAGGTAACGCATAGCTCCCCCAATTGCGGGTAACAGATAAAAGGATACGGTATTGCAGATCGGCACAAGGGTTACCCATTATTCCAAAATGATGTCCCTGCATCCGATTGCTTTTAAAAACAATATCTCCGTCGTTATTATAGATGGGAGACATGACAAGAGGGTTTCCGATTCCCATTCCCCAATGTTGCCATCCGCAATAGATATAGTGGTTATAATAATTATCTGCTCCGCTTATCTGTTCCGGTATTTCCGGTGTATGATCCCAATAAACGGGACTAGTCTGATCTTTTGTTGAAATATATTCGTAAACGAAACTGCTAACGACGGGATTTTTTGGAAATGTTATTTCTATTCCCGCCAGGCAATCTTTCCAACCATATTCCCCGAACATCTGTGAGTGATCTTCAAAATAATGTTCGTAATAAGGACGGATTGTCCAATCCTGCGGAGCATACCAGGTTAACGAAAAATTCCAGCTACCTAAATGGTTTCCGTAAACATTTGTTTGTTCCCCTGTTGGAGTTTCACTGCCACCTCCGCTCGGAATAAACACTTTAAAGAAATGCTTTATTCCATTCGGCATATCAATCTTTTGGTCTCCAATAAATGCATTTCCTCCGAATTGGGCTGCCATTTCCAAGCCTCCTTCCAAAATCAGTGGAAATTTCTCACGATTACCGATCTTCACATACAAATCTTTGGAATGATAGAGTACATGTTCCGTATATTTATTCCCCGGAGCCACGAAATCCTTCTGCCAACCATCGTCCGTAAATATACCATAAGCGATATGGCCTTTGAAAGCCAACCATCTTTTTGTTCCCGGAACAACGGTATATTCAGGAATACCGATACGAACCTGCGGGATTGGACGGGCATTACCCGAAAATGTCAATCCCCCGCTACTTAAAAGCGGATTATTGAATTCACTGTGTCTTTCTTTACTACCTATACTAACTCCCAGGCAACGATATTTCAGATCCGCATACAATTGTTGCACCACAAAAGTCGATGTAAAATTATAGGCTACAGCCAAATCCGCCCCGAAAGCATATGAGAAGCGTTTATCGTTTTCCAACTCCCGGATGATTCCGGCACGCAGATATCCGTTATTCTTCTCAATGGATGAAAGTCCTTGTTTATTTGCTGTCAGCCAGAAAGGAGTATGTTCCCCTCCGCTAAAACTGATTCCAGTCTCTGCCCGATAACTCAGTCCTTTCGTGATCTGAGCGTAAGAGTTCAAGGGGGGCAGTAAAATACTTCCCCAAATGATTAATTTAGATATAAGTTTCATTTCTGAAAAATTTGAATCAATGATAGTGATGAGATTTGCCTGTAATTGGTTCAGGATGATCCTAAGAACATTCAGGAATGCACTTTCAAAAATATCGGACGCATTCTTCTCATTTTCAGCATAATAATCTTTCATACCCTATACAAATTAAGTTTGAAATTGATATCAAGATGAAAATGAATTTGCTTCGTGTCTGTACCTCTCTGATTATGAGCCTATTAATAAGAGACTTTTCAAGTCGCCCGGGAATATCCTGAAATTCCTCTTTTAATATAGAATATAAATATCTATAACTAAATAAGGGCCTACGGCCATTTTTTTCAGATTTCAAAGATTAACAACATCCGGTATCATTCACTTTCACCCTACAAAGGTAGAGGGTATGCACCGGACGGCAATTACTAAAATCGCAGCAAAAACAAGCACAGAAAAACCTGTTATACAGCGTATTAATCAATTATTATTTCTTATTTTTGTTATTAATCTTATTTATTTCATTCAAAAAATGTTTGATACAATCCGAATAATCGGAGTCATGTACTTTCATTTCGGTACAAAAAGAACCGACCGTTCCCTCCAGACGAAAACAGAGATAAAAGTGCTCAGCCAGGAAGTCGAAAGACACATCATTGAAATAATATACCTTCATTTGCCCCAGCAGGTCACTCAAAAATTTCCGGTCGTTCACCGGTACTCTCTCCTTCCACGGGTCTACCAGGTCAAAACCACACCAAGTCAATATTTCCGGTCGGAATTTGTCAAAAAACTTATTTGCCAAATCAGTCCAACCCTTTTTTTGGTGACACTCATCACTCCCCAGTAACCAGGCCAGTTTCATTATTTCGGTCCGTCGGTCCGGACACTCTCCGATATAGGCTTCCAATTTATCCAAAGCCAAATTTTTTCCTACAATTCCACCAATTTTTTTTTATAGCGTTTTAATTCTTCTGTCAGCATAACTTTTAAGTTGATGCTGTACAACAGATGTTTCCTGTCAACAGTAAGAATCTCCTTTTCCTCTAAAAAACATATATCTTTTGCATTCAAAAGTCCCTTATTTTATCTTCAAAACATATATCTTTTATCTCCGAAATAAGGGACTTTCAAATTTTCAATTTTTACGGTTTTATGATAAATAATAACCACCTTTATTCTCATCCAACTACTGCTATCTACTTCTATCCAACAAGCACTTTTTCGCAGTAATTATTTTTGTTGTATTATTGATAATCAACCAGTCAGTTGTTAATTGCTTTCGAGGTGTTTTTCATTGGTACATTGGTAAATTAAAGAATTATTCTTTATCATGGTAAAATAGGAATACATCAAATAATTACTTAACATCCTTCGTCAATTTCATGATATATATCAACTTGTTAATGAAACTCGGCTAAAAAAAATCATTTCTATTAATGTAATTCTACATCCGATCATGGAGTATATAAGTTTTCATATTGTTCTGCTATGATATTCCAGCGATACCGCCGATTTGCAATTTCGAACATTGCTGACGCATTTTCTTGTATATCAAAATCTTTTGTTAATAGTAAGCTTGATAAGCTTTCTGCTGAGCTGAAATAAATTGCCTTGTTTTCTGTAGATTCGCGATTATATATGCAATCAAATGCTATTATTGGTTTCTTAAAAAACATAGCTTCAACTAAGGAGGGATTTGTTCCTCCTGCGCTGTGGCCATGTAGGTAATATTCGCATTTGGATCTCAATACATTTAATATTTTCAGATCATATATAGCCGGCTGAATCTTAATATTCGGAAATTTGGAATACTTTTCCTGCATTTTTATTCCATACGCACTTTTACTCCAATTACCGATGAATAAGAGTTTTTTATTGAGAGTTTGACTGTATGCTTCAAGAATCGTGTGAACATTATTTTCAGGTTCAATTCTACATATGGCCAAAGAATAGTTATTGGAATGCAATCCATATTGTGATAATATATTTTCGCAATCAACACTCGAGACATTCATCAGTACATGGTCGCCCCCATAAGCAATCAATTCGGAATTTTTCCCGTATTCCTTCATCACATAATTGGTTATCCCTTTATTATCAGTAACAATGACATCACCGAATTTCACTGCCATTTTTTCAGAAAATTTCAGAAATTTTCGAGTCCATTTACCCCATTTGTCTCGCCGATGTTCCAATCCATCAATATTGATGACCAATCGCTTTTTTGAAAATAAACGAAATATAGGTAAAAAAGCACAACCAGATATTCCCAAAACAACTACCACATCACTATTGCGTGATGCTCGGATTAATGACACAATATCATACGGAATACTCTGAATGCCATTGGCTTTCAGTCCAACGTACTCAATCTTCGCGCCATGATATACCCATCGTTCCTCGGAATAAGATTTCTTACTGCAATATATTGCATATTGTAAATCCTCGGAATGATTATGACACACAAGTTGTTCAACAAGGGTTTCAAATCCCCCATAATTAGCGGGGACTCCAACTGTTCCGATTATTGCCACTTTCATATACAATCTTCTTTTTTGTAAGCTTTATAGAGATGATGATATACACGATCTTTTTTTGGGGGAGGGGTCATGTAGTCGCCATAAGCATGTGTGAGATATTTGTCATAATTTGCAGTGGCACAAAATCGCTCCCCATTAAACTCTACTTCTACCGGATTCTCAATATCAATTTTTGCTGTGGCACTTGCAGTAGTATTATCCCATTCTAGGCAGGCCAAATGACTGCATGAAGAGTAATTATATTTAGATATTATCCTATATAATTTGTTTACAAAATATTGTTTCCCCATGAGTTTTACATATACAAAAAAAAGGGGTTTTAAAATATTTTTTAAAATACCTTTGGTGCCACCATGTTTAAGTGTTTTCCGTGTAGAAAGGAATATGCTGGATGGATATTTCTTTGTTTTCATTAAGAGGTTACGGGCTTCCTCAATAGAATTACCAGCCCCATCTAATACATATATATCGACAAAAATCCCCATTCCGCAGGGTTTTTCATTGTCCACATCCAATATGTATCTATTGTCTATAATGCGGGTCATAGTATATGGATAATCTGGATGTTTTGAACTATTCCATGCCTCGTATGGCTGAAGTTCATTTGCATGTTCCTGAAAATAGACCATAAGTTTTTCAAAATCCGGACGAGGCATGATGATATCCACATCATCATCCCAAGGAATGTATCCTTTATGGCGAATTGCACCGATTAATGTGCCAAAGGCAAGAGAATATTTAAAACCCTCTTTCTCACAGATTGTTTTAATTGTTTTAAGGATTTCAAATGAAACAGCTTGAATTTCCTCCATAGAGAGGTTTTTATTTAAGGGGAATTTCATGTATTGAGTCATTAATTATCCGTGAGTAATATGTATCTTGTGAATTCACTACTAAATCATTATCTAATTTATAGCTAAGCTTGTGGAAACAACTCATCCTACATAAGTCTTTCCAATATGTTGGATCAAATTTATTGAATAGATTTAAGAGTAGAATATGAGGAATTGAGTTACAGAATTGTGGTACTTTACGGCAGTCATTCTCGAATACCTCACAAGAAAGAATGATAAAATGGTGAAGTAAGAAATATTCACATAAATGATTATGGGTAGTCCAATAGTGGTACAATAAGTCTCTTGTTAGCTTGAGGATTCTATTGTCACACTGAGAATAAATCAACCAACTGGACAATATAACCGTATGTCCATCCGCACCTGGTTTAAGACATTGATAAAAAAATAAATTAGAATTTAATATGCTTGATGGTATATCATTCGACGTACAAAATACTGTCGAATCTAACCAAAATCCACCATGGTTAATCAATAATTCAAGTCGCAATAAATCCGACATGTGAGTATTGCTAACAATGCCATTTCTCCATTTTTCAAGGATATAATCAGGAAATGTTACAAATTCATGATAATTATTTTGTGTAATAATTGTTATATCCCAATTTGAAAAATGTCTTTGCACAGATGTATAACATTTCTGAACCAATTCAGGAGCGTTCTCAATACCTTGCCACCAACAGATCCAAATTTTTTTTATTGGGACACAACTATTATCTTTATTACAGTATGTTTTTGCAAAATCATGAGCAATTTTTCTATACTTAGCATCAATTCGTTTTTGAAGTTTTGACTCTATTGATAAGCGTAATATTTCTAAAGATTTTTTATCTCTTCCAAGAATTAAAAATTGATTAATAGCTGTCCAAATGGTGTGATTCTGAAAATATTGTTTCAATAACCCAATACCACCAGCTTTTTGTAGATATTTTTTCCAATCAGACATTTTGTTATTTTATAATCTAATTTGTTCAATTAGTAATGTAGAGGACTGTTGACTCCATTTTTTTAAATGGTATTTGATTATTGAATAATCTATTTCGGAGTCTAATAAGTTTTTGAACGCATTATATCCACATTCTAAATTGGCTTCTCGTTCAATGCCTAGCTGGGAAAGATAATCTACTACTTTTTTGGCAGGATGCACATTGATAAATTTTTTTTCATACATTGTAGAAAACAATGTACCATGAAAAGTACTGGTTACAATATACCGTGCTTGCTTGACCAAAGACAAGAACTGAAGAGGAGAAACAATCATTTGTTCATCACACCATTTGTAATTGAAACCAACTGAAATAATCTTCAAACCTCTTTCTTGGGCAAAACGTTGGATGAATGCTTTGTATGGAGTATTCTCCTGATAGCTATAGTATATCAAGAATGGATACTTTATTTCAATATGGTTCTCAAATGACATCCATTTATCATAAAGTAAGATAGTTGGATCACAGACTCGGTTTACATAACCAATACCTATTTTTTTTAGGAAATCAGCAGTAAATTGGTCTCTTACGCCAAACCATGATATTTTCTTCTTTATCCATCCAATATAATCATCTTTCCCTTTATAGTTTATAAGATTTGAATAACCTAAACTGGGAGCATAGGCAATAACTCTATTAGAATTAATCCCACAACCATAGAATAAGGGAGAATGGTCGAATGATGGATTATCTATATTCCACACTTCATCACTTCCGATTATGGCTAAATCCAAAAACTGATATTTATTGTGTCTGACAATATTCAATTTCTTCCAGTCTTTTTTATAAGCAAAAAAACGCTTAAGTTTCGTTATCGTCCTAACTATGCTTTTCGCAATAAATTTCTGAGATACAACTGATTTAAAAGAGGTTCGTACATCAACCATAAAAACAGTATGATTTTTATTTTCAAGAAATTTTTGCATTGCAAATGCCTGTAAGAAACTACCATAGTTATAGGCATCGAATATAGTGAAAATACCAATTTTCATATTTTCTTTATTCTATTTATAAATTTAATCATTGTTGATTTATATGATTCGAATGAGATTTCCTTTCTTTTGTATTTATTCCATTCTTTGAATGATTTATTTTGAATAAACAACTCTTGAATCGATCGAATCAAGAATTTCAAATTCTCTTTGATGCTTATATGATGATGTCCTGAATCTGGAGTTAGGTAGCCTATTCGTCGGTACAATCTACGTTTGAAATACGATTGTTTCTTTTTACGCTGGATTAAGCCAACAGAATTCTGCGCTTTGATGGACAAAGAGATGTCAACTTCTTCGCAATTATCATTTTTACTAAAATAGTCAGCCAATATATCGTTTAATTTCTCATTTCTAAATATACAAATCGAAGTTCCATATATGTCTTGATTATGTTCTGGTAACCAAGCATCCATGAATGCTGCATCAGCATATTCGGCAAATATATCGTCACATAGGTTGCAACCTTTATAATGGAATAATTTGTTCAAATAGGAGAATCCGAAAGCTCCTTCCATGAAATTACTTCGAATAGATTTCTGTTCTGTAACACTCAGTGTTACAGAACAGTTACGATTTAAATCGTAACTGTTCTTGTCTCTAAATGAAACTTGCCTAATTTCCAATATATCTTTTCCGTTGTCGTTGGCTACATATTCCACCATCGCTTTTCCGGGAACACCACCACAAACAAGTCCTAATAAATACTTAATCCGTTCCCTAAGAATTTTATCATGCTTTTGCAAAGTTCTTATTGCTTTTGCTTGACACGGCAAAACGACTAATGCATACTTACCGTTTTTTTCTTTTATATGTCTAAGCATGTCTGACATCTCAAGAGGATAATATGCTGATTTTGATGCCAGCCTAAGCTCTTCCGGAGTCTTTATAAACTCATAACTATAAAATGATAACCCCTTAGACTTATTTCGAACACATACTGCATAATCTATCTCACCGACTTTAATCAATTGATATAAAACCGCTGTTAACAAGCCCCCTGAAGCACTCGTTTTCCGGAAAGCTTTATCAAATCCTTTATATGACGACAAATAATTACCAACAATATCATTATATTTAGATGTCTTTTCTGGAATATCTTCACTATATACAGGACAGACCTTTTCACATAGTTTGCATTCTATGCACGAATCATAATCCACAACAGGTACATATTGACCTACAATATTTTCAGAATATGTTATACATTGTTTCGGACAACGATATGCACATGCTCCGCATCCGATACATAAATATTTGTCTTTATCTATTGGTGGCATACTACTTTATGAATAACTGTTTAAAACGTCGATTAATTCTGAATTTATAGTCTTTATAAAGATATTCAAATCGCTCGTAAAAACTACCACGATAAGGGTTAATCTTTTTTATTAATTCGACTGTTATCGGAGTCATTCCATAGAATCGATTTGGCCCAACGATATAAGATTTGGAGTCTACAGTATTCTCATATTGTCGTTTCTGTAAATGGATATATGCAAATTCATCGTGCTTAATAATTCCATCTTCAATATATGCTCGCATACATCTCCCTTCATCAACATAAAATATCTGTAATGGATAATTTCGATTCTGAATACCTGCTATAAGCATTCTTTTGTTCCTAAATCCTATATCTGCTGCTACTTCTTTTTCATAAATCGGAAGAGAATTATGCTTGAATATTTTATTTATCCCATAACGCTCATCAAAAACACATGATTTATTTGTCGAAATAACATCCTCATAATTACCGCGCGAACTCCCGGCTAATTTATAGGCTTCATTTATATTTTTAGCATTCCGATATAAAGATAAATGCCCTAATGAAAATATCTTGTCATATTTATTTAAGATGTCATCTGTTATAAATTTATTAAGATTACCCCATATAAGATCAATATCGCAGTGTCCCCAAAAATCAGCCTCCTTAAGTTCGTCGGCAAAAGTAATTCCATACATAGGTTTCAAATCGCACAACTTGTATGGCTTATCAAGAGAAACTTTTCTTCTAATAGCATTCTCAAAGCGTTGATGAATGGATTTTAAGTCTGTTACTAAAATTTTTACATTTGTTGGAGCATTGGATATCCTTTGGTCAGTAATCAATAGGAAATTAAAAGTTGGATTTAATCCACATGAAGATAACCAAAGATTAAAGTAATTAGGGAACTTGCCAAAATATATGGAGATAATACAAATATTATACATAAGAAGTATTCTTGAGAGAAATTGTTTTTGATGCTCTCATAATCAATGAAAAAATAATTATAGATGCACATCCTATATAATGGACAAAGATTGGTCCACCTATAGATGAATACAATAATAGGAAGAAGATTGAGAATCCAGCAATTTTAAGCTGTTTTTGCACTATATTATCACTTACAATCTTGAAAAGTACCAATAGTATCAAGATAAACAGAATTAAGCCAATCCAACCATATTGCCCCATTATCATAGGCCAAAAATTATCATTTAAGAACATTTGTTCTTCTTCATTCATCCCCCATATATTCTTAAACCCATATTGCGTATATAGAGGAGAATAATGAATCTTAGCCATATTAGAGCCATATGTTGAATATCCAGCTCCTAACGGGAAATGCTCATTTGCAGTAACAATTCCATTTGATAACAACAGAGCACGTGGGGTGATATTATCTACAAAATAATATCGAATTTGCACATATCCCCCGACTATTCCAAGTATGGCTAATATGACTAATGATTTAACTGATAGGTTATTGTGCCTTTCAATAAAAAATACCACCATCAAATATGTTGCAATAAACCCCAAAGATTTACCTCTAAAAGTGAAAATGATCAGTATAATTGTAATTAATTTTACAAACCTGCAACTCTTCTTTTTATAAGACGAATATATATGGATAATTACTAGTGAAATAATTAATATTGAAGCGTAATCTCCGGGATTACTATTGATAAACATGAATGAGTTGAATCCATATCGTTTTTCAAATGTCATTCCTATATCTATCACTTGGCTAATAACCAAAAATATAAATCCGGTTATAAGATAGAATGTTGTTAATTGGTAGATTGGGATTATGACTTTATCTAATCGGCTTTTACGTAGAAGCAACAAACTCAAAAAGAATATGAAAAAGAATTTAAGGAAAGTAAAGCAATCGAATAAATTTACACCAATACTTGGTTGAATTTTATGCAAAAAAGATGAAATCCATCCAATTAAAGCTATAATGAACGCGAGCGTCATTATTTTCTTTGCACGAGGATATGCTCCCCCTATAATTTTTCTTGAGCAGCGGTTCAAGAAAGTGCATGCCCCCCAAATTGCAAATATTTCGTCACTATAAGAAAATATACCCGATATTTGGCTCAATATAGATTGAGGAAAGAGGAATATAAATAGGATAAGAAAACCTAATTCGTATTTATTAAATCGTAAACTCATTTATTATTTAATAAATTATTAAATAATGCAACCCATTTACCCATTATCTGAGATATTGAATAATCTAGAGATCTTTGATATGCATCTCTTCCCATACGCACCCTTAATTCTTCATCAGTCATCAATAAGCGTAAAGCCTTTGCGAAACAAGTAAAATCTCCAGGCTCAATTAAAAATCCATTTATTTTATCCTGTATAATTTCACTCGGTCCACATGGACAATTGAAAGAAACAACGGGGAGTTTGAAACTCACTCCTTCTGTTATTGATAGGTTAAAACCTTCATAGTTTGAAGTGACAACCAATATATCACTATTCTGATATATCGCCTCTATATTATCTGTTGGAGGAAAAAGAAAAATATTATCGAGTTTCAGTTCTTTTATGCGATTTGATACCTTTGTGAAAAACTCTGTGTCCTCTTGAGAACCATATATATGCAATTCCCAGTTCGGTAAGACTTTTCGAGAGTATTCCATATCTCAACTAGATTATCAAACCCTTTTTGATAACTAACCCTTCCAACGGCCAAAACAACTCGTTTGTTATCCTCGCTTGATATAGTAATTGCAGAAGCATCATGCGTGAATGTGTGTATGCGTGGGGGTAATTGGGAAGTTGTTAGTGGGTTATGAATACATGTCTTGGATTTTACATCTGGATAACGTAACAAGTCATCATAGGTAAGCGTAACTAAACAATCATATTTATCTGCAATTTTTGAATTACGTCTATAAAGATAATTACCAATTATTTTAGATATACCCCTATTGTTTTTGTTTCTTAACAAATCTACAATTCTACAAAAATGACTTTCTATTATTTTCTTACTTCCATCTGTAATTCCATGTAATATAACAGCTTCATATTGGAACATTGAAATACAGATATCAGCCTTAATCTCATACAAAAGCTGACTGAGTTTTTTTCGATGAGTTATAATTTTCTTCAGATATGGAATTACCTTTTTTAAACGGTTAACCTGTGATAAATCACGATAATTTATTCCTAAGTCAATTATTCTGATTTTATCAGAGAATTTAAAGAATGGAATTCGACCTTTACCATCTGTTATAACTATATAAACCTCATGACCAAGTACATCTGCCAAATAATTTGCTTTAACAGACAAAACCCGTTCCATACCACCCGAATAGTGGATACCATATGTCATATAAACTATTTTCATTTTTTTAATATAGGGATTCTACAGATAATACTTTTAACAAGACTTTTTTCATAACTATTTAAACTAAATTTATAACATATAGGGATATAAATCATGGAGAAAACAATAATCATTGTTCCGATTTGAAATATATTGCTTAACGGTAGCTGGCCTCTTATGAGAAGGAAAGCCACGGTCATTATAATCGGAACAATGAGTGTGTTCATGATTTCTCTCCAAAATTGACCGATTGCGATGTGTTGAGTATTATTATAATAGATGTTCATGACTAGACCTTGTCCTAATATCAAGGCTCCTCCAACTGCAATTGCACACCCTATGACTCCATATTGTCTTGACAATACACATTGTAGCCATAGGCTAAACAGTGAAATTATTAAATATACCAAAGATCTAAATTTCATTTGATTTCTCGCTTGAAGAATAGCATATCCTGTAGTTTGAATTGTAGGAATGAAGAGTGATACGAAAAATATTAATGTTATGGGATAAGATTGCGCATAATCAACACCGGCCCATGTTTTAATGAAGTCAGAACCAAAAATAATAAATCCTGATAAAATAAACGCCATAACAGTGCTTTGTAATCGACCAGCTTTTATAAATAAATCCGAAATTTGTTTTTCATTGCCAACTGAGTTAGCAAGCATTGTGAGTTTCGGCAAAAGGACATTAGATATAGAACTTGAGAATGTCATATACATTTGTTGAAGCAGAATTGCTACAGAATAGACTGCCACAGCAATAGTTCCTATAGTAGCACCTAAAACAAATTGACTAGTTCCCCAATAAATGCGGTCAATGATCTGACTGAGAAAAATCCAAAATGAATAATATCCTATTTCTTTAAAAATTTTCCAATTAAAATTGGAAAATGATATATGTATATGTAGTTTGCGGAAACAATATATGCAATTAATTATTAGCACTGATATGTTGAATGTAGTCTGAACGACGACCATTGCAATTGCCCGATAACCCCAAAATAGCAATAATACAATAACGCCTGTCGAAAGAACTAACCGAACTATATTTATAGCTCTTTGAAATATAAAGTCTTGATAGGCAGAGATAATAGATCCAAATATACTGAGCGGGAAAGTTAACACCAAATTCACAATAAGCAGACTTATCATAGTTTTCGCCAGCTCTATTTCTGATTGGGTCATTTTACTTTCGAAAAGCCAATCTATATTAGAGTGCAATGCCAAACCGGCAACTAAGGCAATTAGTCCTATGACTGAATATACACACAGGAACATTCCGTTTAATTCCCATTGTTCCTTTGTTTTTTTCTCTGAAATAAGTTTGGCTGTATATCTTATTATTGCGCTTCCAAACCCAAAATCTAACAAAGTAAGGTAAGCGATAATAGAGGATACCAATGAATATAATCCATATTCGCTTTGCCCTAACATCCTCAACATATATGGCGTGTATAATAGTCCTAAAGTAGTATTCAAGACTATTATAACATAGTTAAGAATGATGCCACCCTTTATTTGATTCATATATAAACTATGATTGTTCTATTTGCACATGTTATCACTACAAGGCATTCGGATTGTATCGAATATTTTTTAGTTGCCAAGTATCTTGAACTATCAATCTTAATGCCGAAGAGAGTCCTTCCTCTGATACTTCCTACTATTTTGTCTACTTTTTATTTTTAGAGATTGTCTTTTTGTTGAATCTCTTTGCTCCAATTCTTGAAATCTTTGAAAAAACTCCAGACTATCATTATCAGAAGGATTCCTATCGGGAAGGCAGCAATAATTGTAACCCCCTGTAGGCTATATAGCGAATTTTCAGCGAATAGAAGTGCAATAGGAAGCAGGATAAGCATGATGCTCCAAAAACCACGAATCTTGCGCGAAGGTTCCTCTTCTGGGGTAATCTGTTTGTAACTATATGAAGAAGTTACGTATGTAATGCCATCGAGTGTAGTGCTATAGAAGGTAATCATAGTGATTACTAATAGCATCAGTGCGAATGCCGGTAGTGGGAGGGTCTCAAAAATCATGAGAATGGCATCGTACATTTCACCGCCGTTGTTGATGAATCCAATTGCATCAACTCCATGTTTCATTTGCTGAGCGAGACCATAGTTGCCAAGTATGATGAACGACATATAAGTGCCGGCAAGTCCCCAGCCAAATGAACCAAAGACCGTATTACGTATGGTACGCCCTTTTGATATAAGGGCGATGAAGAACGGAGTGGCAACACACCATACAAGCCAGTATGCCCAGTAATAGACCGTCCAATTTTGAGCAAATCCATTTTCGCGAAGAGGGTCCATGTATGTTGTAAGACCTATAAAATTCTGGGCCATATTTCCGAGTGACTGGAATCCTGTCTCTATGATATAGCGAGTTTCACCTCCAAGGAAAAGGAAGTATATCAAAATAATAAAGAATAGATAGGAGCAGATTCCGGCAAGTTTGCTTATCCCCTTGACACCAAATAAAACCGTAATAGTATATATCGAGCATATAAGAAGAAGGACAAGTATTGTTATGGTCGTGGTTACTTCAAAACCAAATACTATACCTAATGCTTTTGTGAGCAGAGGCGTTGCCAATGAGAATGTTGTGGCAGTAGCGCAGACTATGGCAAAAATAGCGATGATATCAATAACCTTGCCCCAGAAACCATCAACTTTATTCCCCAAAAGAGGACGACATGCTTCAGAGAAACGTTGACGATCTCGACGGCGGACGTGCATCATAAATGCGAAACAGACTGCAAGAATCACATAGAATCCCCATGCAAGTGGTCCCCAATGAAAAAGAGTGAATGTTGGTGCCCACATTTGGATTCCCCCTAAATCTTGTACATGCTGTTCTCCTCCATACAATGCCCATTCGATGAGCGAGTAGAACATTATATCGGCCGCCATAGTAGAGGTAAAAATCATTGTACCCCATTTAAAATTACTATATACTGGCTTATTGATATTGCCGAGTCGGATATTGCCATATTTGGGTGTGAGGGCAACGAAAAGTGCGCATATTACGCAACTAAAAGCAAGTATCGGATAGTAAATTCCGATGGTGTTTCCGAAAAAGCCTCGTAATGTATCAACTGCATTTTTAGAATCATCCGGGATAATCATGAATACTGCCATCATCGTAATGACGATAGCGAAAGGTATCAACATGGTTGTCCAATCAATCTTTCTTTCCTTAATTTCCATTGGTTTTAATTTGTAATTTTGTTGAGATTGGTTACTGCGCGATTATAGCGGTCGCGTCCGTAAGAGCCGAAGTCATCACCTTTTGTCTCTTTTATTACGGTCCATTGTGCCCATAAGTAATCCCAAAGAATCTGATAACATAAAATTTTCTTTCTGGTTTTTGTAGGAATGTTGGCGTTGAAATATTTATCAAGGAAATAGTCCTGATTTTCATTATCAAATCCGGCTTCGATAAACAGAGCGGCAATGTCGGCCATAGGGTCGTTCATACCAGAGTATTCCCAGTCTATGAGGTATATTGTGCCATCCGTAGCTTTGATGAAATTCTCATATAGCCCATCGTTGTGACATGGTTTCAGATCTACGCCAAGAGTATTGAGATATTGCTCAAGTGCCATAACTTTCGGCTTTATTGTTTGCCAACCCTCATACATTGAGGCTCCTGCATGTTCAATCAGAATGTCATATTTCTCAATCTCTTTGAAGATGTTGAATTCATTTTTCAGTCGGATGTGAGAATTGTGGATTGTCTGGTAGATTTTTGCAATCTTGCGCATATTGTCATGGCGTTGAATCGTCGCCGCATTTAACGTCTCGGCATTCTCAATGAAATCGGCTAACTTTATACCGGTGTGGGTATTGAAGTACCGGATAGCCGGATTTACCCCTAATTTGCAAGCTTCATTGGCGTTAAATTCCTCGTTGGTTCTTTCAACCATATCTTCGGAGCCATTTCCAGGAACTCGAAGCACATAACTGTTACCTTCAAAGTTAATGCGGAAATTCTTATTGCTCATGCCTCCAATTTGAATTATCTGAGCTGTCTCAATGTCTTTATCTGGGAAAATAGTCTGGAGATGATGGCGTAGATTTTCTTCATCAAAGGGATTTTCTTTTCTCCGGAGAGAACGATAGGTGATATTTTGAAGTTTTTTGAAATCTTCCTTACAGTCAACATCCCCCCAGATTATATTCTTAAAACGAATACAGGGACGGTCAAGAATATCGGTGACATCCATAAGTAAGTATTCGTAATTAAGATATGGATTAGTCGAATGTTCCCATGTATAAATCAGCTTTTGATACGTCTCGTAAGAGATACGAGTTATCCCCATCATCTCTCCCTCAAAGTTACATACTCTGTGACGATCTTTAGTGATTTTAGTGACAAATCCTTGTTTGGTTTCGACGAAACACTCATCGCCAGAGCCACTTTCTTCTGTCATCGATATACAATTGCCTGATTCCGTAGAAGAGAGTCTTTCGATTACTTTCTTTTCAAAAAAAGTATCACCTTCAACAAGAAGAAAATCCTCAGTTATATAATCTTTGCAGAGTGCAAGGGAACCCATGGAAGCGGTAAACCCATATTCCTTATTATAGATGATCTGAACATCTGCTGCCTCATATTTCTTAAAAAGCTCATATCGGTAACCGGCAACAATAATTATCCGACTGTAGCCATACTCTCTGAGAATGGACAGTGAGCGGTCGATCAGACATGTATTTTTAGCAAACGGTAACAGAGGGTAAGGTTGTTCCGAATCGCATTCTTTCCTTGCTGCGAGTATAACTGCTGTTTTCATAAAATTGTAATTTTGTTTTCAGACTGATCATACTGATAAGAAATACCGTCCTTATCGAAGGAAAATAACAAATAATTTCCCGAGTGTTTAATTGGCTTGAAATGACATAGATCAGATTCTGAACAGTTCATCCATTGTGCGATTCCTTTCACTATTGATGACCGGGTATCGTTATAGTAGCTATTGTCAAAGGTTCGTAATTCATCTATAGAATCAAACTCTTCAATATCATGCTCTTTGTAGCGGTGAATCTGTATTTTGGGCAGTTTGTTAATAAATCGGATATACAGATCTTCCCAATAACCGAGCCTTGTTTCCTCCTTTTCATATTCCTGTGTAAGAATTCTACGGAATGTATTGCTAAAATCATCGGAGAAGAATACATGACCAATCATGTACCACGAGTCCCGACCACCAACAGACACATGAATTATATTATTATCTGAATCTGTTGTCAGACAATATTCATTTGTTGGTCCATCAGCATATAATGCACTGTAATAGCTTTGTTTGGGATTCTCAATGAATACATTTTTGGGAAAATAATTATCAGATGAACATATATATGTATTTCTGAGTATGTCAAGAACCTGTATGACAGACGATGTGTTGTTGTAACGATAAAAGTCTTCATTAAGAACGATGTTAATGTCAAACTTATCTTTTAGGTAGCGGAACATTTCTGCCTTATAACCTACAACAATAGTTATATCTTCGACACCGGCCTCTTTGAGCTGTCGAATCTGTCGTTCTATAAGTATTTCGCCTTTTACTTCAAGCAAGCCTTTGGGGCGCTCTGCCGATAGCGGAACAAACCGTGATGCTGTTCCAGCCGCCATTATTATAGCATTTCGTTTGATTAATGACATTGATTTAAAACGCAATATGGGCAGTGAAATTTACGAATGACTTGTCAAATACCGGATTATATATGTATGCAACATTAAGTGGTAAAGTCCATCCATTTTTTAACTCGACATTATATGTATATTTTAGTTCAAGATTGCAAATGGAAAAGTTATGTTCGTAACCGTTATAACATGATTTGTTGAAGGCTGCGGCAACAGCCAGGGCAATTCGATTGTTATGAAGGAAATCATAATATGTACCGACTTCCAGATAAGTTGAATATGCCTGTTTCTCCTTGCCGTCTTCATTAAGATATTTATCAGCACCATAGAAAAAGTTACTTAGCGTAGCCCAAATTGGATATTTATCTGGAGCGTATGTAAGACACGCTTCAAGCCAGTGCCCGGTGTGTTTGCCTCCATCCAGATATTCATCTTCCTTGCTGTCAACTGTAGGATAGTAATAGTCGTTTAAGCCGAGAGTAAAACCGTTCCATGTGTAGCCTAGTCCTAGATCTACCTCTGCATATTTACCGTTTATCGCATAACCACCCATAACACATGCATGGAGACCTTTCCATTGGTAATTGAGTGATGGAAACAGGACGGGGACAGCATCTTTTGGCATCATCTCCATACCTCTCCATATATATTTTGTCTGAATGTCAAGTCCCAGGTCAAATGAGGATTGTTTCAGTTTTGCACCCCAGTTGTTCTTTTTAATTGGAGATGCGACATCGTTTGTTTTCGGATTGATGGTATTGGTCGCACCATTATTCGATTCTATGGTGTCAATACCTAATAACTCATTTAAATCATTGGCAGCTAATGGAAAAGCTGAGATTGCAAAAAAAACGAGTGATAAGATTATCAATTTTTTCATTTAGCTTGTTTGTCTAAAAATAATGAATATTGCATTATAAGTTTATCATCACCATTATTGTCTCAGCCCCTGCCGTTCACTATTCCGTTCCCCAGCTGTAATCATCTATTTATCGTAATCTCTATTTGTTTACCCTATTAATGATCATTTCTGATTTTATCAAACCATAAATTCAATCCAATCCAAACGATTATATCTGACAAAAGCAATATATTGTTATTTATGACAGATGCTAATATGATATTGACAGTACTAAATGATAACGCCATTGCCAATATACAAATCATTGCTTTGCGCGAACTGAAACCCATATCCAAAAATTTGTGATGTATATGATTTCTGTCTGCGTCAAATAACCCTTTGTGATTTCGGGCACGTACCAATATTACCCGGATCACATCAAACATAGGAACTATTAAAGTAGAAAAGGCAATAACGATAGCTCCTTCTGAATACGGTGCTCTTTCTGTATTGTTATTGGTATAGGAAATAGCTAAAAAAGCTAATATATATCCTAGTGTCAAACTCCCAGTATCACCCATAAATATCTTTTTACAGCGATCTACATTTCCAAAAACATTATAATAGAAGAAGGGAAGTAGTACTCCCAGTGTAGAAAAAGCGAGCATGGCATAAATCCATTGGTCATAATAGATATATAAGCTACCGAGAGTTAACAGTGATATACTACTTAACCCGGACGCTAATCCGTCAATGCCATCTATCAGATTGATCGCATTGACAATGAATACTGTTAATAGGATTGTAAAAGGAATTCCTAGCCAGGGAGTCAGTTCCTCAATTCCGAAAAGGCCATACAGGTTGTTGATCCATAGGCCGGACAGGGGGATAAGGGAGGCTGCTATGATCTGTATAACGAATTTGCTTCGGTAACGCAGTCCGACCAAGTCATCTTTTATGCCTGATAAATACAATAACGTTAAGCCACAGACTAAGAAATAAAATTCGGGAACTATGAAATGAAGGCTGTCAATGGCGATTTCATAACCGATAAGATACCTTAATCCGGTGGTGAAAGCCAATGAAAATAGGATGGTGGGGACAAATGATATGCCACCCAGACGGGGGATTATTCCGCTATGGACTTTTCGTTCGTCGGGGATGTCGAATAACTTTTTTCGGAAAGCTACGACGAGAATCCTTGGAATAATAAGCGCTGATAGAACTATTGATATAAGTAGAGAAATAGCAATGAATATATAAATCATAACAAACTATAAGGTATTGACACAACAAAGTTCGTCAGTCACAGATGTGAGCTCACGAAAAACAATGACTAGCTAAAACGATCGTTTTAAGTAGTCATTATTTTGTCTATTTTAACAATTGAAGCAATTTCTATATAAGTTTTGAAAATTAAAATCTAAATATTTTTTCTTTGTTGTAGATATGAATAAAATGCCTACCTTTGCGGTGACTAAAAAAAACGATCGTTTTTTTTAGTCATTACTTTTTATGGTATGTCTGTGGGTTATAGCTTGTTATTATGTGTTGTGAAAGGTGGTTCAGCCTTTTGTCTTGTAGTTTTTTCGAAGATTGTTTTTATGTGTTAAACTGTACAATAAGCAGTGTGTGGTTGCTGGTTAAAAATAACAAATATAGTCTATGGTATATACAAATATTTGTATTTATTATAATGTAGTGATGAGTAATCTCTTATGGAAGTATAATATTTCTTATCACAATATCTGAAACTTCAGGCCAAATGACAGGCTGAGATAGTCTTTCGGCTTCAGATATTTGTTTCCAAATTTGTTAAGGATATACAGATCGCATGAGCTGAGTTCGTAAAACAGCGTGACTGATTTATGCCATCTTCCCGGATTATTGAATTTAAAGGTGACACGTTCGCCGAGAAAAATATGGGTCCGTACTCTTGTTGAAAAGAAGTAATAACCTTTAGGGTATTTGTCAGGGCTTTGTACCCAAAAATCTCTGTCAAGCAGGGTGTTAATGTATAACCCTGTTGTTAACGGTTCGAAATCAATGTTTTTATGCAAAGGAACTCTCCAGGGGATATAATTTTGCTTTACCGTGAATGTTGCCATGGTGTGACGTTTTTTTGAACTTTCAGCTTTCAGGTTACGGGTGGTTTTGGGAACAAATCCGAAGAGAAGGTCTGTTTCCCAGTGATGGCGGTAGTAGTCCCATCCGATCCCGAAAGAGAACATGCCCATGGAACCGGCAAATTGTATTTTACTGTACCGGGGGATAAGATTTTCCCATAGTGAAGTGTATCTTTCTATATGTCTGTCATACAAAGTTGGGGCAGGGATACTGTCCTGAGCATTTGTATAAAACGGAAAAAGCAAGGTTAAGAGCAGTAGTAATTTAAAATTTAACGATTTCATATGAGTAGTTATCAGGTGTTACGGTAAAGAGTAAATAAGTACGTTTGCCGATATTGTCGCAGCAATAATAAATGATCCCGTCATCGAACAGGTCGCGGGCGGCAATGTTATGGTCGTGGGCATGCAAGCAGAAAAGAGGATTGGGAAATTCCCGTATCTTTTCCTGGAAGATATCTGCCACATTGTTATTGAATTGCTCGCTTCCGGGCGGCACATGCATAACAAAGATCGTGCATTTATCATCTTCTGTTGTACTGTTCAGTATACCCTTTATAAAGGAGAAATCGGGTACAGAAATAGAGTAATCGTATTCAAGCGCATTCGTATTCAGGCAGATGAAACGGATTGTACCACCTCCACCATAATACTGTGAGGGGCCGACGCTGAATGAGAAGTTTTTAGGACCGTACATATCCTCGTATACCAATTCCCCGTTGCCGATAATGTCATGATTGCCGATCAGGGCAACATAAGGTATTTTTAGCTTGGATAAAATTGAATGTTGCCAGATATATTCTTTTTTGATACCAAAATCGGTCAGGTCACCTCCGTGAATGACAAAATCGATAGAGTCCCGTTGGTTGACATGTTTCACGAAGTCATTCGTTTCATCCAGCCAGCGCTGAGTGTCGCCTGTAAAGATAAAACGGATGGTGTCTTTATCCTGGCAGGCGTTCCGGATTTTAAAAATATTCATTTCATTGATATCTTTGTCTTCCTTGTACGTGATTCTGCCGTCGTATGGATGGTAGTCTATCAGGTCACATGATGTGAGTAGTACGAATAGTACTAGTGCATATTTTTTTATCATAAAAGTAGTCCTGTCTTTTTGGTAACAAAGATAGGACTACTTTTATGATTGGAAAGGTTTCTATTGAATTATTGATGGTCAGAAAGTCTATAGGCTGAATGCCTGTTCCAGTTCTGTGAAATCGGTAATAACCAGGTCGGCCGATTCATCCCCCCGGTAATCGCTCCAGCCGATACTTTTCAGCCAGATTGTTTTGCAGCCGATAGACGTAGCGGGGATAATGTCTTTATCGTGAGAATCTCCGATTACGACGATCGTTTCTGCCGGTAATGATAATTCTTTTACACCTAACCCGAATATAGCCGGATCGGGTTTGCGGATACCGACAACTGCTGATTCGACAATCGATTTAAAATAAGTATCCAGATGAAAATCTTTTAGTACGGATTCGATGTTCCCATAGAAATTGGAGACCAGTACCAGCGGGTATTTTTGAGACAATGCCTCCAGTATGGGACGGGCTGTGTCGATCGACTTCCGTGCATAAGCATAGCACCAGTCGGCCAGCCGCTGTTTTAATCCGGGAGTGGCATACGCTTCGGGGATAAAATCGCCGGCTTTGAGCCATTCGATCTGTATGTCTGTCTTCAGGCGCAGCATGTCGAGGAAAGTGTGATGGGGCTTTACGATCGGATTTTTACCTAACGTCCGTTCGCCGTGCACATAGGCATTCCGGAAGATCTCTTTGCTCACCGGTATTTCTTCGGCCTGATAAGCCATCCAGATCACTTCGGCCCAGTGCATGCCATTGCTGTCGATGGTACCGCCATAATCGAATATGATTCCTTTTATCTTGTCTGATTCGAACATATATTTATGATTTTGATTCGAGTTCTTTAGTGAATTGGGCACAGAAACGTTCGTGTGTTACGATCATATATGCCAGCATGATATTCAATACTGTCATTTCAAATACGAAATACAGCCAGGGCATATCGATGAAAAGACTGACGAATAAAGCAATGACACGTGTGTTGAATGACAGCATATTCGTGTATTTCATCATCGGAAGGCTCTTTTCACGGAAGGCTTTCCGGAACCATTCCGGAGCTTCATCGTGATACTTGGTCCGGATGATGTTCATCATTTTCTGAAACTTCGGCGACAATGCTTCCTGCCCGACGGTATAGTTGATATAAAATGTTTCAAAAAGTTTGTAGATAAAATCTTTTTTCCAACTCATCGTCTTATATTTCTCTTTCAGGGCGGGAGAGTGGGAGAGTTCGCTTCCGGCTTTTCCTTTCAGGAATAACAGGTGGATATTCCGGTAATAATCAGCCATGGCGGCTTGTTTGCTGTGGAAAAATCCGGTGATAGCAGCAAATATCCAGATCCAGATACCCCATTCCGGTGTCAACCGAAGGCAGATGGCGGCATAGATAGCAATAAACCAGCAGTCGCCGGCTGTTCCGTCCAGAATACGACCCAATGGTGTTTTCTTACCGGTCATGCGAGCCAGCTGTCCGTCGGCACTGTCGTATGAGTTTGCCCAGATAAGCAATAACATACCGATGATATTTATTGTCAGGCTCTGGTAATAGAAACAAATACCGGCTGCAATACCTATAAATATACTGGCTACGGTAATTGCATTGGGGGATACTCCCAGCTTATTGAAGAATAAAGCCCAACGATAACCGATCGGGCGATAGAAGTGGATATCGATGAACTCTTCGGTATCCAGGGATTTGAGTGTAGACTCTATATCGGGTTTCTTTTTTGTTTCTTCCATTACTTGCTGATTAAATTATAGATGCGGCGGGCAATTTGGGGAGCAGCTTCGTTCCGGCAGGGAGCAAAACTGGGCCAGTCATTGAAATCGATCAGCCGGATCGATCCGTCATCTGAAATAATACAGTCACCACCGTAAATATGAATGTTCAGTACTTCTGCCGCCTGGCTGCAAAGTTGCTGCAACTTTGAATCGTCAAACGGAATGCCTTTGGCCGTTCCGTTTATCTGTTCTAACCCGAATTTACTGTGATGTTGGTTGGAGGGGTAGAACCAATAAAAGAAATCAGTTCCGGTCACGCCATAGAACTTAACCAGGTCGCCAACCAGATGTTCGTTGACTACGGCAGTCTTGATTCCGCGGATGGCGTATTCTTTCAGGATTGTTTTGGCTTCTTCCGGATTCCTGACGTAGGTGACATCTTCCCGGTGGATGGCGTGAAAGTCGCCTCGTTTGATCCAGCAGTTATAAAATCCGGCTTTTTCCAGTGCGGCTGTCGGGTCTTCATCGGTGGGAAGGATCAAGCTGGCCGGATGGGAGATGTTGTTCGACATTAACAGGCGGGTCATTTTCTCGCGTGTACAGTTTTCTATTCCATAGCCGGAGTTGATAACGGTATAACCCTGATCTTCCATCTGCTGTAGTTTATGGATAGAAGTCCAGTTTCTGACCATATTGAAGATGGCTGTCTCTTCAAAGTGATGGATTATCAGATCTGACTCTATGTATTCGTTTACTTCACATCCCAGATCGCGCAGATGTTGGACGGTCAGAGAGAAGATGGCGGCATCGTTACCAATATGGTTGGGGGAAAATTGATTTTCCCGGCGGATGCCTGCTATTGTTAGTTTACTCATTACTTTTTTATTTAGTTGTCACTTGTCAACTATCAACTGTTTAAAAAATCTTCGGCCTTTTTGATATCTTCGGCATGATCGACGTCTACGATTTTGCTGAATGGATAAGCTTTCAGCTTTAATCCTTCAGCAATAAGCTGACGTTGGTAGTTGCGCATACGTGACATGCCTTGTCCGATTGCATTATTCAGAACTTTCAGTCCGGAACGTCGCAGGCAGTAAATACCGCCAGAGATATAAGAACATGGCGGTTCTCCTTGTTTATCCAGAAAGCCCCGGATTACTAAATCGTTGTCTGTATCTACGTATAAAGGTTTTTCGTCATCTATAAAATCGGTTACTGCCATTAACCCGTCCAATTGACTATCTTTCAGGAACGCCTGGATGTATCCGCCGAACTCTTCTTCTTTGAAAATCGTGTCGACGGTTGTCAGGCAGATATGATCGCTGTCCAGATGATGGCTGAGCTCATAAAAGCTATGCATGGAACTGGGCGTGGATTTAACCAGCAGATAAAAAGGAACAGGTAGTTCCAGTTTTCGCAAGTGCTCCTGCACTTCCGTCATTTCTTCATTTACAATAATACTGATAGATGACGCATCGTTTTTCAGAAAAACATTGATCAAACGATCAATTAACGCCGTACCGTTTAGTTGTACCAGTGGTTTGGGCCATTTTACTCCTTCTTGCACCAAGCGGGAACCCTCGCCAGCTGCAATGATTGCATAATCCATATTTGTCAGAAACTAATTGAATTAAGATGATTGATATATGAAAAAGAAATTCTTCTATCCGAGGAAAAAATCGTTTTTGGACGGATAGAAGAAGTCTTTTTATATGTGTGTATTAATCCAGATAGCTAGGTGCTTTTTCTCCGATCATATCACGCAAAGTCTGTTTAACCATTCTCCACTGCTGGAACAGGTCGTGAACAGGCTGGTGTTCGAAATCGTGCATCGGGCTCTTGCAGAAGAATGACAACCAAGTCTGGATACCGGACATACCGGCACGCATAGCCAAGTCGCTGAACAATACCAGGTCGAGAGCGATAGGAGCGGCGAGGATAGAGTCACGGCAAAGGAAGTTTACCTTGATTTCCATCGGATAGCCCATCCATCCGAAGATGTCGATGTTGTCCCATGCTTCCTTGTTATCCTTGCGGGGAGGATAATAGTTGATACGTACCTTATGATATACGTCACCATAAAGGTCCGGATATTTTTCAGGTTCGAAGATATTGTCGATCACAGACAGTTTACTAACTTCTTTTGTCTTGAAGTTTGCAGGATCATCCAATACTTCGCCGTCGCGGTTTCCTAAGATGTTGGTGGAGAACCAGCCGCTTACACCCAGCATGCGTGTTTTGAACATCGGAGCCAATACAGTCTTCATTAATGTCTGTCCGCTCTTGAAGTCCTTTCCGGAGATAGGAACATTCATCTGTTTGGAGAATTCCCACATAGCCGGCGTGTCTACACACAGGTTAGGAGCACCCATAATGAACGGAGCGCCTTCTGCGATAGCAGCGTAAGCATAACACATACTCGGGGAAACAGCTTCCGTATTGTTTTCCTTCATCGCTTTTTCCAATGCGGCAAGCGACATGTGTTCATCTGACAGAGGAATGTAGATTTCAGTACTTGCAGCCCATAAAACAGCGATACGTTCGCAATTATTGGCAGCCTTGAAATCGCGGATGTCCTGGCGCAGTTGTTCTACCATTTCCCAACGGGTGGCAGCCTGTTTGATGTGCGTTCCGTTTAAGCGTTTAGCCCAGTTGTGATCGAATGCAGCCGGCATCGGTTTGATGGCCTGCAATTCTTCTTTCACATTGTTCAGGTCTTTTTCCTTTAATACTTCAGCATACATGGCAGCTTCGTATGCATTATCAGGGAATATATCCCAACCGCCGAATACAATATCGTTCAGATCAGCCAAAGGCACAATGTCTTTGATTGCTTTCTCTTCTCCGCTTTCCAATCGCATAGTCGCCATCTGGGCGATTGAGCCGATTGGTTTCGCTACTCCTTTACGAGCAGCCAGAGTACCTGTAATCATGGTGGTTGATACTGCTCCACCTACACCCACAACGAGAATGCCAAGTTTCCCTTTAGCTTCTTTTACTTCGATTTTTTCCATGTCAATTTAAGTTCAAAAATAATTGTGCAAATTTAGGCCTTCTTAATTGAATTAAAAAGGATAAATATGCGATATAATTGGTCAAAAATACTATAATTTCCAATAACTTGCCAGTCTTTCTGTACAAAAGTACTATTCTCTTCGTACTAAAGGCTTGTTTTTTGAGTTGTACGTAAGATAAAAAATATCTATCTCTTGAACTATTTTGTTACAAAACTATAAAAATAGATTGGTTTCACAAATAATTTTGACGAATATAGTTGTTTATCGAATAAAAATACTTTCCTTTGTGGCATGTGAACAACATAGTTTTCAGAAATTGCTCTTTTATCTCCGATGTAATATTCAACAAGTGAATTTATTTTGTAGTAATGGACCTTTCCAAGATTATTTGTTACAGTTTTTTTATTAATTATTTTATATCATTTTTGTATGAATATTTACATTGGTAACCTGAACTATCGGGTTAGAGAATCTGACTTACAGCAGGTTTTAGAAGAGTATGGAGTTGTAGAATCAGTAAAGTTAATCATTGATCGCGACACTAACAGATCAAAAGGTTTTGCATTCGCAGAATTTACAAATGAAAGCGAAGCAAGAAATGCAATCAATGAATTGAACGGTGCTGAATACGAAGGCCGTCAGATGGTTGTTAAAGAAGCTACTCCAAGACGTTGAGTTAGTTTTAACAAATAGTATAAGAGAAGGGGTACGGAAGCTAAACATCCGTATCCCTTTTTTTATTGCTGATAATTTCTTACGTTTGCTGCAAATTTTGAAATAAATGAAAACTCTTCCCTTGAAATCTGTCCGTCTGCTTCTGCCGGGTATTTGCTTTCTGATTGCAAATCTATTTGTTGTATGTTCGGCCCAGGCACAAATTTCCGACCGGGTGTTTAAGTCGGACCACCGGATCGATCCGGAAAAGAAAGGGCAATTATCTGTCGAACTGGATAATATAAGTTTCTTTAAAGATAATGAATATACCGGTTCGATTATGAAAGGATATTCTTTGCCGGGATTCTGGATACAACCGAAAGCTGTTTTTTATCCGCTGGGTAATATAAAACTTGAGTTGGGGGTGCATATGCTCCGTTATTGGGGGGCAAAGAAATATCCGAGCCTGGCCTATCAGGATATTGCCGAATGGAAAGGCGACCAGTATCAGCATGGTTTCCATGTCCTTCCTTTTTTTCGGGCGCAGATGGCTTTGTCCGATCATGTGAATATTGTTCTTGGTGATATCTATGGCGGTGCTAATCATAACCTGATCGAACCTTTATATAACCCGGAGTTGAACCTGACGGCTGATCCTGAAGCCGGACTTCAGTTGTTGTATGACTCCCGCAGGTTTGATCTGGATGTCTGGGTGAACTGGGAAAGTTTTATTTTCCGTGAAGATACGCATCAGGAGGCCTTTACTGTCGGGTTGTCGGGGCGTTATAAACTGAATGATCCGGATGCGCGTTTTCATTTTTATGCACCGGTGCAGGGATTGGCCCAACATCGGGGAGGGGAGATCGATACGATATTTACTAACTCTGTACAAACTTTGATGAATGGCGCTGTGGGAGTCGGTACGGTTTGGAACACAGGTAATCCGATATTCCGGAATGTAAATCTTGAATTTGATGTCGCTGGTTATTATCAGCAGGCCGGTAAGTTATGGCCATATGGCAGCGGCTCCGGTTTTTATGTCCGGGCATCTGCGGATATTTACGATTTTCGGGTGAAAACATCTTATTGGAACAGTAATAAATTCATCTCCATGTTCGGCAGTCCGTTTTATGGGGTGGTATCGACATCGGATGAAAATGTTTCTTTTGACGGGCAAAATATGGTTTATCTGGGGTTGGAATACTCAAAGAGTTTTGGGAAAGGTTTTTCCCTGGGGGTAGATGTGGATGTATATCAGCATCTGTCTGTCGATAAGTTTGGACCGGGGGCTGGTGAAGTCGGTAAATCCGGCAGTGCTACCAGTTTTTCGGCAGGGATTTATTTCCGGATCAATCCATCGTTCCTGATCAAGAAGTTTTAAAAGGAGAAAATAATGAAAGTAAATAAAGGTCTAATTTATATTAGACCTTTTTTCTTTCTGATAGGATTCAAGCAAAAATAGTGTTTTTGCTAATGACGGGAAAGTTGGTAGAACGACCGGACGTTCCGGATTCCACTCCGGATCTTCCGTGATCATTGTGGATAAAGTTCCCGCATGCATGAGTACTGTCTGTGCATCTGTGATAGCCGTTATGATATGACGTTTTTCCGTAGGCAATAAAACGAAATACCCTTCATCGACTTCTACTACCGGGGTTGCCGTTTTCGAACAGATGAGAAGTTTGCCTGTAGTGACAAAAAGTAATATGTTTCCCATTTGTTCTGTGTCATATACTACTTCACCGGCTTTTACTTCTTTGCATTCAAATTGATTAATAAAATTCTTCATAAAAAATTGCTACTCGTTCAGCATTGCTTCAATCGGCCTGTTTGGCAGATATTGAAGCATACCGGTAGAGTATTCTATCTGATGTTTACCGTTTTCATCGGAGTAGATTACATAATATTCAATACCGGGAATATTTTTTGCCGCTTCACGTGCTTTTTCCAGCCCCATTGCCATGAAGGCTGTCGCATAAGCATCGGCGGTGATACAATCTTCAGCTACAATTGTTGCGCTTAATATGCTTTGTTCGGATGGGTATCCGGTACGCGGGTCAATCGTATGGGCGTACTTTTTTCCATCTTTGATGTAGTAGTTACGGTAGTTGCCGGATGTGGCAACGCCTCCTTTTTTGCATAACTGGACTACTTCTTCTATATCGTTTTTTACTCCGGTTGAATCGTCTTCCGGTTTATTGATTCCTATACGCCAGCATTTTCCGTTCTGGTTGACGCCTTTCATTGTTACTTCGCCACCAATTTCGACCATATAATTTTCAATGCCTTCACGTTCGAGCAGACGTGCTATGATATCGCTTGCATATCCTTTGGCAATCGCGGAGCAATTCAACAGGATACGGGAATCATCTTTTACTACTTTCCGTCCGTCCAGTCTGACTTTCTGATAACCGACAAATTGTTTGATGCTGTCGATCATTTGGGGAGTCACACTGTCCATTTTACTGAATCCGAATCCCCAGAGATTGACCAGAGGAGCACAGGTGATATCGAAAATGCCTTCCGAATGGTCGGATACCTCTTTTGCTTTGTTGAACACCTCGATAAACCAGTCATCTGCTTCGACCGCCTCATTCCGGTTCACTTTTGATATGATAGAGTTCGGATTGAACGGATTTAACGAAAGATTGAACTTTTGAAATTCGGCATCAATCTTTTCTGTCAGTATTTCAGAACCTTCATATTTAATATGATAGATAGTATGAAAAACGGAACCGCTTTCTTCGAAATATTGTTTCTGTTTTGTACAGGCAGTGAACATAAGTATCCATAAACCGGCCGCCAGAATGATCTTCTTGTACATCTCTTTAAATTTTAGCGCAGCAAAGATACTAAAATTTATTGTAATTCAATCAATGTCAGTTGTCAAGCCTTTTTGTTTTCCATATAAGCCCCTTTCATGGGAGATGCGCAGTTGCGTGTAAAAATATCCAGGATACCGCGGCTATGGCGGGATACAGGCTGTGTCCATTGTTTACGACGCTCCGACAGAATCCGGTCTATTTCCTCCGGTGATTGTTGGAAGCCGTTGGTTCCGATGATCTCGAGCTTACGGGCAGGAATGTCGATACGGATCAGGTCATTGTTTTCAACCAGGGCGATAGGACCGCCGTCGTATGCTTCCGGCGAGACGTGTCCGACGGCCGGGCCGCGGGTGGCTCCGGAAAAACGTCCGTCGGTAATGAGGGCAATGCTTTCTGCCAGTTCCGGGTCGGAGGCGATGGCTTCGGTCGTGTAAAACATTTCCGGCATTCCGCTGCCTTTCGGGCCTTCGTAACGGATAAAGACGGCTTCTCCCGGATGGATATTTTTCTGCAATACAGCTTGCAATGCTTCTTCTTCGCTATCGAATACACGGGCCGTTAATGTTGCCTGCATCAGGTTGGGGGAGATGGCGGCATGTTTGACAACGGCTCCTTCCGGGGCGAGATTCCCTTTTAATATGGCAATCGCTCCTTGTTTCCGGATCGGACTTTTAAACGGTTTGATAATGTCGCTGACTTTTACTCCAAGCGGGGACAAGTATTTGCGGCATCCTTCATAAAATCCGTTTGTGCGGAGTGTTTCAAGATTTTCTCCCAGGCTTTTGCCTGTTACTGTCCGGACGTCCAGGTTAAGTACGTCTTTCAGTTCTTCCAGAATGGCGGGAACGCCGCCGGCATACCAGAAATATTCGCCCGGCCAGAATCCGCTTGGACGGATATTCAGTAAAAAAGGAATTTGGCGATGGATTTCATCAAATAATTCAGGCGGCAGGTCGATGCCTAGTTCATGCGCAATGGCCGGCAGATGTAGCAGGCTGTTGCTGGAGCCAGCTATCGCGGCGTGCACTATGATAGCATTTCTGAAAGCGTCGATTGTCAGGATATCGGAAGGCAGTAACTCTTCTTTTCCTAATTCGACGGAACGCTGTCCGGCGTACCGGGATATCTCTTTTATATAATGTACGTGCGTAGGGATTAAGGCCGAACCCGGCAGTGCGATACCCAGCGCTTCGGCCATTACCTGCATTGTGGAGGCTGTTCCCATAAATGAACAGGCTCCGCAAGTCGGGCAGGCATCTTTTTTATAAGCGAGGAATTGCTCTTCGCTTATTTCTTTCCGTTCGTATTGTGCACTGTATGTTCCGATTTGTTCTAAAGTCAGCAGGTTGGGGCCGGCTTTCATAATACCTCCCGGCAGGAGCAGGGCCGGCATATTCAGCCGGGCGATCGCCATCAGGTGGGCGGGTACCGATTTGTCGCAACTGGTAATGAATATTCCCGCATCGAAAGGCGTTGCTTTTACGTGTATCTCCATCATGGCTGCCATGATATCGCGGGATACGAGCGAATAGTTCATTCCGTCGTGGCCCTGTGCTTCGCCGTCGCAAATGTCAGTGACGTAGTAATTGGCAGCCCGTCCTCCGGCATCGCTGATACCTTTGCTGGCTTCTTCCACCAGCTTGTTCAGATGGGCACTTCCGGGGTGGCTGTGTCCGTAACTGCTCTCAACGATGATTTGCGGTTTGCTGAGATCTTCAATGCTCCAACCACTACCGAGGCGGAGTGAATCGAGTTCCGGTGCCAATTTACGTAATTCCTGACTTTTCATATACATTTATTTTATTAGCAGAAGAACAGGTGTTCTATCAATATTTTTGCTCCGATACCGATTAGTATCAGTCCGCCGATCAGGTCGAGTTTCAAATCCACCTTACGTCCGAAACGACTTCCGAAATAAACGCCTGAAACAGACATAAGGAATGTGATGATTCCGATCAGGGAAGCCTGGATGATGATATCCGATTTCAGGATAGCCAGCGAGATACCGATAGCCAGTGCGTCGATGCTTGTTGCTATGGACAGTCCGAACAATGTTTTGTTGCAGAGCGGATTTGTTTTGCAGTCTTCATCTTCTTCCTGCGTACTGTCGTATATCATTTTACCTCCCAGGTAAAGCAACAGGACGAAAGCGATCCAGTGGTCGAAGGCTGTAATGTATTTCTGGAATCCGACACCGGCCAGATAGCCCAGAACTGTCATTGTGGCCTGTGTGATACCCATAAAAGAGCCGATCTTAACCATATTGCACACGGTGCAGTTCCGGATTACTGCTCCGCCGGTTACGGACACGGCCAAACTATCCATCGATAATCCGATGGCTAGTAACACTATTTCTATAATTGACATAAATTAAAAAGTTTCCACCCCGGGTGTACTCATATTTCTGATTCTATCTTATAGTTGTTTCTATTGGATGAATTCCTGGAAATCAACTCGCCGATGAATCCGGCTAAGAACATTTGCGTTCCGAGGATCATCGCAGTAAGCGATATATAGAAATATGGAGAGTTTGTTACCAACGGACGTAAATCGCCGGAGAACATGGAGATCAGTTTCATGCTTAATACGAATACCAATGCGATGAAACCGATAAAGAACATCACGCTTCCCCACAGACCGAAGAAATGCATCGGCTTTTTTCCGAATTTGGAAGTAAACCATAACGTGATCAAATCCAGATAGCCGTTGACAAAACGGTTTAGCCCGAATTTGGTTGTTCCGTATTTGCGTGCCTGATGCTGTACGACTTTTTCACCGATCTTATGGAAACCGGCAATCTTTGCCAGGTATGGAATATACCGGTGCATATCGTTGTACACTTCGATATTTTTGATAACGACATTTTTGTAAGCCTTCAGGCCGCAATTGAAATCGTGCAGGTTGTTTATGCCAGAGAATTTGCGGGCCGTGGCATTGAATAGCTTTGTCGGGATCGTTTTGGATAACGGGTCGTACCGTTTCTTTTTCCATCCTGAAACGAGGTCGTATCCGTCTTCCGTGATCATACGGTAGAGTTCCGGGATTTCGTCCGGACTGTCCTGGAGGTCGGCGTCCATGGTGATGACTACATCTCCTTGGGCACGCTCGAAACCGCAATGCAGTCCGGGTGATTTGCCGTAATTGCGACGGAACTTGATGGCTCTGATACAAGAATTCTTTTGCTGTAAACCCTCGATCACTTCCCATGAATTGTCCGTACTGCCGTCGTTTACAAATATAATTTCGTAAGTAAAGTTATGTTCTTTCATCACCCGCTCTATCCATGCTTCCAGTTCCGGTAGAGACTCGGCTTCGTTGTACAACGGAATAACTACTGATATATCCATTATTTGTATTGTTTCTCCTTATTGTTCTTGTCTGATCGTACCGGTTTCATTGTTCCTGCACAGAATGGCTGCTACCGGTATCGAAAGTATAATACCATAAAATATATTATTGAAAACACCCTGAATAGCCATATGGATAGGAGTGAAATTGGTTTTTCCGATTGCTTCCATGACTTCGGTGCTTACCTGTGAATCTTTCAGTACTTCGATCATCTGGTTTACGGAGTTTGCCAGAAAATCGGCCGGAGCGATAAACTGGAAGAACACGAAATGTTCGAGGGCGACGATCAATGCGGCAAAAAAGTAAAGCATTGTGCCGAAGCGCCAGGCATGAAAGAAACTGATCTTTCCGCCGATGTCCTGTTTGTATCGTTTTGTCAGATAATAAGCGATGAACGGTACTGTCAGTGTAAGCACTATATATATAATGTTTAGGGCAGGAACCGTATTGCTGAAAATAAAGAACAGGTACTTGATCACCCAGAAAATTCCCATGGCTAAACCATAAGTCATCGCGCTTTTTAATAGTAGACCTTTATTTTCTTCCATTTGTGCTGCTGTTTTAAAGTTTCTATCAGCAAAATTAATCCTTTTGTTATAATATGCAATGTATAACAATAAAAAAAGAGGAAGTTTATTGTCATAAACCTCCTCTTCCAAATTTTTGAATTTTCAATTGTTAATTATCAATTTTCAATTCTTCTGAGCCTCTTGTCGGATTCGAACCAACGACCCCGAGATTACAAATCACGTGCTCTGGCCAACTGAGCTAAAGAGGCAGGTGGGTAAGCTTACTACATCGCGCCGCTACAACCAAGTACCCTTGCTGCGGTCAAGCCCTGGGGGATTCCGAGGGAGCATGCCGTGTAGGACTTACCCGGGTGCAAAAGTAGATATTATTTTTTACAATGCAAGCGTTTTTATGCATTACAGGTGATATTTGTTTCTAAGTGGCTGTAAACCTTTTATTTTAGTTGTGGTTAAAAAGTGTTTATTCTTTGTTGCCGGCTTGATTTGTCTTACCGGTAAACTCTATATCGAGTCAACCTCTATTATAGATGAGGCTGAAAGTAATCAACTAAAAACATTAACACAGTATAGATAGTGTTTCATTGTAATGAAACAGATTTTCGGAAGGAGGTATTTTATCAATTGTTTCGGCGGTTATCTTTTTTTCTATAGATTCAACTTTACATTTGGTATATGTATAAATATTCTTGTACATTTGTACCCTAATTCAAAAATCAAAAACACTAAGAACAATGGGTGGTTTTTTCGGAACTATTTCTAATTCGTCTTGTGCAACTGACTTATTTTACGGCACAGACTACAATTCTCACCTGGGAACCCGCAGAGGCGGTATGGCAACCCTACACGAAGGCGTCTTCAAACGCTCTATCCATAATCTGGAAAATTCTTATTTCCGTACTCGTTTTGAAAGTGAACTGGAGAAATTCCAGGGGAATTCAGGTATAGGTATCATCAGTGATACAGATCCTCAACCAATCTTCATTAACTCTCACTTAGGTAAATATGCTGTTGTGACTGTAGCAAAGGTGAACAATCTGGAGGAACTACAGAATGAATTGCTGGATAAGGGATGTCACTTTTCAGAAATGAGTTCCGGGCAGATCAATCAGACTGAATTGATTTCATTACTGATTTCTCAGGGTAAGACGTTTGTTGAAGGTGTGGAAATTGTTTTCGAAAAGATTAAAGGTTCCTGCTCGATGCTTATTCTGACAGAGGAAGGCATTATTGCCGCACGCGACAAATGGGGGCGTACTCCGATCCTGATCGGTAAGAAAGAAGGTGCCTATGCGGCATCAAGCGAACCTTGCAGCTTCCCGAATCTGGGATATGAAATAGATTATAATGTAGGCCCAGGCGAAGTGGTTATGCTTACGGCAGACAAGATGACGCAGTTGCGTAAGCCGAATAAGAAAATGCAGGTTTGTTCTTTCTTATGGGTGTACTATGGTTATCCGGTCTCTGAATATGAAGGGGTGAACGTAGATGCTTCCCGTTATGCCAGCGGTCTGGCTATGGCGAAGAAGGATGAGGTGGATGCTGATTTTGTATCGGGTATCCCTGACTCCGGTATTGGTATGGCGCTGGGATATGCTGAAGGTAAAGGGATTCCTTACCGTCGTGCTATCGTTAAATATACACCGACATGGCCCCGTAGCTTTACCCCGGCCAACCAGTCCGTACGTGACCTGGTTGCTAAAATGAAACTGATCCCGAACCGTGCCCTTCTGAAAGGGAAACGGGTGATTTTCTGTGACGATTCGATTGTTCGCGGAACACAGCTTCGCGATAATGTGAATATATTATATGGATATGGAGCGAAAGAGGTGCATATGAGAATCGGATGTCCTCCGATCCTGCATGCTTGTCCGTTTGTCGGTTTTTCTGCTTCCAAGTCCCACCTGGAACTGATTGCCCGCCGGATTGTCAAGGAACTGGAAGGGGATGATGCAAAAGATCTGGATAAATATGCTACAACAGGTACCGAGCAATATAATATGTTGGTGGAACGTATCCGTGAGCAGCTGAATATCACTACACTTAAATTCAATACAGTAGAAGACCTGATCGCTTCGATCGGCCTGCCGAAGGAATGTGTTTGTACACATTGTTATAATGGCAATGGCTGTTTTTAAGAGGGGTTAATTATAGAAAGAATTGAGCTGTCTGTTTATAGTGACGGGAGTAACCAATTCCCCTCTTGAGAGGGGATAAGGGGTGTGTTAAAGCCAGTTATAGGGCGAAACTATAACACACCCCCTTCCCCCTCTCAAGAGGGGAGCCAGTTACAACCAGTTTATAATTTAGATAGTTCATATCTGATAAAAAGAGAAATAATTACAAAACAATCGTTGGGTAATTATTTCTCTTTATTATTTTGTTATTCGTCGCTCTTTACCTACTTTTATGCTTTAAATATAAAAGTATACCTTATGACAGTATTAGATAGATTTTTAAAGTATGTAACGTTTGAAACACAATCGAGTGAAGAGACCGGGACGACACCAAGTACTCCGGGACAGCGGGTGTTTGCAGAAGAATTGGTAAAGGAACTGGAAGAAATAGGTCTGGAAGACATCACGCTGGATGAAAACAGCTATCTGATGGCAACACTTCCGGCAAATACCGATAAGAAGATTCAGGCTATCGGCTTTATCGCCCATCTGGATACCAGTCCGGATATGTCGGGAAAAGATGTGGTTCCACGGATTGTAAATTATAAAGGAGGAGATATCGTCCTGTGCGCCGAAGAGAATGTAGTTCTTTCTCCCCAGATGTTTCCGGAACTGAATGATTATAAAGACCAGGATATTATTGTAACCAACGGTAAGACCTTGCTGGGAGCCGACGATAAAGGCGGTGTGGCAGCCATCATCGCTGCTATGAAATATCTGAAGGATCACCCGGAAATCGAACATGGCAAGATACGTATCGGTTTTACTCCGGACGAGGAGATCGGGGAAGGGGCCAACCATTTTGACGTGGAGAAATTCGGTTGTGAATGGGCTTATACGATCGACGGCGGGCAGATTGGCGAACTGGAATATGAAAACTTCAATGCGGCAGCTGCCAAAATAACTTTTAAAGGTTTGAACGTTCATCCGGGTTATGCGAAGAACAAGATGCTGAATGCTTCGTTGCTGGCTATCGAGTTCGCTTCGTGGCTGCCGGCTTCACAACGTCCGGAACATACGCAGGGGTACGAAGGTTTCTATCATCTGACCAATATGTCGGGTACGGTAGAGGAAGCCTCCTTGTCTTATATCATCCGCGACCATGTGCGCACTTTGTTTGAAGAAAAGAAAGCACAGTTGAAGATGTGGGTAAAACGTATGAACGAAATCTATCCGGGCAGTACAACGCTGGAACTTCGCGACCAATATTATAATATGCGTGAAGTGGTTGAACCGAAGAAATATATCGTAGACCTGGCCTTTGAAGCCATGGAGTCTGTCGGTGTTAAACCGCTGGTTAAACCGATTCGCGGCGGAACGGACGGTGCCCGTTTGTCATTTATGGGATTGCCCTGTCCGAATATATTTGCCGGCGGGTTGAATTTCCATGGACGTTATGAGTTCCTTCCGGTCAACTCATTGGAAAAGAGTATGCAAACAATTATAAAAATAACCGAGCTTCTGGCTCAAAAATCTTAAACGTAATAATAACATGAAAACGACTCCGTTTACCGATGTACATATCGCATTGGGAGCAAAAATGCATGAATTTGCAGGTTATAATATGCCGATCGAATATACCGGCATAATCGATGAACACATGACCGTTGTGAATGGTGTAGGTGTATTCGATGTATCTCATATGGGAGAGTTTTGGGTAAAAGGCCCGAATGCGCTGGCTTTTATCCAGGGTATCACTTCCAATGATGCATCTGTTTTGCCATTGGGCAAGGCGCAATATACTTGCTTCCCGAATGATAAAGGTGGTATTGTGGATGACCTGCTGGTTTATCACTATGAACCGGAAAAATATCTGTTGGTCGTAAATGCAGGAAATATTGCAAAAGACTGGGATTGGTGTGTCAGTCACAACACAGTGGGAGCAGAGCTCGAAAACTCTTCCGATCGTACTGCCCAGCTGGCTATCCAGGGACCGAAAGCAACTGAAGTGTTGCAACGCCTGACTCCGGTCGATCTTTCGTCTATCCCTTATTATTCTTTTGTGACCGGAGAGTTTGCCGGTTGTAAGAATGTAATCATTTCCAATACGGGTTATACCGGTGCGGGTGGTTTTGAATTGTATTTCTATCCGGATGATGCAATGACTATCTGGAATGCAATCTTTGAAGCCGGCAAGCCGGAAGGTATCAAGCCGATTGGTTTAGGTGCCCGCGACACACTTCGTCTGGAAATGGGATTCTGCCTGTATGGCAATGATCTGGATGATACGACTTCTCCGATCGAAGCCGGACTGGGTTGGATCACTAAGTTTGCGGACGGAAAAGAATTTACCAACCGTGCAGAACTGGAACGCCAGAAGAAAGAAGGCGTTACCCGTAAATTGTGTGCGTTTGAATTGGTAGACAAGGGTATTCCCCGTCATGGTTATGAAATCGTGGATGCAGAGGATCAGGTTATCGGTGTTGTGACATCCGGAACGATGTCGCCAGTGTTGAAGAAAGGTATCGGTATGGGATATGTGAAGCCCGAATATGCAAAAGCCGGTTCAGAATTCTTTGTGAAAGTACGTAACCGTAATCTGAAAGCACAGGTGGTCAAAGCGCCGTTCAGAAAATAATGAAAAACAGGCATATGTAAATAAGGAGCCTCATTCGTTACCGGATGGGGCTTTTTTATATATCTTTGCGCCGAAAATATAAAGATAGGTCTCATGTTGAACTTTCTGAAGAACTGGACATTGCCTGTTGCAATGCTGACTGGTGTATTGGGTTATTTGATGTTTGCCAACTTCACCTTTCTGGAGCCGACAAAACCGTTTATGAACACGCTTATTGCGTATCTTACTCCTTTATTGATCTTTGGTCAGTTATTACTTACTTTTTGTAAAGTGGATTGGCGGGAGTTGATGCCGTCTCCGTGGCACGGATGGTTGTTGCTGTTTCAGATTGTTTCTTCATGTGCCCTGGCAGCCTTGTTGATTTTTGTACCTATGGGAGGTTCCTATCGGGAGGTTTTTGAAGCAGCGATGGTTTGTCTGATCTGTCCGACGGCGACAGCGGCGGCTGTTATTACGAGTAAGTTGGGTGGGAGTGCTTCCAGTCTGACTACTTATACCCTGTTATCGAATATTCTGGCGGCGGTAGCTGTGCCGTTGATATTTCCTTTGGTCGAGCCTCATACGGACGTTACTTTCTTCACCGCTTTTCTGAAGATTTTGAGTAAAGTATTTCCGTTGTTGCTTTTCCCGTTTTTTCTGGCATTGTTCTTCCGGTATTGTCTTCCGAAGATACATCATTTTTTGTTAGGTTTCCATGACCTGGCTTTTTATATGTGGGGGATGGCGCTGGCCATCGTAACGGCTCAGACCGTGAAATCGCTTGCCCACAGTACGATTCCGGTAGAGGTCGAGATATTGATCGCATTGGCTGGTTTTATTACTTGCGCCCTTCAATTCTTTCTCGGAAAACGGATCGGAACTATTTATAAAGACCGTATCAGTGCCGGTCAGGCTCTGGGACAAAAGAACACGGTGCTCGCCATCTGGATGTCTTATACTTATCTCGACCCGGTTTCTTCGGTCGGTCCGGGTTCTTATGTGTTGTGGCAGAATATATTTAATAGCTGGCAGCTGTGGAAGAAACGGAAAAATGATTCTAAAATGTAAATAACAAAGAATAAAATATATGAGATTAAGTAATGAATGGTTCACAGCCTTGTCGGAAGACGAAGACGGGCATTTGGTAACAGTAAGCGGACGCGATGAACTGACGGAATTTATCCAGTCCGGTAAATTCAAGGAACGTGTTGAAATAACCTGGAAATATGAAGGGGATGAGAAAGGAATGCCTATGGATGCACTTGCCGAACAGATGGAGAACGTACAGGAAACATTGCGGAAAGCCATGGAAAAAGATAAACTCTCCATCCTTACCGCTGTTTATACCGGGGCAGGAGAGAAGATATGGGTTTTCTACACCCGTACAGTCCGCGTTTTCGGCGAACGTCTGAATGAGGCACTCGCTCCGTTCGATCTGTTACCTATTTCTATTTATACGGAAGTCGATCCCGAATGGGAAGAGTATCTGGATATGTATGAGATGAAGCAGTGGGCACTCGATTAAGGCGTGTTTAGCTCTTTTCTGACTAACCAGCTGCCGATGCGCGATTCGGAAATTCCTTCTTTCAACCGATAGCTACAAATGAAACGGTCGTCTTTTATTTCAGATTCCATGTAGTTGAACTGGCATGTTTTTTCTGTATAAAAGGCTTCCGCAAGTTCTATGATATGGGTGGAGAGAAGGAATTTGCTTTGCGGATATTTTTTCAGCAGATTGAGAACGATGACCGAAGCCTCATAAGCATCGCGGGCATTTGTTCCCCGGAAGAGTTCGTCGAATACGATGAAATAAGCATCTTCTTCCTTGACTTTTTCCAGTATGCTTTTGATACGTAATACTTCCGCATAGAAATGGCTTTCTCCTCTTTTTAAAGAATCCGGTAAATTGATGGAAGTAAAAATACCCTTGTATACCGGGCAACGCATATAAGTTGCCGGTACCGGTAATCCGGCGTGAGCCAACCAAATAACCGACGATAACGCTTTCAGAGTCGTCGATTTGCCAGCCATATTGGAACCTGTGAAAATATTGATATGTTTTTCCTCCAAATGCCAGTCATTACGTACGGCTTGCGGCAAAGCCGGATGGAAAAAGTTGTGTATGACCAGCTCTGTGTCGCCGGAGTGTAATTCCGGGTAACAAAATCCTTTCTCTTTAGCTATTTGATGCGCGGAACGAAAGGCGTCCAATTCGTATACAATATCAAGTATCCCCCGTACAGCGATTTTTCCCCTATTACGGAAAATGTAGTCGAACTGGTCTATTTCGTAACAAGTTAATCTGGTTTCCCTGTTCGGGATTGAAGCAAAAACATTGCTGTCCACATAGGAACGTATCATCCGGAGCGTTTGTTTGATAATGTCCGGTTGTGCGTACTCTTCTATGGGAGATGAGATCTGGCGTAATTCCCGGATCAATTCACATAAATATAAGCATCCACGGCTTTTAATATAGTTCCACGGATTTTTCTGCAATTTGTTTTTTAACCATTGGTAGTAGGAGAGGACGCCTAATACGGTTGTGGGGGACGGTTCATTATAATTCAGGTAATATTCGATGAAGTCCAGGGTGTTCCCGTCTATTTCGAAGCTGGGTATTCCACCGGCGCGAATGGATTCGATGCGGTAGTGGAGTGTTTGGATATTGTTAACAGGATGGGTAACCCAGTTTTGGAGTACGTTACGGCCGCCTTTAGACTGAGTCTCGGTATAAATACCGGTCAGATCAAATTCTCCGTAGGGATTTTGCGTAACGCATAAGTCATTACGGGTCTGTATATCTGTTTCGAGTTTCTTTGTTCCTGTCTGTCCCATTGGACAAAGATAGTTTTGTTTATGAAACTAAAGATACTCCGGGGTAAAAAAATACAAAAGGAGTTGTCTTTGAAAACAACTCCTCCGTGTAAATATATAAACTCTAAAAAATAACTGGCAGATCACCAGGTAATGCTATTGCAATCTGACTAATCTGTAAAGCAATTGCTGGATTGCTTCCTGATAGTCGTCGATAATGGATTGTGAGAATGCTTCAGGGAACAAATCTCTGTGTTTTTCTACGTAGTTGTAGAAATCTGATGCATGTTTTACGATGTCTTTCGGAGTTTTGGTTTCCGGGATGGCAATCTGGAGGTCGCCTACCAAGGCGAATGTTGTTTCGGTGATTCTGTCGATCACGTCCAGCAAGGAGGCGATGGCTTCATCTAATGCCATATGTTTAGCATAACTGCCGGTTCCGGTTACGCTCCAGTGAAAAAGTTTGAGACTACTGTTGAATGAGAAAAGTTCTCCGATAAATGTTGCGATCTCTTTATTGGAAGTGCGGGTCGCTTTTTCTTTTTGTTCTGATTTTACTGTTGTACTCATAATTTTGTTTATTTATGTTTTGTACTTAATAAACATCATAGGCAACAGGAAAGTTTACGGGAATATTAGAAAATATTTGAAGATGATTTATGGTAACAATAAGGTTATAAAAGCTGTTTATAAATGGAATATGGATAAATAATTATGACACAGATAAAATTGAAACGGATATATGAAGATCCGGAGCCAACGGATGGTTACAGGGTCTTTGTGGATCGGCTATGGCCCAGAGGTATGAAAAAGGAAGCGGCACATTTCGATTTGTGGGAAAAAGATGTAACTCCCTCTCCAGAACTTCGAAAGTGGTTTCATCAGGCACCCGATGAAAGGTGGAATGAGTTTGCCGCATTGTATAGCAAAGAGCTGAACGGTTCGGAGGCAGCAAGGGTATTTGTGGAGAAGATCAGGCAATATCCGGTCGTCACGTTGCTATATGCTTCTAAGAGTCCGGACCATAATCATGCACTTATTTTGAAAAAGTACCTGGGGGAACTGATGGTTGGCGATAGGTAATGTGTCATCTGTACTGTACGGAGGGTAGGAAGCGTGCTACATCGGGATGCTCCCTACCAGTAGGGACAGATCATACCTAGCGGTAAGTACAGGTTGTCCCTAGGGATAGGGACGCAACGTACCTACCGCTAGGGACAATCTCTATACCGGACGGAATAGGCTATGATTACTGTGTGATCAGGTAAGCCTTGAACGCTTTGAAGTCTTTGCTGAGTTCGACACTTTGTTTCGTCCCTTTCATAAAGGATTGTAACTTGGCCGGAATTTCAATGTCTGCATCGAGGATACGGTCGACGGTTCCTTTGAACTTCGCCGGATGGGCAGTTTCAAGGAAGAGGCCGGTTTCGTCAGATTCGAGTGCATATTGTATCAAAGCCTGATAGCCGCAGGCACCGTGCGGGTCAAGTAGATAGCCATCGTTTTCATATACATATCTGATGGTGTATTCGATTTCTTCGTCGGTGAAACGATAGCCGGTGATGTGCTGGCATATTTCATGATGTTTGTCGCCGTAGATATCGAATAAATCCATGATGCGGGCAAAGTTGCTCGGGTCGCCGACATCCATCGCGTTAGCTATCGTGGCTACGGAAGGACGCGGGGTGTAAACGCCTGTTCTCAGATATTCAAGGAATACGTCGTTGCGGTTGTTGGCAGCGATGAAGCGTTTAACGGGCAGTCCCATCCAGTTGGCAAAAAGACCGGCGGTGATATTTCCGAAGTTCCCGCTGGGAACGGAGATGACCAGGTTATCGGCTTTGCCGAGCTTATCCAGTTGTGCGTAGGCATTGAAATAATAGAATGATTGCGGGAGGAAGCGGGCCACGTTGATGGAATTGGCTGATGTCAGTTTCATGTGGCGGTTCAGTTCGTCATCCATGAAAGCCGATTTTACCAACGCCTGGCAATCGTCGAAAGTACCGTCTATCTCAAGGGCGGTGATATTCTGCCCCAGTGTTGTGAACTGGCATTCCTGGATAGGACTGACTTTTCCCTTGGGATAAAGAACATACACGTGGATACCCGGTACACCTAGAAAACCGTTGGCAACGGCACTTCCCGTATCTCCCGAAGTGGCAACCAGTACGTTAACCTGTTTCAGTCCTTCTTTTTGGATGAAATATCCCAGCAGACGGGCCATGAAGCGTCCGCCGACATCCTTAAAGGCTAGTGTCGGACCGTGGAAAAGTTCAAGGCTGTAAATATTTTCAGAGACGTTTACCACAGGGGTATTGAACGATAAAGTATCTTTTACGATTTCATTCAACGTTTCCGTTTCGATGTCTTCACCGAAAAAAGCCTGTGCAACCGTACAAGCTATTTCGTGGAAAGACTGATTTTTCATATTGTTGATTGTGCCCTCATCCAAACGGACGATACGTTCGGGCATATACAACCCCTTGTCACCGGCAAGGCCTTTTACTACGGCTTCTTCCAGGGTGGCGAGGGGAGCTTGTTTGTTTGTGCTGTAATATTTCATAATAATTCTTTTATAAATTCATCTTTTTCCAAAACTCTATATTTACCGTTCAGGACGCTGAATTCATCGAAGCAGGTCACTGCGTCCGGCTCCTGTCCGGGTTTGTAGATCAGGAAGGGGACGGGGGTATTGGTGTGTGTACGGATCGAACAGGGAGTCGGATGGTCGGGAAGTACGGCAATGGCAACCGGTTCGTCCCATGTCTGCAACTCTTCATAGATAATGCGGATGGCCCGTTTATCCAGATATTCGATTGTTTTTATTTTGAGGTCTACGTCTCCTTCGTGTCCGGCTTCATCGCTGGCTTCGACGTGGAGGTAGACGAAATCATTTGTTTTCAGTGCTTCGAGGGCGGCATGCGCTTTGCCTTCGTAGTTGGTATCATATAATCCGGTGGCGCCTTCCACGCTGATAACTTCAAGACCGGCATAAACGCCGATGCCGAGAATCAGGTCGACGGCTGAAATAACGGCCCCTTTATTGAAACCGTACATCTCCTGCATGGTCTGCATGGCAGGACGATAACCGGGCGACCAGGGCCAGATACTGTTTGCCGGGTCTTTTCCGGCTGCCATACGTTTGCGGTTGACGGGATGGTCTTTCAATATTTCCTGGGATTTCAGAATCAAGTCATTCAATAAGTCGGCAGTCTCTTGTGCTTCCGGCACTTCCGGTTTGACCATCAGCGGGCGGAAGGGATGGAGGGGAACGTCGTGGGGCGGCGTGCAATCCAGCCGTTTGTCGCCTCCTTTGATAACCAAAAGGTGACGGTAGGAGACACCAGTGTAGAATTTTACTTTGTCGGAGCCTAATTTCTCGTTGAGGAATTGTATTAACTCGTCGGCTTCTTCGGTGGATATATGGCCGGCCGAATGGTTTTTCAGGATATCTCCTTCAACACAAATAAGGTTGCAGCGCATCGCCATTTCACCCGGTTGAAGGGTGACACCGATGCTTGCAGCTTCCAGTACGCCACGTCCTTCGTATACTTTCGGCAGGTCGTATCCTAATACGGCCATGTTGGCAACTTCGCTGCCCGGATGGAACCCGTCGGCAACCGTTTTCATTTGTCCGGTAACACCCAATGCAGCCAGCTTATCCATATAAGGAGTATCTGCATATTGCATGGGAGTCTTACCTCCAAGTGCCTCAATGGGTTCATCGGCCATGCCGTCGCCTAGGATTATTATACTTTTCATTTCGTATTAACTTAATTCATTCCTTTTTTTACCGAATATTGGCTATAGAGATTATATCTGCGAATACACCAGCAGCCGTTACATCGGCTCCGGCTCCGTAGCCTTTTATTATCATGGGATACTCGTGGTATCTTTCGGTGGAAATCATGATGATGTTGTTGCTGCCTTCCAGTTCGTAGAACGGATGGTGGCTGTCGACTGTTTGCAGGCCGATTTCGCAAACGCCTTTATCCATTTTGGCAACGAAGCGGAAACGTTTGCCTTCGGCTTCCAGTTGCTGGCGTTTGTTTTCAAATTCGGCATCCAGTTCTTTCACTTTGCACCAGAAATCGTCGAGCGAACCTTCGAAATATTTATCCGGCACGAACAAGTTGCGTTTTACATCTTCCTGCTCCACTTTGTAACCGGCTTCACGTGCCAGGATGACGAGTTTACGCAATACGTCTTTTCCACTCAGGTCGATGCGGGGGTCGGGTTCCGAGTAACCTTCCTCTTTTGCCATCAGGATTGCCTTGCTGAAAGGTATATCGGCACTGAGCGTATTGAATATATAATTTAATGTACCGGAAAGAACAGCTTCCAGTTTCAGGATATGATCGCCACTGTTTCTCAGGTCGTTCATCGTATTGATGATAGGCAGTCCGGCTCCGACGTTCGTTTCGAACAGGAACTTGACGCCACGGTGGCGGGCCGTTTCTTTCAGTTTGATATAATTGCTGTAAGAGGACGAGGCGGCTACTTTATTGGCGGCTACCACTGAAACGTTGTTGTTGAGCAGCGTTTCATACAGGTCGGAGACAGCCGGGGTTGCCGTACAATCCACAAATACGGAGTTGAAGATATTCATTTTCAGAATCTCTTCTTTCAGATGTTCGGGAGAACTCTCTTCGCCGTTCTTTTTCAGTTCGTCGATACAGTTTTCCAGGTTTAGTCCTTCACGCAGGAAAAGGGCACGTTTACTGTTGGCGATACCGACAACATTTAGTTTCAGGCCGTTTTGTTCCATCAGTTTAGGTTGCTGGATACGGATTTGTTCCAGTAAGTTACCGCCTACCGTTCCGACACCTGCAATGAACAGGTTCAACACCTTATATTGTGACAGAAAAAATGAATCATGGATAGAGTTCAGTGCCTTGCGCAGATATTTGTGCTTGATAACAAATGATATGTTTGTTTCGGAAGCACCTTGTGCACAGGCAATCACGCTGATACCGGCACTGCCCAGCGTACCGAACAGCTTACCGGCAATACCTGGCGTACGTTTCATGTTTTCACCGACGATGGCGACTGTTGCCAGGTCTTTTTCGGCCACCGTATCGTTCATATCACCCTGGGCGCGTTCCAATGCGAACTCTTCATCCAGCACCTGCACGGCCAGGTCGGCATCGGCATTGCGGACAGCGAAAGTCGTATTGTTTTCGGAACTGGCCTGTGATACCATAAATACGCTGATACCGCTTTTTGCCAATGTCTTAAAGATACGGTAGTTTACACCGATCACACCAACCATGCCCAGTCCCTGAACGGTAATCAGGCAGGTGTCGTTGATAGAGGAAATACCTTTGATGATGGCTTTCCCTTCTTCTTTTACCTTTTCCTTGGAAATATAAGTACCCGGCGCTTCCGGATTGAATGTGTTCAGGATACGGATCGGAATATTCTTATGATATACCGGATAAATTGTCGGCGGATAGATGACCTTGGCTCCGAAGTTACATAACTCCATCGCTTCGGTAAACGTCAGCCGGTCGATTACATAGGCTGAACTGATGACGCGCGGGTCGGCAGTCATGAAACCGTCTACGTCCGTCCATATTTCCAAAACGTTGGCATCAAGCGCAGTAGCCAGGATAGAGGCAGTATAGTCGGAACCGCCACGTCCCAGGTTCGTTACTTCTCCGTTTTCCGTACTGGAAGAGATAAAGCCGGGAACCAGCGATACTTTAGGTAGCGGGTTGAAAGTCTCTTTAATGAGCTGGTTTGTCTGTTCGAAATCAACGATATGTTTGTTGAACTGCTTGAGCGTTTTGATAAACTTACGGGAATCGAACAGCTTGGCATCTTCAATGACATTCGACACGATGAGTGAAGAAATGCGTTCGCCGTAACTGACGATTGTGTCGGAAGTCTTGGCAGACAGGTCGTTGATAAGGTACACACCTTTGAAGATATTACCCAGTTCGTCCAGCAGGCTCATGACCTTTTTCTGCACTTCGATGCGCTGCATCTTATCGGGGATAACACCCTGAATCACATCCAGGTGACGTGTTATGATTTCGGAGAACTCCCTTTCGTATCCGACATCCCCTTTGGCAGCCATGGATGAGGTTGCCAGCAACTTATCCGTGATGCCGCCCAATGCAGATACGACAACGATTACAGGCTCTTCAATAGCCTCTACTATCTTCTTAACACTCAAAATACTATTCACGGAACCTACGGATGTTCCGCCGAATTTCAATACTTTCATCGGTATGTATTATTTTAATTGACAGCTGACGGTTGACAACTGACAATATATTTGTAACTAAATTAATTGATAAAAAGAACCGGAAAGAACCGGCATAAAGGATGCAATACAAATGATTGCAACAATGCAGGACGTGGCCGCTGCTCTTGTTTATTTGTAAATTCTAACCCCCCAAGGGGTCATCAATGCCCATGTATAATATGCTATACCTGCAATCATTCTTTTACTTTTCTAGTTTTCATATCTTATTGCAGGGGCAATATTACACATTATTTTTCAAATGCAAGCATTTTTTCAGTAGAAAGTGATAAAATAGTGGAAAGTTGATAGGAAAAGAGGGTATGATGATTACTATTGTTTATTTATTTTGCCCTTTTTCACCTGCCGTAACCAGAACACCGGGAGCAGACAAAGCAAGGTGACGATGAATGCGATATAGAAATCATCGTTGATGCCGCCTATGTATGCTTCTAGTTCGAGACGTTTGATTATTAGCTGTTCGGCGAGTGATTTGGCTGTCTCTTCGGTGGTGCCGGTTGTCTGTAAGGCGAAGAAACTCAGTTTATCTATTGTCTGGTGATATATCTCACCAGTATAATTTAATGCTTCGCTGTAGCGTTGGGTATGGTAACTGGTGCGTTGGGTAAGCATATGGCTGAAGATGGCGACACCGAAACTGCCGCCCATTTGGCGGACGATATTGGTGATACTCGATGCTTGTGCCATTTGTACGACACTGATACGGGCTAATGATAAAGTTAATAATGGCGTGAAAAGTATTCCCATGCCGATGCCGCGAAGATAGAGGCTCATCATGATATACCATTTTTCGGTCAGGAAGGAAAGGAAGATGTTGAGATAGAAACTGAGTGCCATCAGGATCAGTCCGCCTGCAATCAGTATTTTAGGGTTTATCTTCTGCCCCAGTGCTCCGGCAGTGGGAGAACAAAATCCCTGGATGATTCCTACGGGAATAAAGAACATGCCGGCCTGGAGGGCTGAATATCCCAGATTGTTCTGCAAATAAAGGGGAATCAGGAAAGTGCTTCCGAACATGCCGACCCCGAAGATGAACATCATCACGTTTGCCAGGGTGAAATTGCGGTCTTTGAATATACGCAGGTTGATTAACGGATGCTTCACCGTCAGTTCGATATAAATAAAGAGTATGAACATAAGTGCGGAAATCCACATCGAGCCTAATACGACAGGACTGTTCCAGCCTTGTGTGTTGGTAGACGAATTGACTTCCGATAACCCGTACATGAACAGAGGCAGGAAGATGCCGGAAGTGATGAATCCCGGAATATCGAAAGGCTGTACTGTCTCCGCCTTATATTCTTTTTGCAGGATGGCTGTTACAAAGAGAGCGAGAGCCCCGACCGGTACATTTACATAAAATATATAGTTCCAGTTCAGATTGTCGACCAGATAACCGCCGATGGAAGGACCGAACGAGACGGATGCTGCCGAAGCGATGGCCCAGAAACCGAGTGCCGTTCCCCGCTGCTCCGGAGGAAAAACATTGCTGACAATCGCCATTCCGACAGGCATGATTGCTCCGCATCCAAGGCCTTCGATTACACGCCAGAAAATAAGTTCTTCGATCGAGGTGGAGTTTCCGCACATGAACGAACCGAAAGTAAATACCAATAAAGAAAGGAAATAAATCCGTTTGTATCCGAACCGGTCGGACAGCCAGGCGGCTGCGGGAAGGATGCTCGCAATAGCCAGCATATATCCTGTCAGAACCCATTCGGCAGTGTTGATACTGGCACCGAGCGTCCCCATGATAGCCGGAAGTCCGGTGTTCACGACGGTGGAGTCGAGCACGGCCATAAATGTCCCGATCATGATGTTGCCCAACACCAGCCATTTGTAGGCATTATCATTTGTATTTCCGTTCTTACCCATTATTGCTCCTTGATAATCTTAACGGTTGCAGACATGCCTGATACCAGTTTCGGCATCCGGGTATTTTCTTTTCCTTTTTTTACCTGGTCGACGGAGACTTTTATCGGGATGCGCTGGGCAACTTTGGTATAATTGCCGGAAGCATTATTAGGAGGGATCAATGAAAACTCCGAAGCTGTGTTTGTACCTATATAGAATATCTTTCCGGAAAAGGTGAGTCCGGGGTAGGCGTCCAGCGTGAAATCGGCTTTCTGTCCGAGGCGGAGCGTCCGGAACTTGGTCTCCTCCAGATAAACGGCTACCCAAAGGTTTTTCCCTTCATTGATTGTAAAGAGTGTCTGTCCGGGTTGAACCATGTCACCCGGAAGCGACCACCGTTTGGCAATCACGCCGTCGACCGGAGCTGTGATGCGATAATATCCCAATGAAACACGGGTGGATTCTATCGCTGCATCAGCTGAGGCGATTGCAGCTTCACCGGATGTGATCTGTGCCCGTGAGACCTTGATCTGATCTTTGGCTACTTCTACTTTTATGCCTGTACTTTTCCAGGAGTCTTCCGCATCTTGGAATGTTTCCTGCGAAACGGCATTGGTGCTGTATAGTTTTTGGTCACGTAGATAGTTCACTTCTGCCTGATGGTAAGCGATTTCTGCCAGTTGGAGGTTCTTGATGGCAGTGTTGAGATTCTCTTTTTCCAGTTTCAGGTTGGCTATCGTCTGTTCACGGCGGGCAATGGTTTCCTGTAACTCTGCAACGATACCGCTGCTGTCAAGTTCGGCAAGGAGCATGCCGGCTTTGACCGTATCGCCTTCCCAGGCATATTGCCTGACCATCGGTCCCATGACCTGTGATGCGACGCTTACCCGGTAACTGTCAAGGTTGGCGTCATCAGTCGAAATATATTTGCGATAGTTCCACCACCATAGAAAGGCAATAATGACGGCGATAACCAATATGGCAATAAGCCATATCATACTTTTGTTGGGTGTTTTGTTAGAAGTACTTACACTATCCATAGTTGTGACGTATATTTTTCTGCTTAAAACAAATAAAATATATAAAGGTTCTGGCTATAAAGGTGATTAACAAGTTTGTACAAAAGCTTTTTCAACGGCTTTCCTTTTCCAAATCTGCCCGGCTCTTACTTTGTGTAACCAGATAAACCCCGGTAAAAACAAGGACTGCCGATAATACTTTTTGTAAAGAGAATGTGTCTTGCCCTATCATGACCGCAATCAGTGAAGCGATAATCGGTTGTATATAATTATACATGCTCACCGTTGTCGGGCGGATGCGTTTCAGCGACATAGGTATTAATAAATAAGGAATGAATGTCGCACCGATCAGTACGAAACTGATGGCTCCAAGCTCCTGCATATTGAGTGTTTCCCGCTGGAAAGCAGGGGTATCGAGAACATGTCGATAAGTAAAAGGCAATAATACCAACGTGGAAAAAAGAAACATCCATTTCATCATCGTTACCGCTGAATAACGTAAACTCAACGGTTTGGATAAAACGAGGTAGATGGAATATACGAAAGCACTGACGATGATCATCAGATTACCTTCCAGACTGCTGGCTTGCCCCGTAGCATGTGTGGATGCCAGGATCAAAGATATCCCCCCGATGCATCCCATCAATACGCCCAAGGCTTTCATCTTGGTGATCGGCTCTTTCAGGATAACGGCTGCCAGTAGCATGACGAAGATAGGGACGCCTGTTGCGATGATGGAAGCATCCACCGGCGAGGTTCGGTTCAGCCCTACAATAAACAGTCCCTGATTGATGCCTACCCCGCACATGGCGCAGATAAAAAGCAGTCCCAGGTCTTTTATCGTTACCTTTTCCCGTTTGATAAATAACGAAGTTAACCAAAACAACAGGCAGGCAGATCCCATCCGCATGATGGTAAGCGCCTCGGGTTGCACATGGGAAGGTAACAGATATTTGGATATGGGCATATTGATAGCAAACAATATATTTGTTATCAAAATCAATATATGGCCCTTTAGTTTTTCTGAGTTCATCGCCTTGCTGCTTTACTGAACGCAAATGTAATCATAATACTTACACAGCCATTATTATTGGACATACATATGTAAAACAAGCCGGTTTTTAAATTATGTGGCTATATGTTTTTTTATCTTATCAAGGAAATTGATAAAACCGGGAATACATAAGTAAAACAATAGGGTTGGCCGGATAATGCAAATACCACAAGTTACAGTACACCGCAACCGGCCATGGAAACAGGTTGCCCGCAATCCAAATATGGTGCCCGTTGTATCAAAGACCTCCCTGCCAAGTAAAATAAACGGCAATACATAGCAGCGGAACCGAAGATTTGAATATCTTTGTTTCTGCTGACTGTTTTTTTAGCAGTAGCATACTATTATTAATATTTAAACTTAAATCAGAATGGCAGTTTATGAATTTTTCTGGAAGATCTGGCTACGGCTCAATCTTCTTACCAAAGATGTGGATAACGACTATACAGCCGAAGTTTCCACCATGAAAAACACCTTTCGCAACGAAGACATCGCCCGTGCCATCGTTGTGGAAGGCAGTGAAATCAAATTCGACACCATGTTGTCGATCATCAATCAACACGACCGTATTATCCGCGAAAAGGTACAGCAAGGCTACAGCGTACTGACCGAAACCTGCCAGTTCACTCCCCGCGTCGCTGGCAGCTGGATCACGGCAAAAGACCAGTTCGACCCGGCCCGCCATAAAATAACGCTCGACATAACGCTTTCCAGCCAGATGCGCGAAGCGTTGACAAAAGTCGGCGTCGAAGTGCTGGGCGTAAAAGACAGCGGAGCCGGTATCAACCGCGTTACCGACGGTGCGACAGGCGCAGTAGACAGCACGATCACTATCGGCGACACGATCGATATCGAAGGAGATAAAGTTCGCATAGCCGGTGATGCGGAAGGAGTAGGCGTTTTCTTTATCGACGCTTCCGGCGCCGTTACACAGGCCACCGGACGCCTGCGCCGCAACGATCCGAAATTCGTACAGATACAGGTTCCCGCCACCCTGTCGAAAGGCACGCAATATACGTTGCGCATTGTGACACAGTACACTACGGGTACCGGCCTGCTGAAAGAACCCCGTACCATCGAATTCGAACGCCCGCTTACTACTTCCGGCGACGGGGGAGGCGGCGACAGGCCCAAAATAGAATAGCGTCCTCTCTTTATGAGAAAATTTGCACAAAGGCTTTGTGGCGCCCGTCACAAGGCCTTTGTGCCGTACAGCACAAGATCGTTGTGACGGGCGTCAAAAGGGCGTTGTGCAAGGCGTCACAACGACCTTGTGAAAAAAAGCAACTCCCGCAGGCGAAACCAAAGAGGTAACAAGCGCACAGTAGGGTTTGGTGATGCCGTATTATTTTATAATTTTGTGAGACTTAAAAAAGATTCTGAAATCAAAGAGGAATATGATTACTAAAGAAGAATTGCAACAATTGTTGATGAGTACCGAAACTTTTCGGGTGGAGCGGACTGTGTCAACAAACAATATGGATAAATTCTGCGAAGCTATTTGCGCTTTCTCCAATGATATCCCTGATTCCAGGCAAAATGGTTATCTCATTCTTGGAGCGAATGATGATGGTTCTTTATCAGGGCTCAAAGTAGACGATGCTTTATTAAAGAAGATTGCTGCTATTCGTTCTGATGGAAATATATTACCGTTGCCTGTGATGAATGTAGATCGTTTCGAATTTCCCGGAGGCGACTTGTTGGTCGCTGAAGTGCAGCCTTCTTTTTTTCCGCCTGTCAGATACCGTGGCAGGACATTTATCAGGATCGGCCCCCGGAAAGATATAGCCTCTGAAGCCGAGGAACGTATATTGACAGAAAGACGTACTGCCAATATGGCGACTTTTGATATTACACCTTGTATTCAGGCTTCCATAGAGGATATTCTTGTTGATAAAATAAAGCAAGACTATCTTCCCAAAGCCATAGATGCAGAAATTCTGGCTTCAGACACAAGAGATATTAAAGAGCAGATGGCTTCTTTATGCCTCTATGATATAGAACATGATTGTCCGACCTATGCGGCTATCGTATTGTTTGGTAAAACTCCGAAACGTTTTTTGCCGGGTGATTATATTCAATTTGTCAAGTTTAAAGGACTGGATAAAGCGGCTGAAATAGAGGATGAACGAGCTTTCAATAAATGTTTTGCCGAGTTGTTGCCGCAGTTGGATGTTTTTATTGAATACTCCATAGTAAAGAAGCGTCCGGTTCCGGTGTCTGTACTTAGGGAGAAAATGGTGTCGAACTATCCTTACTGGGCTATTCGTGAATTGATGATGAATGCTCTGATGCACCGGGACTTTCAAACGAATATGCCGGTGAGATTATACCAGTATAATGATAGGATTGAAATAATGAACCCAGGAGGCTTGTATGGCAAGGCGCGCCCGGAAAACTTTCCGACGGTAAATGACTATCGTAATCCAATTATTTCTGAAGCAATGAAAGTAATGGGGTATGTCAATAAGTTTAATCGTGGAATAGATCGTGTACAGCGTATGTTATTGGATAATGGCAGTCCGCAAGCACAGTTTGATGTAAATAAATTAACAGTGTTTGAAGTTGTAGTTAATGAATGTAAGGCTGCAAATTCGGAAACGACCGAACAGGTAACCATACCAGTAACCGTACCAGTAACCGTACCACTAACTATGCCTGTGGAAGAACTGTTAGGAGTGTTTCAAGGTGAAATGTCTAGAACGGAACTGATGAATATTCTTAATTTAAAAAATAAAGCTCACTTTAAAACCGAATATATTCGAAAGGCACTAGAATTAGGCGTTATTGAAATGACACAACCGGATAGTCCGAATAGCCCGACACAGAAATATCGGCTTACAGAGAAAGGTAAATTATTAGTAAAATAACAAACATAGAGAAATAGATATGAAACCAACCCGTATAATCGAGATATGTGCCAACTCGGCACAAAGTTGTGTAGAGGCCGAAGCCGGAGGAGCTAAGCGTGTGGAACTTTGTGCCGGTATCCCTGAAGGGGGAACGACTCCCAGTTATGGTGAAATTAAAACAGCGCAGGCATTGACTTCTACCATTGATATAAATGTCATTATCCGTCCGCGTGGCGGCGATTTTCTGTATACTCCGGCGGAGATAGATGCTATGCTGCTGGATATTGAATTATGTAAACAACTGAAAGTACACGGCGTCGTTTTCGGATGCCTCACTAAAGAGGGAGATATAGATGTTCCGTTGATGCGCAGACTGATGGAGGCTGCCAAACCGTTGTCGGTAACCTGCCACCGGGCATTTGATGTCTGCCGTGACCCGTTTGCGGCACTGGAACAACTGATTGAACTCGGATGCGACCGTATCCTGACTTCCGGCCAGCAATCGGATGCCGTTAAAGGTATTCCTCTGATTGCCGAATTGGTGAGGCGTGCTGACGGACGCATCATTATCATGCCGGGATGCGGTGTCCGTGAAAACAATATCGCGAAACTCGAAGCGGAAACAGGAGCGAAGGAGTTTCATACTTCCGCCCGTAGCATCGTTTACAGTAAAATGGAGTACCGGAATGAAAATGTGCCGATGGGAAGCAGTATTGTCTCTTCGGAGTTTGAAACGGTAGAAACCGACCGGAATAAAGTGGCTGCTTATTTGTAACTGATGAGATGAAATACCGATTGTCCTTTGTTACCTTGTTGTTGTCTTGTGCCCTGGGTAAGGCGCAACAAGATTCTATTGTCCCTTTTGAAGCGGCATACAAACGTGTTTATAATATAACGAAAGTGACAGGGGCGAAGCCGGTTATGGATGGGCGCCTGGATGAAGATTTCTGGACGAAGCAGGGCGAGTGGTCCGACCGTTTTGTTCAGATTATTCCTTATGAACGGCAAATGCCGGATGCGCCTACCCGTGTGAAACTATTCTATGACAATAAGTATATCTATGTCGGTGTCTATTGTAAGGAAAGCCATCCGGAAAAGATGAACCGCTTTATCGGCAACCGCGACGATAACAGCATGGGCGACCTTATCAGTGTTGCCTTTGATACGTATCATGATTACCGGGCCGCTCCGGAGTTTAATATCAATCTGGGGGGAAACAAGACTGACCTGGTCGTGACCGATAAGCTGAATGTCAATTTAAGCTGGAATGCCGTATGGGAAGGAAAGACTCATATTGACATGGCTGATTCCAGTTGGACGGCGGAATTGCGTATCCCGTTCAGCCAATTACGATATAACCAGCATTCCGATGATGGCATCTGGGGACTTCATGTCCGCCGTATCAGACGTCAGAATAATGAGGTTCAGAACTGGAGCATGATTCCTCTGAAGAATAACGGACATGTCTTTTCTTTCGGAGAGATGCACGGGATGGACGATTTGCCGAAGCCTCGTGGCATCGAATTTCTCCCGTATGTGATGGGAAAATACCGGAATGAACCGAAGGTTGCCGGAAGCCCTTATCAGAAAGGACATAGCTGGGGTGGAAATGTCGGCCTGGATGCGAAGTTCGCCCTTTCGGATTTTACGCTGGACCTGACGGTCAATCCGGACTACGGTCAGGTGGAGCTGGACCCTTCGGTAATGAATCTTACGGCTTACGAAACATTTTATGACGAGAAACGTCCTTTCTTCCTGGAGGGAAAACATATCCTTGATTTTGCCAATGGCAGTGACATGATGTTTTATACCCGTCGTATCGGTGCCGCTCCCTCATATACTCCGCAGGGAATCGACAATATCAACAGTTTTGCGGACAGCAAAGACAATGTTCCTATCATCGGTGCCCTGAAGCTGACCGGGACAAACAGACGCGGAGTGACAGTAGGCGTGGTGCAGAGCGTAACGGCTCGTTCTTCCGCCAACGTGACCCGTAACGGGGTTGAAGATGTTGAAGTCGTGGAGCCGCTGACAAATTATACAGTAGCCCGCGTACAGAAAAACTGGAAAGGAAATAGCCTGCTTGGAGGAATGGTCACATCCGTCAATCGGGCATTGGACCAGCCTTATCTGGAAGACTTTATGGTTCGTAACGCTTTTACGGCAGGAATAGATTTTACCCGGTATTTCAAGAACCGTCTTTATTATATAGATGTAAAGGGAATGTTCAGTTCCCTGAACGGAAGCAAAGAGGCGATAGCTGTCCGGCAAACCAGTCCGGTTCATTATTATCAGCGTGCATCGGCATCCGGTTATCTGGGAGTGGACCCTGACCGCCGTTCTCTGAACGGAACCGGCGGTTATGTGAAAGTCGGACGGAAGGGAAATGCCAAGTGGGCTTTCTCGGAAACCTTTAGCTGGTCGTCTCCCGGTTTCGACTTGAATGACATGGGGTATATGAAAGAAGCGGATAACCGGACGAATGAAACGGAAGTGGTGTACCGCCAAACGGATATCTGGAAGTTATTCCGTTATAATGCCTTTACGCTTACCCAGAAAAACCAGTGGAATTATGGAGGAACTCCTTTCAGCAACGATGTCGCCCTTCGCTGGCAGAGTATGACAATGAGCCGTTATGAAATGGATATGAAGGAAACTTTCGTCTGGAACCGGTTGGATAGCCGTTTGCTTCGCGGAGGCTGGGATATGCGGTTGAATCCTTATTTCCAGACTTCGGTTAAAGTGAATACGGATAAGGCAAAGCGGATGATGTTCATGTTGAAATATGAAGGAAATCATAATCTGGACGGGTATAACCGCTTTAATACGTTGTCGCCCAGCCTGACTTTCCGCTTAGGAAATCATGTGTATTTGTCGGGGCAGGTGGATTATGCCTGGAATACGGACAATATGCAGTATGTCGGAACATTAACGGCATCGGCATCTCCCGCCCGGACAGACCCTTCGCTGATCTATCTGATGGGGCATATGGACCAGAAAACGTATGGCTTGACAATGCGTTTGCAGGTCAATCTCACTCCGGATATCTCCATACAGTTCTATGGTTCCCCGTTTACCTCGACCGCGAAGTTCTCTGATTTTAAAGAGGCAGCGGATACGGAATCCCGTACGTATGACAAACGTTTCCATCTCTTTTCCGGAGATGAAATCGGTTATTCGGACGGAAGCTATCATCTAAAAAGTGGGGGACGAGAAGCATCCTTCAGGAATCCGGACTTTAGTTTTAATGAGTTCCGTTCCAACCTGGTGGCCCGTTGGGAATATTTGCCGGGTTCTACGATCTATTTTGTCTGGGAGCATCGCATGTCCAACCAGGACAACCACCGGGTGACAGGCTGGGGGAATAACCTGGACCGTATGTTCGGCCTTCCGGCAACGAATACTTTTATGCTGAAGATGAATTACTGGTTCAATTTGTAACCGGATTACTTCTGCCATATAGATATATATACTATCTTTACGAAACAAAAAATAAGACATCATGGAAGAAGAAGCACCAAGAAGACTTTATCGTTCGAATAATGGAATGATTGCCGGAGTATGCGGCGGTATTGCGGATTACTTTGGTTGGGACCCGACGCTGGTACGTGTCGGCTATATACTGTTGAGTATATTTACTGTGTTTTCCGGGGTTATAGCTTATTTGATACTCTGGATAGTTATACCTAAAAAAGGACTATACGAATAATGAATTTTGAGTTATCATCACCATTCAGCCCGACGGGAGATCAGCCGGAAGCAATAGCGGCTCTTTCGGAGGGCATTCAGAGTGGTGTGCCTTTCCAGACGCTCCTCGGAGTAACAGGTTCGGGAAAGACGTTTACTATTGCCAATGTGATTAAGGAGGTACAACGTCCTACTTTAATATTAAGTCATAACAAAACGCTGGCTGCGCAGTTGTATAGCGAGTTCAAAGCCTTTTTTCCGAATAATGCCGTAGAATATTTTGTTTCCTATTACGATTATTATCAGCCGGAGGCTTATCTGCCTACTACGGATACCTATATCGAGAAGGATTTGCAGATTAATGAAGAGATAGATAAACTCCGTCTTCGTACGACAGCTTCTTTGTTGTCGGGGAGAAGGGATGTGATTGTTGTTTCTTCCGTATCCTGCCTGTATGGTATGGCCGACCCGACGGCGTTTGCCGAAAAGGTGACCCATCTGGAAAAAGGAATGCAGATTGACCGCGACAAGTTGTTACGCCGTTTTGTCGATGCTTTATATGTAAACAATAAGTTAGAGTTTAACAGTGGATGTTTCCGGGTAAACGGAGATACGGTTGATATATTTCCGGCAATCGAATCGTTTGACGGAGTGGCTTACCGTATCGAGTTCTGGGGCGATGAAATAGACCGTCTGTCTTCTTTCGACCCGAAGACCGGACAGGAGATTGACGAGCAGGATGAACTGAATATTTATCCGACCAATTTATTTGTCACCACCCAGGAACGTATAAATATGGCTATCGGCCAGATCGATGTCGACCTCGGTACGCAGGTTAATTTCTTGAAAGAGATTGGCAAGCATTATGAGGCGAAGCGTTTGTATGAACGTGTAACCTTCGACCTGGAGATGATTCGCGAGTTGGGACATTGCTCGGGTATAGAAAACTATTCCCGTTATTTTGACGGCCGGATGGCCGGTGAACGTCCTTACTGCCTGCTCGATTATTTCCCGAAAGATTTTATGTTGGTAGTTGATGAAAGCCATGTCACGATCCCACAGATACGGGCCATGTACGGGGGAGATTATTCCCGTAAAAAGAACCTGGTAGAATATGGTTTCCGTCTGCCGGCGGCGATGGATAATCGTCCGCTAATGTTTGATGAATTTGAATCGATGACCCCGTTGGCTATTTATGTCAGTGCGACTCCGGCCGATTACGAACTGGAGAAGAGCGAGGGGATTGTTGTCGACCAGGTGATTCGTCCGACCGGATTGCTCGATCCGGTTATCGAGGTTCGTCCGACATTGAATCAGATCGATGACCTGATGGAAGAGATAACGCAGCGTTCGGCTAAAGATGAACGTGTCCTGGTCACGACGCTGACTAAACGTATGGCGGAAGAGTTGACCGCTTATCTGACCCGGATGGGAATACGTTGTAATTATATCCATAGTGATGTGGATACTCTGGAACGTATCCAGATTATGGATGATTTGCGGAAAGGTTTGTTTGATGTGCTGATTGGGGTAAACTTGCTTCGTGAGGGACTGGATTTACCGGAAGTCTCTCTGGTGGCTATTCTGGATGCAGACAAAGAAGGCTTCCTTCGTTCTCACCGTTCCCTGACGCAGACTGCCGGACGTGCTGCCCGTAATGTGAATGGAAAGGTTATTTTCTATGCAGATAAGATAACCGCCAGTATGCAACTGACAATGGACGAAACGACCCGTCGCAGAGAAAAGCAGCTTGCCTATAACGAAAAGCATGGCATTATTCCCCGGCAGGTTGTCAAGACCAGCGTCTCTCTTCTGGGTGAGAAACAGCCGGCTACAGCCGAACCGTATGCTTATGTCGAACCGGAACCAAGTCTGGTTGCCGATCCTGTTGTTAAGTATATGACTCGTCCGCAGCTGGAAAAAGCAATCGAACGTACCAAAAAGCAAATGACGGAAGCTGCCAAGAAGTTAGACTTTATTGAGGCCGCTCAGTTCAGGGACGAGTTGATTAAGTTGGAGGAATTGTTGAAAACGAAAGTGCAACCTTGATCTTTTGGTTACTTTTCTATCAAGAGAAAAGTAACATTCAAACCTGATAAATATTGAATTTATGAAAACGATTTTCTTGACATTCTTAGCCTGTTTAATTTGTTTCTGTGGGCAAGCGGCGGATAAGGTTTCTTATACAGAGGCTGACCGGGTTGTCTTTGACCGGTATGTTTCAGAGATGAAAGCAAATAAATCTTTGCCCACCGGTGAATTGATGGTTAAAACGGCGCGTTTCTTTTTAGGCACTCCTTATGTGGCTGCAACATTGGAGATGGAGCCGGAAAGGTTGGTTGTCAACCTGCGTGAGATGGATTGCATGACATTGGTGGAGAATGTAGTTGCCCTGACACGGACAATTCAAAGTGAGAACCCTTCGTTTGAAACCTTTTGTAAGAATTTACAGGCACTTCGTTACCGGAATGGAGAGATTCATGACTATACCGATCGCTTGCATTATACCACCGACTGGATTTTCGAGAACCAGCGCAAAGGAATAGTGGAGGATGTTACTTCAGTGGCCGGAGGCGTCTCCTTGCCGGTGAATGTCTCTTTTATGTCGACGCATCCCGATAGTTATAAGCCATTGAAAGAAAATCCGGAATTGACAGCCCGGATTGCCGCGAAAGAGAAAGAGATCAACGCCCGTCCTTATTATTATATACCGGAAGCTGAGATAAACCGGAACGCAACAGGCATAAAAGACGGAGATATCGTTTGTTTTGTCACAACAATCAAAGGTCTGGATATATCTCATGTCGGTGTCGTTTGCCGGGTAGGGGATAAACTGACCTTTATCCATGCCTCTACTACGCAAAAGAAAGTGATAGTCAACGAAGCTCCTTTACAGGAATATGTGGAAAGTATCAAGCGTAACAGCGGTATAATGATCGTTCGCCCACAAATGTCCTATTAAAATAGTTCGAAGGCAAACTTGAGGCCGATATTCTGGTATTTCCATCTATCGAATCCGGCAAAGGCGGCAACATTGAAAATATGGTTACCGAAACCATATCCTACCTCTGTGTAACTCGGCAAAACGGGTGTCCACAGTTGACTGAAATAAAAGCGTTCAGACAGAATGTACTTAGATGTTTTCTTCTTGAAAAGTTGTGACAGGATGAAGGGACTTTCGTACATAATATGTCCTTGCACATATTTGTCGGATGCATTGAACCAGAAACTCCTTAGTTGGTTGAAGACTCCTCCGAATTCATCTCCCCACGATTCAGGGAACTGGCGGCGTGAGAAATAACGGAAATCGGCAAAGTAAATAGATTTGGGATTCAGGTAAATGCCTCCGCTGATGTGATAATTGAGTTTTCTGGACAAACCGAGTGCGATGCTTTGGTGAATATCCGCTTCGATTCGTCCGTAATCACCGGAACTTTTACCTACTCCGGGGATTGCACGGGCAAATTCGACTGAAATGGTCGGATAGTAGGAATACAGATATTCTTTGCGATATCCGTCCATCCAGTAATACTGGCGTGGCGTATAGGAAAAGCCGACGACGGGAGTAAAGTCATGATAGTTATCATTGATGATTTCTTCTATCCCTTCTCCGGGGTTTGAAATATCACTTTTCTTTTTTACCGGTATCCGGCGGTGGTAGGAAACGCCGGTCCATAGTTGGAATCCGTTGAACAGTTCGATGTTGTTGCGTATTTCAGCATAGTAGTGTTTGAAATATTCCAGATTTAGGTCATCGAAATTAAATGTAGAGTCTTTCAACTGCTCGTTTATCTCTTTCATAATGGCTGAAGAATAACTCTGGTTACCATTACCGATCGAGAGGCTCAATATGCCTTTTTTCTCCGGCAGATATTCCCAGTCTCCGGACACGGTGAAAAAGATTTCTTTCCGCTTAAATACAAAACCGACGTCCGGACGGAAACGGAGCTGGCGATCTTTGTCGAAAGTTTTGCTGATGCGCAGACGTTGCCTGTACGTTATTCCGTTATGCCCTGAATATCCCAGTTGGAACGGGTTGAATATTCCCGAATATTTGAGGCGGGTTGTTTTGTAGTCCATGCTGATGGTATTCGTGAACTTTTCTGTCAGTTTCAGGTATTTGGTGATATTCGCAGAATCTATTTTCTGTTCATTCGTATTGTTGGCGACATGATATAACTTCTCTTCTTCCTTTGTCAAAGGAATATCGCGTTTTTTGTTCCAGAATGTCGTGTCTGAAATGATGGGAACCGTATCTGAGGATAATTTATAATATCCGGTCAGGTCCAGTGATCTTTTTCTTTGCGTTTCGTTATCTTCTTCCACCCATTCCACCGCTTTGTATTTGAAAGAAGAATGGTAGCTGGTGGCAATGGCATTCCCTAGGACATGGTAGCGCAGATACAGGCTGGCTTTATCCGGAAGGATAAAGCGGCGGTAATCGCGTCCGAAAGTCATGATCAGGTTGAATTCGGCAAAATCGAAACGTCCGTTCACATCTATCTTGTCGATGATCCAGGATTGGTCGCGGATATACAGGTCGCCGCAGATTAGCTTCTGGCTCCATAATTTGGGCATGAACCGTATCTTATAGATCCTGAGCCCGCTGGTGTCACTGACACTTTCCAGGTCGAATGTATAGAATTTGGAAGCCTGGTTGGTCATAGGAGTGATGATACCTTCATTATATATGGTAGAAGAATAGACATTGAGGTTCAGAAAACTCAATGCTTCCTGCTGTTTCTTGTTGTTGGGGATACTATTTCCGTTTACGGCCTGGAAGTTGTGCAGGAAATTGTTGGGAGCATTGAATTTCGACTCACTTACCATTTCGAAGATCATATCCTTGTTTTTCCTGTCGACCGGGAAGAGATGATGTGCGAAACGTATCAGAAAGTTCTGTTTCAGTATTTCCGTACGCCCTTTTATATATATTTCCGCTTCGTACTTTGAAAGGACATGCTGGTATTTTTCAGCGTTTTTAATTACCTCTTTCATAATGGAATCGGCCTTTACGGACGATTCTGTTTTTTCTTTTAAATCAGGCAACACTTTACTTCTATAAGTGCTTTCCTGTTTGGCGGCAGCATTTATAGTCAATAAAATCAGAGCAAATATCAAAACGTACCTTTTCAACAAAATATCACCCCTTTTGCTACAAACGTAACGAATAAAATTCAAATTAGTAGTAAAAGAAAGTAAAATGTAATTATAAATACAATTTATCGTATTAAACATTTTATTATTTCAAAAGAAAAGTTGTACATTTGTGCTTCATAAGTATGTTATAAAACAGTCGTGGTTAAGCAACAAAAAGAAGAGGTCGATCTATCGGCCAGTTTAGCAGAAGTATGGAGAGTACTGACCGACAAAGAGCGGGAAGTTCTCCGTAATAATTCGACGATCCAGCATTTCAAACGTAACGAGTTGATCTATTGCGAGGGCGACGAACCAAGGGACATGATGTGTTTGCTGAGAGGTAAGGTAAAGATTTTTAAGGAAGGTGTCGGCGGTCGCAGCCAAATCATCCGCATGATCAAACCCGTGCAGTATTTTGGTTACCGTGCTAATTTCGCTCAGGAAAATTACCTGACAAATGCCTCGGCGTTTGAAGCATCTGTTGTTTGTTTGATACCGATGACAATAGTGACGGACTTGCTGATGGGTAATCCAAATCTGGCAATGTTTTTTATTCGTCAGTTGTCGTTTGATTTGGGAGTGGCGGATGAACGTACCGTTAATCTTACCCAGAAACATATCCGGGGTCGTCTGGCGGAATCTTTATTATTCCTGAAAGATAGTTACGGTCTGGAAGAAGACGGGGCTACATTGAGTATTTACCTGTCTCGTGAAGATTTGGCAAACTTGTCGAATATGACTACTTCCAATGCTATCCGTACCTTATCGACATTTGTAACTGAGCGTATCATTGCTATCGACGGTAGAAAGATCAAGTTGATAGATGAGGATAAGCTGAGAAAGATAAGTAAGATGGGATAACGAAGATATGACTTTTGAAAACAAAAGAAGGGACTTTCATTTGCGAAGGTCCCTTCTTTTGTTTTCAAAAGTCATGACATTTATTTGATTGCTTCACGGATGCGGACTAAACGTGTTAATAAGCCTTCGAGCAAATCTAATTGTAGCATATTGGCTCCGTCGGATTTCGCTTTGGAAGGTTCCGGATGGGTTTCGATGAAGAGACCGTCGGTGCCGACAGCAATAGCGGCTTTGGCTATTGTTTCTATCAATGCCGGCAGACCGCCTGTTACGCCGGATGTCTGGTTGGGCTGTTGTAATGAGTGGGTTACATCCATGATGACCGGATAGCCGAAATCCTGCATTTGCGGGATGCCCCGGTAATCGACAACCAGGTCTGTATAACCGAATGTAGTTCCCCGCTCGGTGATCATGACGTTGTCATTCCCTGCATCGGCAACCTTTTGTACGGCGAATTGCATGGCTCCGGGAGAAAGGAACTGTCCTTTCTTGATGTTGACGATCTTTCCGGTTTGTGCGGCGGCGACAAGCAGGTCCGTTTGACGGCAAAGGAAAGCCGGGATTTGCAGGACATCTACATATTCGGCAGCCATGGCGGCTTCATGGGTTTCGTGTATATCCGTAACGGTCGGGACGTTGAATGTTTCGCTTACTTTGCGTAAAATCTTTAAGGCTTTCTCATCGCCGATCCCGGTAAATGAATCGAGGCGGGAGCGGTTTGCCTTGCGGTATGAACCTTTGAAGATATATGGAATATTCAGCTTCTCGGTGATGCCGATAACCTTTTCGGCGATACGTAGCGCCATGTCTTCCCCTTCGATCACACAAGGACCCGCCATCAGGAAGAAATTATCTTTATTCTTAAAATCGTTAACTGTTATCATAATTGTTATATATTGTTTTGTTCCAACAACTCCAATGTTTGCCTGATCTTTTCCTCTGTCGGTAACGTGGCATCTATCCAATGGATCGTGCAACCCCGGCGTTCCATTCCGCGGAACCAGGTCATCTGACGTTTGGCAAACTGGTGGATGGCTATCTCTAATTGGGAAACCATTTCTTCGTAAGAAAGTTCACCAATGATGTATAGTGTGAGATATTTATACTCCAATCCGTAATAAATGAGGTCTTCCGGTTTGACGCCGGAGGCAATGATGCCTTTTACCTCGTCTACCATGCCTTCCTCCAGACGGGCACGCAGACGTCTGGATATTTTTTCGCGCCTTAGTTCCCGATCGATGTTTATGCCAATGATCAGGCTGTTGATCGGATCATATTCGTTTGCATCGGGGGCCTCGGTTTTATAATATTCTTCAATCTCGATGGCTCGTATTGCCCTTTGTGCGGAATCTACGTCTGTCTTGTTATGCAATACTTTGTAACCGGCCAGTATTTTTTCCAGTTCTTCCAGCGACTTGCCTTGCAAAGATTCCCTTAACTCCGGATTTTGGGGAACATCCAACAGCTTGTATCCTTTCAATACCGCTTCGATATACATGCCGGTTCCACCGCAAAGGATAGGGAGCTTGCCTTTTTCCTGTACGGCCTGGTAAGCACGGAAGAAGTCGTGCTGATATTCGAATACATTATATTTATATCCCGGATCGCAGATATCGATCAGATGATAGGGGATTGCTTTACCGTTCACTGTATAATCGGCGAGGTCTTTCCCGGTACCGATATCCATGCCACGGTAAATCTGGCGTGAATCGGCACTGATGATCTCCGTATCCAGCCGGTCGGCCAATGCTGCGGCAAAAGGCGTTTTGCCGGAAGCGGTCGGGCCTAGTATCGTTATAAGTTGATATGTTCTCATTATGGAGCAAAGATAATAAAAAAAGCCGTCCCCTTTGCGGAGGACGGCTTCCATATACTGATTTGTATTTGATTACTTACCAGCGATAACGCGAGCCATTTCACAAACTTTGTTTGAATAACCCCATTCGTTGTCATACCAAGAAACGATCTTAGCGAAGTTGTCATCCAAAGAGATGCCAGCTTTAGCGTCGAAGATAGAAGTGTTAGAGCAACCACGGAAGTCAGTTGAAACAACTGCATCTTCTGTGTAACCCAGTACACCTTTCAATTCGCCTTCAGAAGCTTCTTTCATAGCAGCTTTGATGTCGTCCATTGTAGCAGCCTTTTCCAGAACTACTGTCAGGTCAACAACAGAAACGTCAGAAGTCGGAACGCGGAAAGCCATACCAGTCAGTTTACCGTTCAATACCGGCAGAACTTTACCTACAGCCTTAGCAGCACCTGTAGAAGAAGGGATGATATTTTCAAGGATACCACGGCCACCTCTCCAGTCTTTCTTAGAAGGACCGTCTACTGTTTTCTGAGTTGCAGTAGCAGCGTGAACTGTAGTCATCAAACCTTTAACGATACCGAACTTGTCGTTCAATACTTTAGCGATAGGAGCCAAGCAGTTAGTAGTACAAGAAGCGTTAGAGATGATGTCCTGTCCTGCGTAAGTTGTGTGGTTAACACCATAAACGAACATAGGAGTAGCGTCCTTAGAAGGAGCAGACATGATAACTTTCTTAGCACCAGCCTGGATATGTTTGCGAGCAGTTTCGTCTGTCAGGAAGAAACCTGTAGATTCAACTACAACTTCAGCACCAACTTCGTCCCATTTCAGGTTAGCAGGATCCATTTCTGCAGTCAAACGGATTTTGTTACCGTTTACAACCAGGTTGTTACCTTCTACAGCAACTGTACCATCGAAACGACCGTGTACTGAGTCATATTTCAGCATGTATGCCAAGTAATCAGCATCCAACAAGTCGTTGATACCTACAATCTGAATATCATTGCCGAAGTTTTTAACTGCAGCGCGGAACACCATACGTCCGATACGGCCGAAACCGTTAATACCTACTTTAATCATTGTAATAAAACTTTTATGGGTTTATTAAAAATATTACATAAAATCCATTTAACAGCCACAAGGAGTTGCGCATGAAACCAACATTAGAAACATTCCTGTGAATGCGATCAAAAGAAAAATACTATGTTTCATATTTATCCTTGTTTTTAACGACTGCAAATGTAGTCATGTTTTTTCTATTTTACATTTATTATGGAGAGAAAAATATGTCCTCTAACATAAATTAATTGTTCACGGCTATTTCTTTTTCTTGAACAACAAGCCTGTAAACCAGCTCTGAGCCTTTCGTATTCCCCAAGTAAACAGCAAAGGACGTGCAACATCCCATACCAATGGGAAAATGCCCTGAGCGATGTGTAGATAGTCGGAAATTCCAATAGACGATAATGGCGTTTCGCTGGTAGAAACAGTGGGGATAGATTCTTTTTTTTCAGATTTGGAATTGGGAAATAATAAAGATGTTACACCAAAGAGCAACAAGCTCCCTGCATGTTCTTGTATATATGAAAAATCATCATTTAGCTTTTGTTTCTGAATAATACATTGGCGCTTGATGCGTCTTTTGTCAGAAATCAGTTTCTCCAGCGGAGTTTGCGGATTGTTGTTGATCTGTTGCATCGTCATTATCATCGTTATCGTTTAATGCTGCCAGTACAATGTTTATGATCATCCGGCAGATTGTATTTTTGTTTAAAACTACGAGCCCAATGAGAAGAAAATATAACCCTGCCACTACAGCAAAGCCGGCTCCCATCGAATTGAAGGCATCTCCTAGAAAGAGTCCTAGGGCCAAAAATATGAACAGTATAGCCAAAAAAGCGAGAAAGAGTAAAATTAAGCCATACGAAAGAGTTGCGATCAGTTGGCCGCTTCTTTCGTATGTGCTTAACTTTAAAAGTTCAAGCTTTAATTCTACGTAAGTTGAAACATCATCTTTCAGCTCACGAAAGATTTTTCCTGAATCTTTTTCCATAAATAATTATTCAGCTACGATTTCTTCGGTAGCTTTTACAACTTCAGTTTTACCTTCTTTGTACTTGGCGAGAGCGGAATTAAAGCCTTCTTTTACTTTTCCAACTACACCGTTCAATTCTTCCAGTAACTGTTCTCTCTTATCGGTAGCTGCCAGATATCCGACTGCTGCACCAACTGCTGCTCCAACTACCAAACCTAGCAATAATTTAGAATCTACATTTTTCATAACTCTTATATTTAAATGTGTTTACTAAAATAACGCTTTTATTCGAATGATAGTTTACTTCTGTGTTAACTTTTACTGTTAAATAAAGTTATGGCTTCTGTGTCTTAACGGCAACCCAATTGTTTTTCTCTGCGTGGGAAATGAATTTCAATCCGTTGCGTTCGCACTTTGCCTGGATGGCGGGAATGTCTTCAGTGTAGAATCCGCTCATGAAAAGGGTGGCTCCCGGTTTCATGCAGCCGACGTATTGGTTGATATCGTTCAGCAGGATGTTGCGGTTGATATTGGCGAATACAATATCGAATGTGCCGAATGCGGGGATTTGTTCGGCACCGCCCAAGGCAATCTGTATATCTTCCGTATGGTTCAACCGGGTATTTTCCAGCGCGTTGTTGTAAGCCCATTCGTCGATGTCGATTCCGACTACTTTATTGGCGTGTTTCATTTTTGCCAGGATGGCCAGTACGGCTGTTCCGCATCCCATATCCAGCAGGTCTTTGCCTTCCAGGTCGAGTTTCAGCATTTCGCTGATCATCAGGTAAGTCGTTTCGTGATTGCCTGTACCGAAAGCCATTTTCGGGTCTATTATAATATTATATGTATAACCCGGTTCCGGTTCGTGGAAAGAAGCGCGGATGATGCAGTCGTTACCGATACGGATGGGCTTGAAATAGTTTTTTTCCCATTCTTCGTTCCAGTCCTTGCTTTCCACCAGTTGTTCGGTGTATCGGATGGTTACGTTTTCCAGCGGAAATTCATTCAGTTTATCCTGTAATGCTTTTACATTATATAATTGGTCGGATACATAGGCCAGCAAGCCGTCTTCGTCTTCGGTAAAACTCTCGAAACCGATTTCGCCCAGTTCGGACGCCAGTACATCACTGATGATTGTTGCCTCGATAGGCGATTCATAGGTGAATTTCAGTTCGTAATAATTCATATTCTTTACTTTTTATTCGTTTGGGGACAAAGGTATCGAATATATTTAAGAAAATATAATCAGGATAAGAAAGTAGGTATGCATAGACAGGTCGTTATGGTCGATATTCTATCATATTGTTCTTAATGACAAGCGGACATTTATATTTCTTTCTTAAATCTTCCTGCAATTTTTCGGTTGTCCGGTCTTTTTGAGGAAAACGCGAACTGACAATAAACGCCTTTTGCAAAGAAATATTCTTGAGCAACCCTTCTTGCATAAAGCATTGAATCGTTGAAATGATCTGGCTCATCGCCTTACCGATATTCTTACCTTTCAGCTCCACAAAATAAGCATGACGATCATTTTTCGTTTTTCCCGAAGGATAATAAAAGAAAATATAATCGCATTTCTCTTTTTCCTGATTGCAGATAAGGGCACCATCGACTTTAATCTTTTCGACATTCTTCCAGTCTGAAACAATCAAAACAAACTTGCGCCCATTCTCTTCAACCATCAAACGTGCTTTTGATGTGCATTGGCATGTACTTGCCGGGAGGCGTTCTATTAAACTTCTTCCAGTTACTTCTTGGTTAAAACATTTACAGCTACTCATTGTATTTTATATCTAAAAGCGAATCGTAAATTTCGGATAATTCGGCAGAAACATCATCCATCTGATTAATACCTATTGTGTGGTATTCATCATCTAGAATATTGTGGCTTGTACCGTCGCTGGAAAAGAACTGACAAGTCAGGTCCTTGTAATTGATCCATTTATCAGGACTGACGAGTTTAGCAACCTGTTCTGCTTTTTCCGGACTTTCTGCGGCAACGTTGCCGGCTTGCAAAAGATTTTGGACAGTACTTAATATATAAGGACTATGGGTGGTAATGAATAACTTCGCCTTCATCTCTTTTGTTCGTTTGACAAGATATTCTGTCAGGTCCTTCTGTACCTGGGTGTACAGATTGAGTTCGGGTTCTTCGATGATAGTGCAGGTATCTGTATCTAAACCAAGATCAAAAACAGACAATAATGGGATAATTGATTGCAAACCGCTCGATGCCTGGGTCAATTCAATCTCTTCTCCATTTTCCAGTCTGATTTTATCATTGGTAGTACTATCAAAATGCACTTCCAAATTAAGAAAATTTATTTTGTACTGTTCCTGATTGTCTTTAGCCAAGCTATACTTATTTGCAAATATTTTTAAGCAATCCGGGATATTTATTCCCTTTTCATAAAAACTGAATATTGCTTTGGAAAGAACTGACATTAATATTCGTTCTGCAGGAATATAAACAGATGGGATTTCGTTATAAACATAAGTATGCATTAATCGGGAATAGAATTGAATGTATTGATTATCCCGTATTTTTTCATCAGGAAATTGTTCGATATGTTCAAAATTCTGCAACTCCGGTAAACGGATATCCTCATTTAAGAGATTCAGCAGTTTGATTATTCGTGCTCTAAAAGGTCTATGGCTTTTTGTAAATAGGACATTCCCATGATACCATTCATTGGCAATATCTGTAAAAGGATAATCCGTTTCTATCCCTTTTTTTGATATAGTCCATGTATATTCACCTTTTTTATACACAATACATGTATGCTCTTTAAAATCAAAGTCGATATCGTATTTTTTCAGCAAAGAAATAAAAGGAACGAGATTGTCTTTCGGCTCAATGAAATAAAATTCCTGACTATTAAATAAATCCAGCAGCTTCGCCACCGTGCTTTTCCCACTTGAAGTATGCCCAATCAAAATGCAGAACGGTTTTATCTCTATCTCCGCATGTTGAATAGGCCCAAAATCAGTAACTGAAATTCTTTCCATATCATCTTTCTTTGTTATGACAAATATACGTCTTTTCTTAATAGGTTAAATGATCTTTTGTATAATATCCTTTATATCCGGATTCAATTGTCTTTACCGTCATCCTTGACTCTGTTTATCAAAATGTCATTTTACCTCTGTTGTCAGCAGGTTGTATGTGTCAGGGCTTGGGTATATTGTTTTTTATTCGATTCTAAAGAGGATTGAAAGTGTCTTTATTTTGATTTTTATGATTTTGGTGTGCCTTTTTGCTTTGTTTTATCGATATAAAATAGATAAAGTGAGTGAATAAAGTTGTATACATGTAAATATGTTGTTTGAATTGTATGTGTGTTTTTATCTCTTCCAGAAAATAATTCTGCTAAAAAACATGCATTTCAAGTGATAAAACCATCCAAAAACGGCTAAATTCAACTGCAATTAACAAAAAATTCCTTTTAAACGAACCTCTATTTTGTTTAAAAGGAAAATATTTTCGTTTTAAACGAAGTTCAAATTTATTTAAAACGAGATCTTGGAATTGATATTAATGGTAAATGTGTTAAATATTGTAATTATTCTTTTTCTGATTCAATCAATCTGTCAAATACATCAGATACTAAAATGGCTATATGATAAACTTTGTGATAGATTATTGTGACTTAATAGATCAAATTGATATTTCGGGGAGATGTGAGCTAAAGAAGAGTTGCATGAAATACACGTTTTGATAGTCCAAATCTTTCAACAATGAAATCTGACAATAAATTCAAAACAGATTCTGAATATTTTTTATGCAACCTTTATTTTTATTTATTTTGATATTACCTTTGTCAGGCGTACTAAAAACGTAGAAGTGTTATATATTATCCAGTATGCTTCACGCTACTGCAAACTTAGAGCTTTCTTTATAAATTGAATATATTTATGTTTGATGTTTCTTTATTAAGTCAGTTAAGAGAAGGGAACCGTGAGGCTTTCAACAGCTTGTTTCGTCATTACTATCCCCGTGTTATGGCGTATGTCGCAGCTATGGTGGAACAGGAAGTGGCGGAAGATGTCGTTCAGGATGTTTTCTTGCATGTTTGGGAAAATCGAAAAAAGCTATACGCCGGAGAAGGGTTTCATTCTTATCTGTTTCAGGCGGCTTATACCCGCTGTATTGATTATTATAGAAAAACACAGTCAGCCGACAAGTATAATCTTCATATGGAGGGCGCATATCTGGAAGAGTATAATGCCTTATTACGTTCAGATGCGTCTGTCCTGGAAGAAATTTATTCAAAAGATTTTTACGAGCAACTACATAATTTACTGGAAAAATTGCCAACCCAGCGGCGTGAGGTATTTATTCTTACTTATATTGAAGGCTTAAAGGCAAAGGAAGTATCCGAGCGTCTCCAAATCCCACAGCGCACGGTAGAGAGTCATATTTACCTGGCGATTAAGTATCTTAGGGCACATTTATCTAAAAATGATTTCTACATATTATCTCTTCTTTATTTTTTTCGTCAGTGAAATTAAAAAAAATGAATGATTGCTCCGTAGTTTTTACCTCTCATACGTTTAGCTTGTATAAAAGATGAAAAATGGAATTTGATTACGGACTTTTGGCAAAATACCTGGCAGGAAATATCTCTTCCGATGAAATGCAGAAGATGGAGGAGTGGAGTAACTTGTCACAGGATAATAAAAAGATATTATCTGAAGTGGTGCGTCTTCGTGTTTCCTATAATATGATGTATTATAAAAGTTCGGACCATATTGAAAAGGCTTTGGAAAAACTGAATGTGAAGATCAATCGTTCCAACCGTTTTAAGTTAATGCGTAACGTGTTGCAGTATGCTGCCGTCTTTTTGATATTGTTTTCCTGTTTTTATGGGGGCTATGAATATTTAAAGCCTGAAAAATATATAAGTATTGTGGTCAAACCCGGGCAAGACGTGAAAAAGGTCGTGCTTGCTGACGGAACTTCCGTTTGGTTGAAGGGTGGATCGACATTGAAATACCCGGAATCTTTCTCTGACGAGAATCGTCAGGTCTCCTTGCAAGGAGAAGCTTTCTTTGAAGTCTCAAAGAAAGCAGAAACAATTTTCTCTATTTAATGTCTTTACCGGATATGTGAATATCCAGGTAAAAGGTACTTCTTTTGATGTAAAGACCGATGTAGAAAATAAAAGAGTAGAGGCTGTTTTAGTCAGCGGAGAAATAGAATTGCTGGATGCGAACCGTAATAAACTGCTGGATGTATCCCCCGGAGAAAAAGTAACTTATAACCAAAACAAGAATGAATATACTACAGAAACTGTCGATGTGAATATTCTGACAGCCTGGCGACTGAGACAGTTTGTCTTTGAAAACGCGACCCTGCGTGAAATAGTCAATAAACTATCCGTAAAATTTAATGTAAACATAAATATCGAGTCTTCAGCTCTTGCACAACGTAAATTCCGGTGTGTGATTAATGATGATGAAGAGTTGGTCGATATCCTGAAATTATTGGAATACCTGGCTCCAATACATTATAAGATAGAAGAAAACGAAGTTTTCATATACGAACAATTTAAAAAGTAATGCCTATGAGAAAATGATTGAAAAAACTGACACACACAGAAATGTAACTAAAAAATAGTACTAACATTATTAAATCACATGTATGATTAAAAAAAGTTTCTATTGCTACATTAGCAATGTTTTTGACTTCTGCATCGCCCGCCATGGCGATAAGCGATGCGCATTCTTTGTATGTGAATCTGGAACTGACGTTGAATAGCACAACGGTCGGTGCAGTTATACAGAGTATCAGTGAACAAACCGGATATGAATTTTCTTATGACGAAGCCTTGTTGAATAAGAAAATCTCCAACGTATTTGTTAATTTTAAAAATGAACACATCGAAAAAGTGCTCAAAGAGGTTTTTAAGAATACCGGTATTTCTTATAAGATCGTAAATAACCGTGTGTTTTTAAAAGATAATAATGTAAAGAAGAATGTTCGGACGGTAGAACAGCTGATCGTAAATGAAATTCAGCAGAATAAAAAGAAGATATCAGGAGTTATTGTCGATGAGGAAGGGACACCGGTTATCGGTGCAAACATTACTCTTGAAGGAAACAAAGGAGTCGGAACGGTGACGGATGCCGAAGGTAAATTCATCTTGAGCGAGATTCCGGCCGGGGCGACTTTGCTTGTTTCTTATATCGGTTATTTGGAACGGAAAGTACAGGTGGAGGATGGTAAGAGTTCTTATCAGATTACATTGCATGAAGATACCCAAAAACTGGATGAGGTAATCGTTATCGGATATGGGGTAGAGAAAAAGATAAATATGACCGGTGCTATTACAAATGTAAAAACAGAGGAGTTATCTAGCATTTCGACTACCAACTTATCTAATACTTTGGCGGGGCGTGCACCGGGATTGACAATTGTCGGTAGTTCCGGTTTCATGGGAGCAAGTTCGGAAATCCGTATGCGTGGCGGATTCGGTGACCCGTTATTTGTTATCGATGGAATCATTCGGGACAAGGCGGCATTCGATGCGCTTGAATCGAACGAAATCGATCAGTTGAGCTTCTTGAAGGACGCTGCGACAGCTTCTGTTTATGGTTCTAAAGCCGGTAATGGCGTTGTCCTGGTAACGACTAAGTCGGGCGCGGATAGCATGGGGAAACCTAAATTTGAATATCAGGGATCATATACGTTCAACAGACCTACCCGCAAGCTGTTCACGGATGATATGAGCGCTTACAAAGAGTTGGTGTATCAAAATTTAGTGGCTGAGGCTAACGGACTTGCCCGGCCTAACAACGATGAAGAGATGGAGTATGCCAAGACACATGATTATAATGTGAATGATCTGATCTGGCAAAATCCATGGAATACAAAGCATTCTATTAGTGCGACAGGTGGTACGGAAAAAGTCAAATACTATGTTTTAGGTAGTTTTATCAGGGAAGAAGGATCTTATAAGAATCTGGAAAATAATAAATATTCATTTCGATCCAATCTGACAGTGAATCTGAGTAAATATATATCCTTGAATGCGAATGTTTCCGGTTATCAGAAAGATGACAGACGCTTTAATTGGTCTGGTAGTGGTGATGACAGTGAGGATATATTCGACTTTTACAGAACTACGTTTAATTGTTTGAGGACGGTTCCGTCTTATGCGTATCTGGATGGTACTCCGGCAAACGAAAAGACTGATTATCCTGTTTATCCGGATGTCAGTAATTTTAAAGGTTGGAATGTCGCAGATGTGATATTGGGTGATCGTTATATCAAAACCCGCAGACGTAATGTAAATGGTATTTTATCATTAAACATCGATTTGAGCAAGCTTTTACCCGGATTATCAACCAAAGTAACCGGAAATTACATAATCAATGACTATGCCCGCAAGAAATATCTTACTCATCAGAAGGCCTACAATTTTCAATCGGCTGATCCTAATAACCGTTTTGTTCCGGGACCGCTGGATTTGAATAAATATAATATCTTCACGTTTGGTTCCAATTATGAGAATCTGACTTATGGTTCCCGCCAATTCTGGAATGAACAGTTTGACTGGACGGTGAATTATAAAAATAAGTTCGGTAAGCATGAAGTAGGCGGAATGATCACTTTTGAGCAGGCTCAAAGTCAGGGTGAAGCCATCTATGCAACAGCGAATGATCCGCTGACGGCTTATGACCAATGGTTCGTGTTTTCAACCGATCCGGAAAGACGGACAGTTTCAGTAAATGAATCGGAGAACTTAGGTTCGCATTTGTCGTGGATCGGACGTGCTACATATAATTATGATTCCAAGTATATAGCAGAGTTCTCATTCCGTTATGATGGAAATAATAAGTTTCCTAAAGAAAGCAGATGGGGCTTTTTCCCCTCGGCCTCACTTGGATGGCGTATCAGTAAAGAAGCCTTTATGGAGAGCGCTTCTAATTGGCTTGACGACTTAAAAATACGTGCTTCTTATGGTACAACCGGTAACGATTTGAATACATCGAATGCGTCGATTGGATATTTCCAGTATATAGAAAGATATACTTCCGGTAGCAGTTATATGTTTGGAAATGGATTGGCAAACGGTATACAGACAGGCAGTATGCCAACTTATAATTTGACCTGGGCTACTTCATCGACTATCAATGGTGGTTTGGATTTTACCTTTTTGAATAATCGATTGAGTGGAACAGTTGATGGGTTCTACAGAAAGGAAACCGATATTTTAGGTTCAAGAACATCTACTTTGCCAAGTACTTATGGGGCATCGTTGGCTCCTGAAAATTATGCTGAACGTTCATGGAGAGGTGGTGAAGTGACGCTGGGTTGGAGAGATAAGGCTAAACATGGAATAAATTATTCTCTTTATATGAATATCGGTTACTCGAAAGATCGTTGGGACGTATTGGATGAATCGGTGATTTATATGACTGGTAACCTGAAAGATTTGTCTTTGGTCGGAATGTCGGCCGGGCGTATCACGGGGTTGAAAGTCGATCATTTGTTGACCGATCAGGCGGAAGTAGATGAATTGATTGCCAAAGGATTCAAACAGTATGGACGCGATCCGTATCTTGGCGGTCTTTTGTTCCAGGATACCCGTGGTGATGGTTATGCTCCGGGGCCGGACGGAAAGATTGATGGAAATGACGCGTATAACTTGTTGTCCACAAACGGGACTCCCCGTATTAACTATGGTTTCGGTGGTAGCTTCAGTTGGAAAGGTATTACTGTTGATATGCATTTTCAGGGTGTTGGCAACTATGACCGGTTGGTCGGATGTGAGGCAACCAAGGGAATGCCGCAGTATGGTGGTAACACACGTCCGTATTATCCTATCTGGACAAGTGAAAAATGCTGGAGTCCGGAGAATCCTGATGGTATTTATCCCCGTGTAATCGGTAAGAACCAGTATGAATCAGGTTATGGCGATACTGATTTCTGGATGCGGAATGGAGCCTATGTTCGTTTAAAAAACCTGAATGTAGGATATGATTTGCCTATGGCTGTTCTTCGTCCATTAGGATTGACTCGTGCCCAGGTATTTATGAATGCAACTAACTTATTTTCTATCTCGGCGATGAATGAGTTCATGGACCCTGAACAGAAATACTATGATTCATTCCCTTTGATGAGATCATTTACATTCGGACTTAACTTCTCATTCTAAAATTAAAAAAATATGAAACTGAATAAAATAAAACAATTATCGATTGGTTTGGCAACTATATTGCTGGTCAATGGATGCAATAGTTTGGATATCTCGAACTTGTGGAACTATGATGCAGACCTGGTTTGGAATGATGACAACTTAGCAACTGCTTATGTGACTGATCTCTATGGCGATATCTTTAGCGGTTGGTCTACAAGTGCGGATAATACAGCTGAGCAGCAAACGGGTATTCCTTTTATGTTGAGTACTATTACAACGTCGGGCAGTGGTTATAAGCGATGGAATTATACCAATATCCGTAATATAAATTTAGGACTTGAGTATCTGGCAGAAGGAGGATGTACCGAATCTGTTAAGAATAGCCTGACGGGACAAATGCTGTTTATGAGAGCATATCAGTATGGTGAAATGGTTGTTTATCATGGAGGTATGCCGTATATTACAAAAGCCCAGGATAAGGATGAAGATGATTTGTATGTGACTCGTACTTCCACGGCAGAGTGTTTTGATTTAATAATTAAGGACCTGGATGATGCTATTGCGTTGCTTCCGGCCAAAGCAACCGGTAACGATTATGGGCGTATAGACCAGTGTTTTGCTAAGGCTTATAAGGCAAAGATGTTGCTCTATAAGGCTTCTCCGCAGTTTAACCCAAGTAATATGTATGATAATAAATATTGGAACGAAGCTTATACGGCGGCGAAGGAGGCATACGATTTCTGTATAGCTCAGGGGATTAAACTGACTGCGAATTATGCAGATAACTGGTTGGTGGACGGCAACTCCGAGGTCGTTTTTCCTATTATCTATAGTAATCCGGATAAAACGGCCAATTGGGAAAACACGATTCGTCCCTCTTCTTTGAGTCGTAGTAATGCCGGTAATACTCCGACCTGGGATATGGTAAAAGCGTTTCCGATGTTGGATGGGAAGCGGTTTGATGATCCGGCCGGTAAATATTATGCAGGTGCTGAATCTGACTTTTTACAGAAATTCTGGCAAAATCGGGATCCCCGATTTGAGGATTGTATCCTGTATAATGCGGATTTATATCCGGTGTCGGGAACGGCTTCAGGATATCGCCAATATACTTCGGTCGGTATAGCTGTCAGAGAAGATTCATATGGAATCAATCCCAATGTGGGCAGCACTGCTACACAGAATGATGCTATTAGCGGCATGTATGTGCGTAAAGGATCTGATTTGTCTTTGAGTCAGGATTTGGTATCTACGTATGATCATGATTATCCGTTTATGAGATTGGCTGAAGTCATGTTTATCTATGCGGAGGCGGCCAATGAAACGGACCATCAGGATGTGGCTGTAGATATGCTGAAGCAAATTCGTAAACGTGCAGGTATCGAAGCCGGCGAAAATGGGTTGTATGGATTGAAAGTTGCTAATCGTGAAGAGATCCGGCAGGCTATTCTTGATGAACGCAATGTAGAATTATGTTTTGAAGGGCATCGTTTTATGGATCTTCGTAGAACCCGTAATATGATGCAGTTAAACGGACTGCAAAAATATGGAGTCGAGGCCATTGCTATCAATGAAGACGGTTCAGAAATGGATATTGCCGAAGCTACCCGGAAAGCCAAGACATATTCGTTGACTCCCGATAATTTTAAATATATTCTTAGAATGGTGCCGATCAGTGCCATAGCCGAGAATAAATTTTTGATTCAGGAATCGTATTATTTTTTCCCGATCCAGGAAAGTAAAATATTGGAAAATCCTAATCTCGAACAAAATAACAATTGGGGAGGAAAGTTCAACCCGACTATGGAATGAACAGTCTTGAACGATTATGTCATAAAAACTCGTAAATATTTGCGAAAATTATGGGATAAATAATATCTTTGTGAGACGTTAGGAGGCAATTAATCTTTCTAACGTCTTTTTTAAGCGGAAAAAATCAATAAAATTGCTAATCAATATTATATTAATTTGTACTATGAGAACGAACAGAAGGGACTTCCTTAAAACCCTTGGAGGAATTGCGGCCTTTACGATTGTGCCGCGCCACGTGCTTGGGAAAGGCTTTATCGCTCCAAGCGATCAGTTGACTAAAGGTATTATCGGTACAGGCGGGATGGGACGCGGTCACGTGAACTATGCCGGAACACGCTTGGTGGCCGTTTGTGATGTTGACAAGAAACATCTTGAATTAGGAAAACAATTGGTAAAGGAAAAAATTGCCGCTTATCATGACTTTCGCGATTTGATTCTGGACCCGAACGTAGATATCGTACACATCGCTACACCTCCTCATTGGCATGGAATCATGTCGGTAGAGGCTGCCAAGGCGGGAAAAGATATCTGGTGTGAAAAGCCGATGACACGTACGATCGGTGAAGGTAAACGGGTGATGGAAGCGGTGAAGCAGAACGGACGTATGTTCCGTCTGAATACCTGGTTCCGTTTTGCTGACCCTTTCTATGGATTGGGTACTCCCGTTAAACCGTTGAAAAAACTGGTTCAGAGCGGTATGCTCGGTTGGCCGTTGAAGGTGACGATCAGTAAACATACCGGTTTCGACTGGAAATTCTACTGGGTAGGTAAAGAATATCTCGAACCGCAAACAGTTCCTTCCGAACTGGATTATGACATGTGGTTAGGCCCGGCTCCTTATAAACCTTATAATGCACACCGTGTGCACCAGACATTCCGCGGATACTGGGATTATGATGGTGGCGGACTGGGTGATATGGGACAGCATTATATCGACCCGGTACAGTATTTCCTCGGAAAAGACAACACAAGCCCTGTGAAAGTGGAAGTGGATGCTCCGCAACAGCATCCGGATGCCGTAGGAACATGGCGCTCTATTACCTATACCTATGATGACGGTTGCCAGATCGTCCTTTGGGGTGGCGACTTCGGAGATCCTAATACTCCGTATATCTCCGGTCCGAACGGTAATGTCTATAAGAATTTTGTATGTGATATCCCTGATTGGGAAAAGAAACTGGCCGATTATCCGGAACCTGAACCTCAGGTGACAGACTTTATCGAATGTGTGAAAACACGCCAGCCTTTTGCCCTGAATGAACGGAATGGCTTCCGCTCGGCTACGATCGTGAATATGGGTGCTACGGCACTTCGTCTGAATCGTACATTAGAGTTCGATCCTGTGAAACTGGAATTTATCAATGACGAGGCCGCTAACCGTCTGCTGGATCAGCCGATGCGTTCACCCTGGAACATTTGATAATTAATAATTGAAAATTGAGAATTGAAAATTAGGGGAGAATTATAAAATTATAGACAATGAGAAAAGCATATATATCGATTGCCAGCTTGCTATTATTCGGCAGCGTACTGATGGCCCAATCTCCGGCGAACCGTACAGCTAAAACAATTGCGGCTGACGTATTGGCACAGATGCCTGCTGAGAAACAGGCTGAATACAATAAAATGATCAATGACCTGAAAGGTTCCGGCGAAGAAGGGGTACTGATGTTGGTCAACATGATAAATGCTCCCGGAAAGGGAAGCAATGCACAAGTGGATTACGCGTTGAGCGGCCTGACCCATTATGTGATGGCAAAAGGGGAAGAAAGCGCCCGTTTGGCTACGGCTAACGCTTATCTGAAAGCGCTTGACCTGGTGACTGAACGCGAAACGAAAGCGTTTATCATCCGCCAGTTACAGATATTGGGACAGGATGAATGTATCGATGCGTTGTCGGCTTACCTGGGTGATGAAAGCCTGAGTGGCCCGGCTTCACGTGCACTGGCTGCTATCGGTTCTGAAAATGCCGGCAAAGCGTTGAAGGCTGGTCTGATGCGCCGTATGGGTACTCCGAAGACACAAAAAGATATCATCGTAGCAATCGGCGAAGCGCAGGTGGCTGATTCGGAAGAATTGCTGAAGGCGCTGCTGGGTTCGGGCGATGAAAGTATGCAAAAGGCTGTCCTGCACTCATTAAGCCGTGTGGGAAGCAAGGCTTCCATCAAAGATATGGCTGAAGCTGCCGCCGCATCGGGTTACACAATGACCAAAACGAATGCGAACGAAGCCTATATCGCTTTATTGAAACGTGTTGCCGCACAGGGCGATGTGAAAGAAGTGGAAAAAGCGGCCAACGACCTGCTGAAGAAGGCTACCAAGGCTAATCAGACGCAGACCCGCGACGCTGCTTTGCAAATTCTTTTGTCACTGAAGAAAGAAAACAGTACCAAATTGCTGCTTTCCGCTTTGAAGGATGGCAATAAGGAATATCGGAATGCTGCATTGAATTTTGCTTCCGACTTTGCCAATAAGGAAGTTTATATCGAAGTCATGAAAGCGATGCAGAAGGCAAAACCGGAAGTGAAAGTCGATATTATCAACTGGATCGGCCGCGAAGCCAAATGCCCGTCAAAACATGATGTGATCAAGAGTTTGGAACTCCGTTTTGACCTGACTGCCATGCAGGTGCTGCTGGCTCAGTTGAAAGACAGCAACTTCGACGTAAAACAGGCAACCGTATGGACATTGGTGAAGATCGGTGACAAACAGGTGATACCTGTGCTTGCTGAACTGCTGACCAGCGACAATAAAGATGTAATCCTGCTGGGACAGGATGCTTTGGCTGCATTCAATGGTGATATCGACCAGGCTGTTGCCCGTGCCATTCCGTCTGCTACGGATGCCGGTAAGATTGCCGGTGCTGAGTTGTTGGCGATGCGTAAAGCGACTGCTAACCTGACTACAGTGCTCGAACTGATCAAGTCCGGTTCACCGGAAGTGAAAAAAGCTGCTTATACAGCGTTGAAAGATGTTGTGTCGGAAGGCGACCTGGTTAATCTGTGCGGTATGCTGGAAACAGCGGATGCATCGGCCGTTGCTCCGATCCAACAGGCTGTTATCTCTGCTATTTCTTCCATGTCTCCTGCGAAACAAAAAGAAACGATCACCCGCCGTATGCTTCAGGCTGGCGAGAGCAAGAAATATTTGTATTATATCGTTCTGGCGACAACCGGTGAGAAAGATGCATTGGCTACTATCGTAGACGGTTTCCATAAGGGATCGGGCGCTGCTCGCGATGCTGCTTTCGAAGCGTTGTTGAACTGGAAAGGTATTGAGGCTGCCGACGAATTGTATGCTATCTGTAAAGATGCTTCTTCTTCTGCTTATTTGGATCGTGCATTGAAAGCATACGTTAAGCTGGTTTCAAATCCTGCATTTACAGGTGAGAATCGTCTGCTGAGTTTGCGTAAAGCGATGGAAGTGGCAAAGACAGATGAACAGAAAAATATAATTCTGAAACAGGTTGAACGGACAGGCACCTTCCTGGGTATGCTCTATGCCGGCGAATTCCTGAATCAGAAACCTGTTCAGCAGGCTGCCGCCAATGCTGTTATGAATATAGCTTTGGGTAATAAGGAATATTATGGAGCCAATGTACGTGAATTGTTGAACAAGGTAATGCAGGTACTCGACAATCCGGATGCCGGTTATCAGAAGGAAGCGATCAAGAAGCATCTGGCTGAAATGCCGCAGGGAGAAGGTTTCATTTCTATCTTTAACGGCAAAGATTTGTCGGGCTGGAAAGGATTGGTACAGAACCCGATTGCCCGTGCGAAAATGAAACCGGCCCAGCTGGAGAAAGCTCAGGAAAAGGCTGACGAGATTATGCGTAGCGGCTGGAGTGTGAATGATGGTATGCTTGTCTTCAACGGTAAAGGCGATAACCTGTGTACGGATAAACAATATGGTGATTTTGAAATGTACGTAGACTGGATGCTTGACCCCGCAGGTCCTGAAGCTGATGCCGGTATCTATTTGCGCGGAACGCCTCAGGTGCAGATCTGGGATACTTCACGTGTGAATGTGGGTGCCCAGGTAGGTTCAGGTGGTCTGTATAATAACTCGGTAAATGAAAGCAAGCCGTCTAAAGTGGCTGATAACAAGCTGGGCGAATGGAACAGCTTCTATATCAAGATGGTTGGTGACCGCGTAACAGTTATTCTGAACGGAGAGAAGGTGGTGGATGATGTGATCCTTGAAAACTATTGGGATCGCAAGCAGCCGATCTTCCCGGTTGAACAGATTGAATTGCAGGCTCATGGTAGCAAGGTTTACTACCGTAATATATATGTAAAGGAACTGGAACGTAAAGAACCTTACAAATTATCTGCCGAAGAACAGAAAGAAGGTTTCAAACTATTGTTTGACGGAACAAATATGCATCAGTGGACTGGTAACACGGTAGATTATACGATGGAAGACGGTTGTATTTCCATGATACCGAGCAAGAGCTATGGTGGGAACCTGTATACAAAGGACGAATTCGGGAACTTTATTTATCGTTTCGAGTTCCAGCTGACACCGGGAGCCAATAACGGAGTCGGTATCCGTACTCCGATGGAAGGTGATGCCGCTTATGTAGGTATGGAAATCCAGATTCTGGATTGTGAACATCCGATCTATAAGAATATTACCAAATATCAGCATCATGGTTCTGTTTATGGCATCATCCCGACGAATGCCGATCACCACAAAGCGTTTAAGCCTGTCGGTGAATGGAATGAGGAAGAGATTGTTGCAAACGGAGATAATATCAAGGTAACAGTTAATGGTGTAGTGATATTGGAAGGTAACATTCGCGACGCTGTAAAGAACGGTACTCCTGACGGTAAGGAACATCCGGGCTTGTTCAATAAGAAAGGACATATCGGGTTCCTGGGACATGGTTCTCCTGTGAAATTCCGTAATATCCGTATAAAAGAATTGAAATAACAGACTATATAGTCTGAAAGGAAGCGGGGATCGGTTTTTACTGGTCTCCGCTTTTTTTGTGTGAATCTTTGAAAACCGTTGAATATAAACAGAAATAAAATTTGCTGGTCTGATTTATTATAACGAATTTTGTTGCTTACTAGTATTAAAAAAATGGATACAGCTCAATATAAGTTATTGCTGGATACGGCGCAAGTCGGTTGGTGGGAAATTGACTTTGATAAGAGAGTCTATATATGTTCGGATTATCTGGTCAGTTTGTTGGAACTGAAAGATAAAATTATTCCGACCAAAGATTTCCTCCAGTTGATACGTGAAGATTATAGAGCCCGGATTGCCAATGAATTTGCTTATTTCAGGGAGGTCGGTATTTACGAACAGATATTTCCGATCAAGACTTGTTATGGCTTTAAGTTTGTTCGTTCTAAAATTTGCAAGCGGGAGATCGAACCTTCCGGACGTGTTTATGTGTTAGGCATTCTTCAGTTGGTGCCATATAGCGAGGAAGAAACGAATAAACCGGCAACGGAAGGCAGCCAGGTAGATGGTTTGTTAAGGCATTTGGGGAGTATTTCGCGTGCCTTACATTCTTTTATCCAGACAAACGATTTGGTTGAATCTATCCAGTTGGTGCTGACTGAAATTCTCTTTTCGATCGATACAAAGGGGCGTGCCTGTATCATGGAATACAGTGATGACAAGCAGACGCTTAGTTGTACGTATGAAGTTTGCAGCAAAGGTGTTGCCGCTGTCCGTTCCTCATTGCAGAATATACCGGTCTCCACGCTGGTTTGGTCGACACGGAAAATACGGAATCTTTATCCGGTGATGATAAACAATCTGAACGAGTTGCCGGAAGATGCGGAATCTGAAAAAATGTATTTGCAGAAGAGAGGAGTGCTTTCGTTTGTTCTGATTCCTTTGATCATAAAGAAAAAAGCTTTGGGATATATCGGGATCGATATTGTAGATAAATATCGCATATGGACGCTGGAAGACTATCAATGGCTTTCGTCCATCGCCAATATTATCAGTATTATTACAAAAATGGCGAGAATCAACGAAGCGCTCGACCATAGCGGAAAGTTGTTGCGTAATATTTATACGAATATACCGGTCGGCATAGAGTTGTATGATAAGGACGGATATCTTGTCGATATGAATAATAAGGATGTAGATATTTTTGGACTCGGTTCGAAAAAAGAGGCCCTAGGTGTTAACATCTTTGATAATCCTCAGATTCCCCCTGATGTGCTGGAAAAGATGAGAAAGAGGAAACCTGTCTCTTTTCGCCTGACTTATTCTTTTAGCGATATTATATCCAATGGGTATTATCCGACGAAGAAAAACGGAGTTATAGACTTGATAACCAAGGTTAGTATGCTTTATGACAGTAAAGGTGAACTGATCAATTACCTATTCATTAATCTGGATAATACGGATAAGATGGTCGCTTATAACCGTATTGAGGAGTTTGAATATTTCTTCACCCTGGTTAGTCATTATGCGAAAGTAGGATATGCCAAATTCGATTTGCTGACACGCGAAGGATATGCCATCAGCCAGTGGTATCAAAATCTGGGGGAACAAGATGGCACGCCGTTGGAGCAGATTATTGGTGTATATAGCGCCGTGCATCCGGAAGACCGTAAAGTGATGATGGACTTCTTTGACCGGGTTAAGAGAGGGGAGGCAACCAGTATCCGCAAGGAATTGCGTATCAAGACGGATTCCGGTTGGAAGTGGATACGCGTAAATGTGATGCGTAACCCTCAGTCGAATGATCCGGATAAACTGGAAATGATCTGTGTGAATTACGATATCACGGAATTGAAAGAAACTGAACAACAGCGTGAAAAGGCAGAAGAACTGGATCGCTTGAAGTCTGCTTTCCTGGCAAATATGAGCCATGAGATCCGAACTCCGTTGAATGCGATTGTCGGCTTTTCTACTTTACTGGTCGATACGGATGATAAAGAGGAACAGTCGCAGTTTGTAGAGATTATTCAGAAGAATAATGAACTTTTGTTGCAGTTGATCTCTGATGTGCTGGATCTGGCTAAGATAGAAGCGAATACAATTGAGTTCAAACCAAGTCGTATTGAGCTCAAAGAATTTTTGGATGATCTGGTGAAGTCGCTGAGTATCAAACTTCATGAGGGGGTTGTGCTTGGCAGTCAGCCGGATTTGTCGCCTTGTACTTTTGATTTCGATCCTGTGCGCCTGAACCAGTTGTTTTCCAACTTCATAAACAATGCGATCAAGCACACGGATAAAGGTTCTATCATGTTGGGTTATGAAATAAAGCCTGATGAAGTTGTCTTTACGGTGACGGATACGGGAGAGGGGATGAGTGAAGAAGTGCAGGCTCATGTCTTCGACCGCTTTTATAAGGGAAATGACTTTAAGCAAGGTACAGGGTTGGGACTTTCTATCTGCAAAAGTATTGTCGAACAGCAGAAAGGAAAAATCGGAGTAAGTTCTGAGCCCGGAAAAGGTTCCTGCTTTTGGTTCTCCTTACCCCGATAAAATATTCTTTTATTCTTTTTCTCCGTAAGCAAGATCTCCGGCATCTCCCAGGCCGGGGATGATGTAGGAATGATCGTCCAGTTCGTCATCCAGTGCGGCGATCCAAATCGTTGTTTTGTCATCCGGCATTTTTCTTTGCAGATATTCTATTGCCTGTTTGCTGGCGATGATGGAGGCCACATGGATATGCGAAGGATGTCCTTTGGTCAACAATGCTTCATAGGCCAGTTCCATGGAACTTCCGGTGGCTAGCATCGGGTCGGTGATGATCAATGTTTTCTCTGTCAGTCTCGGGGATGCGATATATTCGATGTGAATGTCAAAGTTCAGACGGTCTTTATATTTGCGATAGGCAGAGACAAAGGCATTTTCGGCATAATCGAGATAGCTTAAAAATCCCTGGTGATAAGGAAGTCCTGCACGTAATATCGTACTGATTACTATCCGGTCGTCGGGTGTATTCATCGGTGCGACTCCTAAAGGGGTTTGAATATCTTTTTGGCTGTAGGCAAAATCTTTGCTGATTTCATAAGCCATGATTTCGCCGATGCGTTCAATGTTTCTACGAAAACGAAGGCTGTCCTTCTGGATATTTACATCTCTAAGTTCGGATACGAACCTGTTCAGTATGGAGTTTGACTCTCCGAGATTAACTATTTTCATGTGTATTATATTGTATATGCAGACTAAAATTTCCGGTGTCGAAATTAGATATAATTAGAGCATCATACAAATGTTTCTCTGTAAAATTCCAGGTATAGGGCAAAAGTTTCACATTCCGAAACAAGAGGTGCTGTTCGGATTCTAAAATTGCGATAATTGAATTGGGGACATGCTTGCGGTTGTTTAATTAGAACCTTACGGTTTCGATATTCATTAAAAACACCCCTTTTTAGTGGATTTCTGTATGTATTTTTGCAGATATGATAAAGTAAACAGAAAAAGGAGGTGTAAAAAACTTCCTTCCTGCCGAAGCAAGAAGGAAGTTAAAGAAATAAATCATATTATTTTTTTTCGCCAGTGCCGTTCATAGCCTCCAGCAAGAATTTACCGGGTTTGAACTTTACCGTTGTTCTAGCTGGAATCTGTACCGGAGTACCCGTTTTAGGATTACGAGCCAGGCGACTAGTTTGCGGTCTAGGTATTAAAGTACCAAAACCGATAAGAGTAATTTCCTCTTTTTGCGACATTTTTTCGGTTACAATCTCGATGTAAGCATCTAATACTTTTTTTGCTTTTTGCTTTTGTAACCCTGCCTTATCTGCTAAGGCTTCGATAAGTTCTGCTTTGTTCATGAGTGTTTCTTTTTAATGATTATATACATTGCAAATGTAAGCATTGATTTTTTTATATGGTGTCTTTTTTCAGACAACAAAATTTGCTTGCATTTCTTATTAAACAATAGCTGTAGCCTTTTGTTACGATTTTAGAAACAAAAAACGTTAATTCACATTGGTTTGCGATAATCGAAACGAAGAAAGGCGTTAATGCTATTTGACCACACTTTATTTTTATTGTATTGTGAGAAGAATATATGAGTAGAAATAGTAAATAACACACTAATAATTATGAAAGATGCATTGAATAACGGGCTGATAAAAGCCATGAGGGAACATCTCCCGGAGGAGACAAATTTGGCTAACTATATTATGGATATTATATCTATAGGTAAGGAAGCCGTTTATCGCCGGTTGCGTGGGGAGGTTCCGTTTACATTTTATGAAGTATCATTATTGTCTCAGAGTCTGGGGATTTCCCTGGACCAGATCGTTGGGACCAACCGGGCGGAAGGAGCCGTTTTTAATCTGAATGTCTCTAATAATATGAGTCAGATGGAAAGTTACCATGATATACTCAAACGTTATCATAAATTATTTACATTTGCCAAGGAAGATCCCAAATCGGTACTCAGTGCCGCTTGTAATATCGTTCCGTTTACATTTTATTCTCCGTATGAGCGTCTGACCAAATTCCGTCTTTGCCGGTGGATGCATCAGAATAACGGGATGAAGATCACTGCAAGTATGTCGGATATCGTTGTGACGGAGAAAATACTGGAGTCCCAGCGTAAACTGATGCAGGAGTGCCGCCAGGTTCCGTCTACCTATACGATTCTTGATAATAATATTTTCCAATCGTTGGTTAGGGAGATCAAGTATTTTGCAGGGCTGAACATGCTGAGCGATGATGATATCGAAGTGATGAAACAGGAGCTGAATCGTTTATTGGATGAAATGGAACAGATTGCTGCCCGGGGGGAATATCCGAATGGTAACAAAGTTTATTTGTATCTTTCCAATATTAATTTTGAGGCTACATATACATTTCTGGAAAAAGGAAGCTTCCAGTTGTGCATGTTCCGTCTTTATGCTATCAACTATATGGATTCGCAACATCCGGAAATCTGCCGCGCCCAGAAAGAATGGATCCAGTCGTTGAAACGTTACTCTACTTTGATCTCGCAGAGCGGAGAGATACAGCGGATGATCTTTTTCACGAAACAGCGTGAAATCGTAGATACCTTATAATAATATGCCAATGTGCCAATAGATCAATATGCCAATTATAAAGATATTTCTCAATTGGCATGTTGGCACATTGGCATATTAGCACATTATTACTACTTTTGTCCCGCAATAAATAAACAGATATTATGAGGATAGAAGAGAATTACTCCCTGGAGAAGCATAATACATTTCACCTGCCGGTTAAGACGCGGTGGTTCATGGAATATACGAATGAAGAAGAATTAGGACGGGTTCTACGGGACGAGTATTTTCAGGAGTGTTTGTCGCTGCATATCGGCAGCGGAAGCAATCTGCTGTTTATAAATGACTTCAACGGTATCATCCTGCACTCGGCCATCAAAGGTATCCGTGTGGAGAAGGAAACCGACGAACATATTTGGCTGCGTGTCGGTGCCGCCGAAAGGTGGGACGATGTTGTTGCTCATGCCGTTGCCAACGGGTGGGGAGGAATAGAAAATCTTTCCCTGATCCCGGGTGAAGCTGGCGCTGCCGCTATCCAGAACATCGGAGCCTACGGGGCGGAGATAAAAGATGTGATAGAAAGTGTGGAAACATACAACCAGTTGACTTTTGAAAAGCGGATATTTACGAACGAAGAATGCCAGTATGGCTATCGCAGCAGTTATTTCAAAAACGAACATAACGACCCGCACATTGTTACATATATAATAATACGGTTGGATAAACGCCCATCCTTTTCCATCAACTATGGAAACCTGAAGGAAGAGCTGGCTAAATGTCCGGAAGTAACATTGGAAGCAATCCGCCGGGCCGTGATCGCGATCCGTCAGGAGAAGCTGCCCGATCCGGACAAGCTGGGAAATGCCGGCAGTTTCTTTATGAATCCGGTTATTCCTGTTGCACAGTTTGAGAAACTGAAGGAGCAATATTCCGGTATGCCTTCTTATCCGGCTGGTGAGGGAAAAGTGAAAGTTCCTGCCGGTTGGTTGATCGAACAATGTGGCTTTAAAGGCAAATCGCATGGTCCGGTCGGCGTATATGAAAAACAGGCACTGGTCCTGGTCAACCTGGGAGAAGCCCGGGGACACGAGATTGCTCTGGTGGCGGAAAGTATCCGTACTGCCGTAAAAGATCGTTTTGGCATCGAGATAATGCCTGAGGTTAAATATGTAGGATAATGAAAATTACATTTCTGGGAACGGGAACTTCAACTGGGGTTCCCGAAATAGGCTGTCAGTGTGAAGTTTGTACAAGCAAAGATCCCCGCGACTGGCGCCTGCGTACATCGGTATTAGTAGAAACAGAGGGGAAGCGTATCTTGCTGGACTGCGGACCGGATTTCCGCTGGCAAATGATACAAAGTAAAACATACCACCTGGACGCCGTCCTGATCTCACACGAACATTATGACCATGTCGGAGGATTGGATGACCTGCGTCCGTTCGGACGGGAAGGAGACATACATATATATACTGAAGAAAATGTGGCTGAAGCCATAGAGACGCGTATCCCGTATGTTTTCCGCGAAAATAGATATCCGGGTGTTCCCAATCTAAAAATCCACCGTGTGACGACAGAACCTTTTATGGCTGCCGGGATAGAGATAATTCCTATCCGGGTAATGCACGGAAGACTGCCTATCCTGGGGTTCCGGATAGGGAATATGGCCTACCTGACCGACCTGAAATCTCTTCCGGAAGAAGAATATGCCAAACTGGAAGGATTGGATGTTTTGATTATTACTGCTTTGCGCTGGGAAGAGCATCCGACGCATGAAAGTGTGGGAGAAGCATTAGAACAGATCGGACGCATCCGTCCCAAAGAATCCTATCTGATTCATATGAGCCATCGGATCGGCTTGCAAAGCCAGGTAGAAAAAGAGTTGCCTCCGCATGTTCATCTGGCATATGATCAATTGGAAATTCCCAAACTGCAACCGGTATAATATACTTTCCCGTTTTCTTCATAAATCTGGCTGGAAATATGAAGTTGCGGGAAATGTTGTTCTAATCTGACCGACAGTGTATCGCCAATCGTCTTGAAAAGTGTGTCGGCTGGTTCATGATACGGCAGACTGCTAAAGTAACAAATATTCCCTTCGCTTTCAAAAAGGTCGGCTCCCAGCCATCTGTCGCTGATTCTCCATAGGGTAGAATCGTTCGCTTTCACATATAAGTCTAACAGTTTCGATTGTATCATCAGGTTAAGCGGAGCATTGCTGTCGAGTGTTTTACGGAGTAACATTTGTTCCTTCGGCTGGTTGTTTTTCTGCTTTCTTTGTATGGCCGCTACTTCCTCCAGCAATTTCCTGCTGTAACTGGCGACCCATACGCCATTATGTTGGTAGTAGCCGAAAAAGCGGTTTCCGGCATCCGGGCAATAGGTAAAAGTGATGCCTCCTTTGGTTTGCTGTTGAGGAGCGAATGATTTGAAAGCTGTTTTTAAAACATTTTCTTCTATATGTCGGGACATGCTTTTATCCGCTTTTGCATACATTACAATACCCTGCGGATGGAATGAGAGATGTAATGAGGCAATTTCCGGATTCTTTCGGATGATAGTAAGATATATTTCAGGGATTTTAGAGGCGAATGCCTGGTAAACAGGTTCCTTGGTTAGTATTATCCGGGCAAAAACGGAAGGACGGTTTACGGCAAGTATCGCTTCTGGTTCCGGTGCAGTCAGGGTATATAAATCTGTTTGCACCAGTTCTTTACTCTCTTTCATGTCACCGAAAAAGTAGTAGACTGCCGACAGCGTAGCGAGAGCAGTTAAGATGATAATCACTATTTCCCGCCTGTAAATTCTCATTCTCTAAATTTTTGCCTTCAGGAAATATTTGCACCAAGGCTTGAGTCCGCATTCCTCACATTTGGGCTTTCTGGCTACGCAGACGTATCGTCCGTGCAGGATCAGCCAGTGGTGAGCGATAGGTATCTGTTTCTCCGGGATGTTTTTCACCAGTTCTTTTTCTGTTTCGAGCGGTGTTTTGCTGTTGTTTGTCAATCCGATGCGGTTGGCGACACGGAATACGTGGGTGTCTACGGCCATTGCCGGCTTGTTGTAGACAACGGAGGCGATCACATTGGCTGTCTTGCGTCCTACGCCGGGCAGCTTTTGCAACTCGTCTATGTCCGAAGGGACTACGCCGCCGAAATCAGCCATCAGCATTTTGGCCATTCCGACCAGATGCTTCGATTTATTGTTCGGGTAGGAGACACTACGGATATATTCAAATACGACCTCCGGTGTGGAAGCTGCCAGCACTTCTGCTGTCGGGAAATCCCTAAACAGAGCCGGCGTAATCATATTCACCCGTTTGTCGGTGCACTGAGCCGATAGAATCACGGCAATAAGCAGTTGGTACGGATCGTCGTAATGAAGTTCCGTTTCTGCAACCGGTACGTTTGCTTCGAACCAGTCTAATACACCTTTATATCGTTCCTCTTTTTTCATCCTGTTATTTCATTAAAGATAATACATTTTTTCCGAGTAACAAACCCAGGAAAACGGCAATAAGTCCTAAAACGTTACTAGCCAGTATGTTTAAGAGAGCTAATTTATAATCACCGATTTTTATCAGTGACATAGTATCCAGTGCAAACGAAGAAAAAGTTGTAAATCCGCCAAACAGGCCGGTAAAAAGAAATGCCCTTGTATTGGCTGAGAAGTTATAATTTTCGGCAAGACTCCAGCAGAAGCCGATCAGAAAAGAGCCGATTATATTAACGGATAGTATCCCAATGGGAAAGGAGTACTGCAATGAACGCTGCACCCACATGGAAACTCCATAACGCAGTGCCGATCCGATTGCTCCTCCTGTAATTAAAATTAAAACCTTTATCATATTTCATCCTCCTTGTGTGTTTCCCCCGGGCTGGTTAAAGGCCCGGGGAAGATGGTAAATGATTTAGGTTTTCAATTTAATTGGCTGATTCGAATTGTTTCAGGAAACGAACATCGTTTTCTGAGAACATTCGTAGGTCTTTAACTTGGTATTTCAGGTTTGTAATACGTTCGATACCCATTCCCAGTGCATATCCGGTATAAACTTTGCTGTCGATACCGCAATTTTCGAGTACATTCGGGTCTACCATACCGCAACCGAGTATTTCTACCCAACCGGTATGTTTACAGAATGCACATCCTTTACCGCCACACAGGTTACAGGAAATATCCATCTCAGCAGATGGCTCTGTGAACGGGAAGTAGGAGGGGCGTAAACGTATTTTCGTTTCCGGACCGAACATTTCTTTTGCAAAGAAAAGCAATGCCTGTTTCAGGTCGGCGAATGAGACATTCTTGTCAACATACAGGGCTTCTACCTGGTGGAAGAAACAGTGTGCGCGATAAGAAATAGCTTCATTACGATATACACGTCCGGGGCAGATGATGCGGATAGGAGGTTCCTGAGTCTCCATCACACGAGTCTGTACCGATGATGTATGTGTTCGCAATAACACATCCGGATTATGTTGTATGAAGAACGTATCCTGCATATCACGTGCAGGATGGTCTTCAGCAAAATTCAAAGAAGAGAAAACATGCCAGTCGTCTTCGATTTCAGGACCTTCAGCAATGCTGAATCCCAGACGTCCGAAGATGTCGCAGATTTCCTTTTTAACGATTGAAAGCGGGTGGCGTGTGCCGAGTTCGATAGGATAAGATGTACGCGTCAGGTCGATGTCATCGTTTCCGGTCTGTACATTGTCGAAACCTTCTTTCAGTTCATTGATTTTATTTTGAGTAGCTTCTTTCAGCTCGTTGAGGAATTTACCCACTTCACGCTTCTGGTCAGCCGCAACGTTGCGGAAATCATTCATCAGCGCAGAAATTTCTCCTTTCTTGCTGAGGTATTTGATGCGTAAAGCTTCCAGCTCTTCGGCATTTGCAGCCTTCATATTCTCTACTTCCTGAAGCAGAGCTTTAATTTTATCGATCATTTCTAATCATATTTGTTTTCGACGTGCAAATTTACTCCTTTCTTTTGGATACTGCAACCGATTGCGGAAGGTTTTTTCTTAAAAACACAGGCAGTCTCCTTTCTATTCCTAAAAATTATAGGCAAGACCTACGCCGAGTATCTCTTTGAACTGTACTTTTGCCCCATGTTTCGTACCGTTGTCATCGAAGGTTTTCACGTCGTTGTCGTATTTCAGTGTCGTGTTGAGCGTAGCCGACAGGAATTTGTTGATCTTCATACTAATGAGCATGTCCCAGTTGACATCGATGTTTCCGAACTGATTACTATACGGAGTGAAAAAATCGGCTGTAGTGATCAGGCTTACGTTTTCCATCACCGGCATTTCTGCACGGGCTTTGAGGTAAGCGCCACATTCGATCTTGAAACGGTCACCGGGATCGACACCGAATGCGCCCAGATCGGACAGGTAATCGTCCTCAACAAAAGTCATTTTTGCTGAAACGGGAGAGAGGTAGATCGAATAATTGCTTTTCGGGCGGTATTCCATACCCAGCGAGACGTTGGAATAGGCCGGCGCGAAAAAGTTGGAGATATAATGTTCCTTGTCCGGATAATTGTATCCTTTGGCAAACTGTGTGTTCAGGTCGCCCATTAGTGTGTAGAACCAGACATTGTTCGTAGAATAGCCCAGCTGGGTGGAAAGTCCGATCTTATCGGTGCTCTTGCGCATCCCCTGCGACTTGGTTTTTGTCAGTCCGTAATCGAGAACCAGGTTGGTCACCCAGAGCCAGTTTCCGTTTTTATGTGTCAGCGAACCGTTCAGATAGGCATTTCCGGCTACTGAGTTTTCACCTCCGGCTGACCAGTTGGTCATCGCTGTTTGCGACAGGTTGAGGCCTGATACGCCTTTCAATACATATTTTCCTTCTTCGTAACCTTTATCGTCGGTTTGACTATATGCGATAGTTGCCAGTGCGGCAAATGTTATCATTAAAAATGTACGTTTCATATACTGTTATATTTTAAGTTGTTTTTTATAAAGAGGCCACTTTATTATTTAAACATGATTCATTTATTTTTGTTTAAGGATGGATTAAGATTGTCCTGTCATATTCTCCGTTCTTCCGATTATCAAAATGACACTACCCAACCGGGTAAATCGGATTAATATACCGGGTAAAATAAAATACCCCAGCGGGTAATATTTTTTAACGTATCGTTTTGTTTAAAATGAGAAGCTATTTGCGTTAAAATGTAAATGATAGCTTTGTGGACAAAATGTCGATATTGCTATGTTGTCAATGTAAGAGAGCTAGAAAAAGCGGCATGTATTCTTTCAGTTCCGTGCGTAGTATTTTCAAAGACTGTGATATGCGGTAAGCGATAGTTTTGGGTGATACACCGGTACGCTCGGCTATTTCGTTGTAGGTTAGATGTCCGAAACGATTCATTTCGAATGCTTTCCGGTATTCTTCAGGGAGCTCCCTGATCGCCTTGGTTGCCAAGGCGATCAATTCTCCTTCTATGTAAAAATCCGGATCTTCGAATTGATTTTCAAATTTGGCATACAACTTTTCGTGTACCCGTTGTTTGATTTGATTGTGGGTTATATTATTCAGGCATTTATTTTTGACAATAGTAAACAGCAATGATTTGAGGGACATTTGAGGAACCAGCATCGCGCGGTTTTCCCAAAGCCACATCATCACTTCCTGTACGATTTCTTCCGTTTCCGTCTCGGCTACATATTGGGAGGCGAAGGCGCATAACCCTTTATAATATTGTTTGTAGACCGTATCGAATACACTCTCGTCACCGGCTTTAAGTCTATTTAAGGTCTCTTCATTGCTTGTTATCACTGATATGAATGTTTTGATATAGTGCAAACTTAAACAAATATTTTAAGAATTAACAATTAACGCCCGGGTTTTTGTGAAATATTTCCGGGCGTCAGCTATGATAAATAATTATTTCTTTGTTTTTTTCCCCTGGTTGGCAACTGCTTCCATCAGTTTTTTGATCTCTTCCGGATCCCCCAGGAAATAATCTTTTACAAGATTCAGGTCGTCATCGAATTCGAGTACGTAAGGGACGGCTGTCGGAAGATTCAGGTGTACGATCTCTTCATCCGGTATGTTACGTACATATTTAATAATACCTCTCAGGCTGTTGCCGTGGGCTGTCACTAAAATCTGGTCGGCAGTTTCGAGCGAAGGAAAAATGATGTCTTTCCAATAAGGGAGGATGCGTTCGACAGTATCTTTCAGTGATTCCGTACGTGGCAATTCGGCATCGGGTACATCTTTATAACGTATTTCGAATCGGGGGTTACGCGGATCGTCCTCTTTCAATGCATGCGGAGCCACATCGTAACTTCTGCGCCAGATCAGGACCTGTTCATCACCATATTTTTCGGCTGTCTCGCTTTTGTTGAGACCTTGTAAGGCTCCGTAATGTTTTTCATTCAAACGCCAGCTTTTCTCTACCGGAATCCAATCCTGGTCCATGCGGTCGAGTACGCAATTTAATGTTTTGACGGCACGTTTCAGGTAGGAGGTGTATGCTTTATCGAACACATATCCTTCTTTTCTTAGTAATTCACCTGCTTTATATGCTTCTTCAATCCCTTTTTCTGTCAGATCAACATCCGTCCAACCCGTAAACCGGTTTTCTTTGTTCCATGCGCTTTCGCCGTGGCGAAGTAAAACAATCTTTTTCATATGCTTTTTATTTATTATAACTATCTGTTTATTAGATAACAATCGAGAAGCAGGAAAAGATATTGAACTTTTTCTAAAAAAAATCACATTTTCGTTTAGTATATCTTTTTTCTGAATTGTATTAATTATAGAAACAGGAAAAAAGATGATAGTAGACGAAAACATACTGATAAAATATCTCGACGGAACATTGACTGACGAGGAACGTACCCGGGTTGACGACTGGGTTGCCGAGTCGACCGAGAACGAGAAACTACTGGAACAGGTCTATTTCACCTTGCAGGTGACTGACCGTTTGCGGGTAATGGAATCGGTCGATCCCGAAATGGCTTTGGTCCGTTTCAAATCGAGAGTACGTAAACAAAATAAAAAGGTTAGTTTCCGCCGCTCCCTACAGTTTATGCAAAGAGTTGCAGCGATACTGTTCATTCCGGTATTAGTTTTATCTGCCTATTTCTTTATGCAGACGGGTAAAGAGAAGGTGCGCATGGTAGAAGTGCGCACCAATCCCGGAGTGGTTTCGACTTTCGAATTGCCTGACGGATCGAAAGTTTGGTTGAATGCCGGAAGTTCTTTGAAGTATCCTGAAAATTTCTGGCCTGAGTGCCGGCTGGTTGAATTGACTGGGCAAGGTTATTTTGAAGTGACGAAGAATCCGGAAAAGCCTTTTATCGTAAAAGTCGATCCGGTCTATTCTGTGGAAGTGCTCGGAACGCGTTTCGATGTATCTGCCTATAATGATGACGATGTTGTTTCCACAACTTTGGTGGAAGGCTCTGTGAAATTGAATATAGCACAGGCAGGAGGTAAAATCGTTCATCAGATTCTGAAACCCGACGAGAAAGCGGATTTTACGAGGGTAGGTGGAAAATTATCTATCACTTCGGTCAACGCAGATAATAAGGTAGCCTGGCGTAATGGTGAGATCATTTTCAAGAATACTCCGATGGGGCAGGTCCTGAAGACGTTGCGACGCCATTATAATGTACAGTTTAACGTGAAAGACCGGGACGTGCTGAATGCCATCATTACCGCAAGGTTTAAAAATGAGCAATTGCCGCAGGTCATGGAATATATCAAGCTCGCCTCGGATATCAAGTTTAAGATCGATAAGCCGGTCATAACGAATGATAATCGTTTGGAAATGTCTGTTATAGAAATATCGAAAGAATAAATAATAGTGTAGAACCTTTTTAAATCAGAATGCCTATGTGGAAGTAAAAAAGAGTCCAAAAAAACATGCAGAAAGATGTTGACGCATCTTCCCGCATGTAAAAGTCCAAGCTGTTGACGCAGCTATAGTTAACTTTATATTAAATAATAAGCATCACAAAATTATGAATAAAATTGTAACCTTAGAAATTATCGGTAAGAAAAGTTATTCTCTCTTCCGAAAAATACCATTAGTTATGAGATTGAGCGTTGTATTCTTTTTCCTTAGTCTTGGTATCGCAGTAGCGGGTAATACGTATGCACAAAATGCTACGCTTTCGCTGGATATGTCGAACAGTACGATCGCCAGTGTGCTCGAAGCTGTTGAAAATGAAACGGACTTCTCGTTTATCTATGATGCCAACATTGTAAACACCAGCCGTAAAGTATCTGTAAAAGTAGACGAAAAGAACATTTTCGATGTGCTAAACAAACTGTTCGGTGATTCCGATATCGCTTATACGGTAGTAAACACAAAAATTATCCTTAATAAAAAGGAAGCGATCATGCAACAGGCCGGAAAGACGGTAACAGGTGTTGTTACTGATAAAACGGGCGAACCGATCATCGGTGCCAACGTGTTGCAAAAAGGTACAACCAACGGTACGATTACCGATATCGATGGTAAATTTACATTGACCGTTCCTCAAAATTCCGTTATCGTTATATCTTATATCGGATATAACCCGCAGGAAGTTAAATATGCCGGCCAGTCTTCTCTGAATGTACAATTGGCAGAAGATACCCAGAATATCGAAGAAGTGGTAGTCACGGCTTTGGGTATCAAAAAGAAAGAAGCCTCCCTTACTTATTCGACCCAGCAGGTGGGTGGCGATGAGCTGACACGTGCGAAAGACCCGAATATGATTAACGCTCTGGCTGGTAAGACAGCCGGTGTTCAGATCAACAAAAGTTCTTCCGGATTGGGTGGTTCAGCCAAAGTATCTATTCGTGGTAACCGTTCGGTAAGCGGAAACAACCAACCTTTATATGTAATCGATGGTGTACCGATGTTGAATAGCAGTAACGAACAGGCTGTCAGCGCAATCGGTGGTACGGCAGATGCCGGTAACCGTGATGGTGGCGATGGTATTTCCAACCTCAACCCGGACGATATCGAAAGCATGAGTATCCTGAAAGGTGCTTCCGCTGCCGCTCTTTACGGTTCGCAAGCAGCCAACGGTGTTATCCTGATCACAACGAAGAAAGGGAAAGCTGGCGTGCAGAAGATCACTTTCTCTTCCAACCTGACGGTCGATCATGCCATGAGTTTACCGGAATTTCAGAATGAATACGGGATGGATAAGGAAACGAAGACCAGTTGGGGACCGAAGGGGAGTCTGACCCCTTATGATAATGTCGGTGATTTCTTCCAGAATGGAGTGACCGCTATCAACTCCCTGTCTCTTACGACCGGTAACGAAAAGATGCAGACTTATTTCTCATATGCCAACACAACCGCAAAAGGTATCGTGGAGCATAATAAGATGCAGAAGCATAACCTGAATTTCCGCGAAACCGCCAGTTTCTTTGATGATTACCTGAAACTGGATGCGAACGTGAATTTACTGTCGCAGAGTATCAAGAACCGTCCGGCCTCCGGTGGTTATTACATGAACCCGTTGGTAGGTCTTTACCGTTTCCCGCGTGGCGAGAATATCGGTGAGTATCGCACGAACTTTGAAACTTTCAACGACACCCGCAATTTGATGGAACAAAACTGGTATACAGATGCCGAACGTGATATGGAACAGAATCCGTATTGGATCACTAACCGTATTAAAAGTAACGACAAACGTACCCGTGCCATCACTTCTTTGACGGCCAGCCTGAAGATTACAGATTGGTTGAGCCTGCAAGCTCGTGGAACAGTCGATTATACACACGATACATATAACCAGAAAATGTATGCATCGACTGCACCGGCTATTGCCGGATCGAACGGCCGTTATATAGACCTGAATCATACGGAAACGTTGTATTATGGAGACTTTATGGCTATGTTTAATAAGAAATGGGACGACTTTGCTTTGACAGGCGCTATCGGTGGTAGTATTAATAGTACGACAGTCAACTCCCTGAGGCTGGATTCAAAGACTGCTTCCCTGTATTATCCGAACCAGTTCTCGGTAGCTAACATCATCATGTCTACGGCTTCTTATATCGACCAGCAGATCGATCAGAAACGTGTGATGCAGTCTGTCTTTGCAACCGCCCAGCTGGGATGGAAAGAAAGTTTATATCTGGACCTGACCGCCCGTAACGACTGGTCGTCGACGCTGGCTTATACAAAACACAGCAGTTTCTTCTATCCGTCGGTTGGCTTGTCATGGATCATCAATAACTCGCTGACGATGCCGGAATGGATCAACTTCGGTAAGGTAAGAGGTTCATGGAGTAAAGTAGGTAATGACCTGCCTCTTTTCATCAGTAATCCGGTTGCTGGAAGCAACGACCTGATCGTGGCTGGCGGAGCTATCCAGACGAATTCAAAAGCTCCGTTCGATGAACTGAAACCTGAAATGAGTACTTCATGGGAAGTAGGTACGGAATGGAAATTCTTCGATTACCGTTTGGACTTCGATTTCACTTACTATAAGACAAACACGAAGAACCAGTTGTTTACTTTGCCTTCTTCTGCTGGTGCAGCTTATAAATATTACTATGTGAATGCCGGTAACATCCAGAATCAGGGTGTTGAAATCAGCTTGGGTATCACACCGGTAATGACAGAAGATTTCCGTTGGAAGACTTCATTCAACTTCTCAACGAATAAGAACAAAGTGATCGAACTTCATCCTGACCTGAAGACATTTGTCTATGGCGACGAAGGTTTCTCTTCCTCTTACTCCATGCGTCTTGTAGAAGGCGGTGCACTGGGTGATATCTATGGCAAGGCGTTCGAACGCGACGAAGCGACAGGCCAAATTGTTTTCTCGAAGGATGAGGATGGTGATTTGGTTCCTAACGTAGTCGGTTCGGGTAATACGGTCAAAGTAGGTAATAGCAATCCTGATTTTATGTTGGGCTGGGGAAATACCTTGACTTATAAAGGATTTAGCCTTTACTTCCTGATCGATGGCCGCTTTGGTGGCGATGTTTTGTCGCAGACACAGGCCGATATGGACCAGAAGGGTGTGAGCGTCGAATCAGCTGCAGCACGTAATGCCGGATTTGTAGACCTGGAAGGTACGCAAGTGAAACCGGATAAATTCTATACGGCTGTCAGCGGTCGTAACGGATGTACCGAATATTATATGTATAGTGCAACCAATATCCGCCTGCGCGAACTATCTTTAGGCTATACGTTCCCGAAGAGATTGCTGGAGAAAACGAAGGTTTTCCAGGATGTACAGTTGTCATTTGTCGGTCGTAACTTATTCTTCTTCCACAAATCGGCTCCTTTCGATCCGGATGCAGTCCTTTCAACGGGCAACGACAACCAGGGTATCGATGTATTCGGTATGCCGACTACCAGAAGCTTAGGTTTCAATGTTAAATTTACATTCTAATAAAGACAGTATATTATGAAAAAGAATTATAAATATATAGCCGCAATTTTTCTGGGTGGATTGATCGGTTTTTCAGCTTGTACGGATGATTTTGAATCTTATAATACGAACCAGGCCGGTTTCCCGGATAAATCGAAAGAGCAGGAGTTCAATAAATACGGTATTCCTCTGGGAGTAGTTCAGCAGGGTATTTATTTTAATTACGACTGGGGTGGTGGTAAGAACTGGCCGTTCCAGGTAATGCAGAACTTGGGTGCCGATATGTTTTCCGGTTATGTGCACGACTTCAATCCGTTTAATGAAGGGCGTGGGAACACAACCTATAATATGCAGGACGGATGGAACGGTTCGTTTTGGGAAAACACCTACGGATATATCATGACGGAGATTCAGAAATCCGAAGATCTGACGGAGAAAGATTATCCTTCTTTCTATGGTATTACCCAGATATTGAAGGTTGAACTGATGCACCGTGTATCTGATTTGTATGGTCCTATCGTCTATACACAGTTTGGTTCGAAGACTGGTTCCATGCCGGATACACAGGCTGAGGCTTATAAGGCATTCTTTGAAGACTTGGATGCCGGAATCGGCTTGATACGTGCCTATATGGAAGCAAATCCGGATGTGGAAAACTTTGCCAAATTTGATATCCTGATGCCGCAGGGCAAACGTACGTATGCCGAATGGATACGGTTTGCTAATTCGTTGCGCCTCCGTCTCGCTATCCGTATTGCCATGGCCGACCCCGTACTGGCAGCCTCAGAAGCCAAGAAAGCTTTGACGGATGCAGGAGGTTTGTTGGAAGAAGATAACGATATCGTGGCTGTTTCTACCGACGGAACCGGTTATAATAACCCGTTCGGTGAAATCAATAAAGGCTGGGGTGAAGTATTTCTGAATGCGAACATGGAATCTTATTTGGGTGGTTATGATGACCCCCGTTTGCCGAAGTATTTTGATAGAGCGGCTGGTGGCGAAGGCACTGAAATTGTTCCGGTGAAGGGAACTTATAAAGGAATCCGCCAGGGAACAGGGTTCAACCATAAAAATTACAGCAAGCATTCGAAAAGTACTATTTCACAGACGTCTAATGCTATCTTGATGACAGCAGCCGAGGTATGGTTTCTGCGTGCAGAGGCCGCTTTGAGAGGTTGGTCTTCCGAAAATCCGGGTTCTTGTTATGAAAACGGCGTTAAAGCCTCTTTTGCACAGTGGGGAGCTAAAGATGTTGCCGTATATCTGGAAAGTACGAAAACGCCGAAAGGCTATCAGGATGCTTTCAATGCTGCTTTCAATGTAGAAGCTATGAGCCAGGTAACTCCTGCATGGGACAACGCTGCTTCAAACGAAGAAAAACTTGAAAAGATTATTACCCAGAAATGGATTGCCTGCTATCCCGAAGGCTGTGAGGCTTGGGCCGAACAAAGGCGCACTGGTTATCCTAAGCTGTTCCCGGTTTTGGTGAACGACAGCCAGGGAACAATCGATACAAATCTGGGACCGCGCAGACTAAACTTCTTTGTCGGCATCCAAACAGCCAATCCCGAGCAGTATGCTGCTTTGACAAAGGCATTGGGTGGCGCCGACAATTGTGGAACCCGTCTATGGTGGGATACCGGAAGAAACTTTTAGATGATATACAGTTATTAGATTAAGGTAAGAGTATAAGATGATGGAAACGGAAGTCGTGGTATGAGCGGCTTCCGTTTTTTTAATGCTAATTCTTTATTACTTTCAGCCTCTACACGTATTTCGTAGAGGCCTTTTGTAAAAGCACATGTTATTATGGATAAATCTTTATCTAAACGAAAACAATAGGTTTTACCTAATAATTGTTCAGTAGCCACCTCCGCCCACGAAGCGGAACCAGATGTCGCCCTCGGGCGGAACCTGTCCGGGAAACTGTCCCGGGGTGGCTGTTTACACAAACGCACACAAAAAGCTGCGCAACCCCTTGCTGGGGGCTGCGTAACGATTGGTGCATCTGTCGTTAGGTTACAGATGCGATTCAGGGAAAAGAAATAAGAAGGGAGTTTCTGTTTTATAAATGATTTAGTAATTCTTTTATATCTAATTGTATTTTAGAGAAAGCGAACCATTTCTTTCCTAAATCTTTCAAGGAAGTACCGATATGGTAAAGTTCTTTTTCATCTATGATCAGGAAACGGTCGTGCGACTGTCTAAACAATTGGATGTCGATTGGATCATATTGAGCGTTGTGACGCTGCAAATCCAACGATAACTGTTTCGGTATCTGGTTTGTGTAAATAGTCACTTCTATTTTGTTTATGCGTTGATTAATAACATATCCTTTAAACATATATTCTTTAAGTACTTTGTTCGCCCATATCCTGAATTGAGTACCTCTTTGTGACTTTACTCGATAGCCAACAGAGATAATAACGTCGAGGCTATAGACCTTCACCGGTTTATCTGAATTTGCAATATGCAAAAAATGCATATTGCTTTTTTCATCCAACTCTTTTTCTTTGAAAATGTTTCCGATGTGTCTGGCTATAACTGATTGATCTCTTTGAAATAATTCTATCATTTGTGCCTGGGTCAGCCAAACGGTTTCATCTTCCATTCTAACCTCTAATTGTAAGGTGTTTTCAGATTGATAAACAATAATTTCTCCTTTGTCTTTCATAATTAATATGTTTTGATTGTTGAATTATGTAGGCAAAGGTATTGTTTTCAATTGATATAGAATACAAGTTGATTAAAATATTTTCAAAATAGAATCAGTTTAGTCTCATTGTTTTTACAACACTTGATTAGAAACAGATTTATCTTTTTCCTATCAATCCCATCATGTCAAAGATTGCTCAGGCGGAGCCTGCTTGCCGTTTTTGTTATTTGTTTTCTATTTATCAGTGATACAACGAACGTGTCCAATTGCATTCTGATTATTTTCAGTAGCTACATTCGCACCTCCTGAAAAAATCTCATCGTTTCAGAATCAGAACTGAAATAACTGGTCATAGAAGCATATGCTCCCGGGGTCAATACAAACAGATTCTTATTATACCAATCTTGCCATAGAGCAGATGATGATGGTAATGCATTTGTTCCGCTGGTTCCCAATATTGTTCTCCACTCGCTCGATGTCGGAATGCGCCAAGTTGCACCAGTCTGTTTGGAACAGATTGTTTTATCGACATCTTTTAGGGCTACACTATTTGCTGCATCTTCAGGAGCAATCAGATAATTGCCATATATATGCAGTTTTTCCATTGTAGTTCTTTGATGCTTTTACTGTTAATGTATAAGTAGACGTTAGATCTGTACTGGATGCATTGGCGATGGTAATAACTGTACTACCTTTATCCTTTAATGTAATGGTATACTTGTTGTTACTTTTTGAAATTGATGCCACACTTTCATTTGTCATCTTGACGTAATTAGAACCTCCGGGTGAGGAGACAGTAAATGTTGTAGTCGTCGAGTACGATTTACTAAAATTATCGAATGTCTTGGAACTTTCTGATAATGTAGGCGCTACAAATCCATTCGGAGTCACTGTAATATCTTTAGATGCTCCTCCTGCTATTTTATTGGTCAGTCGGATGGTAACAGATTTCATTATCGCGTTTATATTATTGCGTTGGGTGATTACAATATTTTTAGCACCGCTTCCAGTAGTTTGGTCTGTTGAGATGTCAAACCATTGATCGCCTTTGTTCCAATTCAATACAGTTGCCTTAACTCCTTCAGGAGAAGTGACGGATATGTTTGTATTTCCAGAGTTAGCCGCTTTTACATAGAGGTTTGATGCCTCAATTGTCGTAGCCGGTGCATTTACCGTATACGTAGTAGTAGCCTTTGTCTCGTCCGATTTGTTAGCAATCTGGAAAGTGGCAGAGTTACCGCTCTTTCAGGTGACTACATAGGTCTTTTCTACAGCATAATCATCGGCCGCCTCAACGGTAATGTCGCCTTCGATATTTTTGACGCAGGTACCACCCAGTGCATTTGCTTTGATGCTAACTTGCGATCCTTTCACCTGATACAATTTGATGTCAGTGCCCGTCATCGTGTTTTGGGTGGGCGAGTTGCTTCCGCTGACAAAAGTGACGGTGGGGACGGGGAATATCGGTGATACGGTGAAGACGGTGTTTTCGCCGCCAATCTTGTTTTTGAGTGTGACGGTCGCCTTTTTCGCTCCTCTCAGCTTTGCATTGTCTAACGAGAAGGTCAACTGGGTATTTTCATTGAGAGTTTTTGTGACGGGAGCGCCTTTTACTTTTAGCCATTCGGAACCTCTGTCGAAGTCCAAGCCGATCTCGATGCCCAGCATGGATTTACACCCGATAGAGAATTCGTTATTGTCCGAAATCTGCATATTGATGTTTCCCGGCGTGTCGCCTGCAGGTGCTTCGTAACTGTTTTTTCCATCATTCAGACTCGGATAGGTGAAGTCCGGTTTGAGAGTGGCATCGAGCAGTTGTACGACAATATCCGTTTTTAGATCGTTCGCTTTTTTATTGTAGAAAACGACAGTGCCTTTATCGTCAGTAACGCCGGTAACATCGCGGTCGTTGAGTGTAAAGGAATAGGTAGTTTCTGCTCCGCTTTGTTTGTAGACGGCGACATCGAGCCAGTCGGGTTTACTTTCCACCTCTGACCCGTCCGGGCAGGTAATACGCACATGTGCATTACTGCCGGTAATGCGGTAGAGGTTTACTAGCTTGTTTTCAGCATCGAAAGAGTTAGGGTTGTTATCGCCTACCTGCGGTGTTACGTTAGCCTGTGGTACAGAAACAGCTTCTACGAAGAAGGTAGTTTCCGAGCCGTTCATGGTGTTGGTGAAACGTAATACGGCACGTGGGTAACGTCCCAGGGTATAATCATCTTTGAGTGAGAAGGTATAATTATAATTCATTGAAGCCGCTTTGGTGGAAACGGCTGGTTCTGATATTTCCAGCCAGTCGTATTGCTGTGCGTCAATTCCGCCTACATATTTCTTATAAACTGTGAGATTAGCCGTGGCGGTAGTAGTCACGGTGAACTGGCTTTTGGGCTTAAGCGACATGCTGACCGAGCGCGTGTCAGGGTCGTATTTAGTGTCGTCCGTGAATTCGGCGGGAATTGTCACGTCGATTTCTCCCGAATCCTGGTCGGGTTTGAAATCGTCGATGCTACCGTCGTCTGTCCAGTCTGCCACGTAGAGTGTACAGTCGAGATGGTATTCGTCTGCTGCCGTGATGGCGATGGTGTAGCGGTGGTTGTTGGCAATCTCGAGGAAAGTCTGGTTGCCGTCCGCCGCTTGCTGTGTGAAGGGTATCTGGTAGGAAACCTCTTTGCTTTCTGATTCGTTGATCTTATACATACCTTTCAGAATTAAGAAACCTTTGTCTTTAAGTGGTGAAGGATAGGAGTAGAAGGCTCCTGCCTGTATCCCCTTGTTTGCATTTTCTCCGTAGAATCGTCGCTCCGGAGTTGTAATGAGTTCGTCTGGTTTCGCTTCGGGCATATCGCCGTAAGGTCGTATTGGGAATAAGTCCGAGCCGCGTCGTGCGTTGCCCATCGAGACTGTCTCGATGGTGAAGCGGGAACTTCCCGCTTCATTGATAATATCATAGCGTGCGACGAGTCGTGTGAGGCGTATTCCTGCCTGAACGCGTGCCGCGCTACCGAAATCGGTCAGGTCGAGCGGAGTTGTGAGTGCGCCTGTCATGGCCAGGGGTGTAGCCAGCGTATCGGCCTGAACCGTGCTTGTCAGCAGATGTGTATGCCAGGTGGCGAAGGTTGTTTCCAGCGGAGTGCCGACAGCCGTTACTTTTGTTTTATTATCGTCGGTAGTAGAGAGTTCGAGCGGGACGAATGCCGCATCGTCTACCGGCTGGCCTTCGTGTGCAGGGTCGACCAGTGTCGTGTTGTTGGCAATGCAATATAGTTTGACGAACAGTCCTTTCTTCACTTTCAGTAGGCCGGTTGTTTCTTTGGCGTCGGCATCGGTCGGCGTCAGTTGCAATTCCGAAGCTCCGGCAGGCAGGACAGCGTCTGGAGTGTTGCGGTAGGCGAACCGTTCCATGAAAGAGTAATCGCCGTTTTCCGTTTCGGAAGCGAACACATATACATCGAGGGCCGAGATGGCATTCTCTTCGGCGGTAGCGATTGTTTCTCCTTTGGTTTTCTCCCGGTCGAGTACCAGTTTGTTTTTTAAATTGAGCGTCACTTCCTGCCGTGTAATGGCATCGCTTCCGCCCTCCGGTGCAGGTTGTTCGCCTTTTTGTTGTACCTCTTCCGTACAGCTCCCCAGCAGTACGAACAAACAGGATAACATCATGTAATTAATCTTTTTCATTTCACTATATTTTTAATATTACGGTAACTTTCAATTATCCAATCGCTCCCCCTTCATCCCAGTCGGATGCCGTGGCCTGTGTTACAACGATCTTATTCTCATACACCGTGACCAGCAGATCGAACTCCTGTTCCATGTTTGTATCCATATCCATAGGCAGTTTGTTGAAAAACAGGTTCAGGTCGATATCCTTGACGATCTGCTCTCCGTCGCGCCAGAGGCTCCATAACTGATGGGTGGAGGAGGTGTAGCGGAAGGTGACGAATTCGCCGATCACTTCGCCCTCGTAGTTCATGGCGGCACGGGTTTCATGATAGGTGATCTTGTTGCCTATATAAGGTAAGGAATAAGTGCCGTCGCCCGAAGGCACGGGATTTGCTTCGCTGCCGTTGAAGCTGTAGAGGGCCGGAATACCTTTCAGCCGCATCCGGAAAATACCGTCTGCCGGTTCGTCGGTCATCCAGCGGACAGTAACGGTCATGGCGGCATGGGCGTGCGACAGGTATATCCGCCGGCGTTGGGCGGCTCCGTTCTTTACTTCGACGGTTGCGGTGCCGTAGTAAAGCCGGTCGGTGTTGCCGCGGTAACCCGGCGGGATACCTTGCTGCTCGGCGCTTAGTGTCATTTCGTTTATATTCATATTGCTTTTTGTCGTTATGATTTGTTCGTTTGTTCCTCCCAGATTTCCCCAAAGGACGAAGGTATAGGTGCCGTCTTTCAGTTCTCCCTGCCATCCGCTTATGCTGTCGCCCCTGAGGGTGATTTCGGAGAGCAGCTGCCCGTCGGCATCGAACAGGTATTGGCGGAGGTTGTCTACATAGGTAGGCAGCATATTTTGTGTACCGCTTCCGGCATACCAGTATTCGAGGCGCGTGTTGTACGGGCAGATGGCAGGCTCGTCGCCAAACGAACAGGCTGTCAGTACAATCGACAGTAATCCCCGGATAATATGTATGAACCGTTGCATGCTCATTTATACATTCCCTCCGCGATTTGTAAATTTCTTCTTGCTTTCCGCGGTTCTATGCCTACCGCTTTGCGGAACCAAAGGGCTGCACCTTCGGGATTACCTTCCATCAGGGTGAGCACGCCCATATTGTTCCAGGCACGGGGATCGGCTTCCACTTTTCGCAGGTAATTCCAGGCCGAGATCAGGTCGCCTGTCAGCATCACGGCAGAGGCGGCGTTGACATTGGCCGTTACATCGTCAGGGAAATGGAAGGCGGCTATCTCGTAAACCTCGCGGTACTGGTCGGTGCCGGGACGGTAGTAGCGTGCCGTTTCGTACATCTCTTCCAGGCTCAACAGGTCGGGATGGGTATAGATCAGTTCGGAGGCATCCTGGTGGTCTATCTCATTAATATTGTATTCTACCACAACTTCGATACGGCGCAGTTTCGGGAAAAAACGGCGCAGCATATCTTTGTAAGGCATTCCTCCCTGCAGGTCCATCAGTTGTTTTTCGCGACCGTTGAAGATGCCGTATTTCCTGATGATGCGGAGTACCGCATCGGCATAGGGCGGTTGGGTCTGCTGCAACAGCTCTTTCAAACCTTCCCAGTCTTCGGCTACCGACGATACTTCAATGCGGTGGCGCGGCAGGTCGTAAGCGTCGCGGATATAGCCGGCAAACAACCGTGAGCGTGCCTGTGCCAGACGTTCGTTTTCCCCATAAGGACCGTCGGGCGAGGAGTAGCCCCGTACCTGTATCCGCTCGAAAGTGGAGAAGCGATTGTTGGAAAGCGGCGAGAGGATACGGTCTATTTTATCGATTTCTTTCCTGTTGTCTTTGTAGTCCGGATATATGTCGTCTTTTCCCAGTGGGTAGTCGATATAGAGTATGGCACTTTCCGTATGGTGCTTGTCAGACCCTGTGAGATCGGGAGTGAGGAAAGAAACCATCGGAATGTAGAGGTCGAGATCGGAATTGCTCCATACTATTTTTTCAATATGTTGAGGAGCGGGAAGAACGGGCGTAGCGTGATTACCGGTTTTTGCAGGACGGACTGTATGGGGAAGTACGCGTTTCGTTATTGCTTTATTTTCATTCTGCTCCTTTGTGACGGTGGCTGTTTCTGTGTGAAGCGCCGATGCGAAAGGCAACCGGTATCTTAGTGTGTCGATGCCTAATGTTTGTGTATCGCAGCAATCTTTTAAATCCTGACGTAATAATAAAGACGACTGTTGCATCCAGGCAGCATAGGGAACCGTGATCAGATAATCTACTTTTTTACTACCGGCAGTGTGCCGGTTTTCAATGATTGTCAGGAAAGGAGCGGCCTGTCGGTTTTTGTTTGTCTGCAAGGCCTGTTCGCGTCTGTCGAACCGGTGGCGGCTTCCGCCTGTCAGTATGACGGCCGGAAGTTCAAGCGTACTTTGTTTGTTTTTTAATACCGGTGTGAAAGTAACGGCTGTATACGTATTCACCTGTACATCTTCCAGGTCCATTAGGATAGAAAGATGCAGGCTGTCGTTTTTCACCCAGGCGGAGCGCGGCACGATACGGATACCTTTTGTTGCCGCGGTTCCGGACAGGGGAAATAAAAGCATAACACCCAGTATTAATATTAATGTATATATCTGTCGTCTCATAAGCCGGAAATATTAACGTAAGAAATAGATGAATGAAATACCGATGCGGGTGGGACCAAAGTAGGTGCGGGTGTAACTGCCTTCGCGTTCGCCGCATTCGGCACAGCGCAGTTTGTCATATTTCATGTAAGCATAACCTGCCCCGATCATTGCTTCAATCCCCCAGCGTTCGCCGAATGCCCAGTGATAGCCATAGCTTACGCCTCCTCCATAGAGATCGCCACGTAATGTATATTCTTTTAGCCCTGAGATGAAGGGGATCTGCCCGATATTGAAATGACCGTAATGACCATGCATGCCGATGAAGTGTCCTTCGAATTTACGGCAGAACCAATAACGGGCTTCCGGCTGCAAAAGGTATAAATTCAGCTTCATGTCATCCGGATATTTCCAGGCGTTGTATGCTCCCCATAATTCAATGGTTATGTTGTGGGAAATACCCACTTCAACTCCGATATTGGGAGTTGTTGTTGCCCAAAAGAGAGCATTGGTTTTTAATGCAGTCTGTTGTCCGGCAACAAAAACTGGTAAACCAATGAGCAAAAACAATAGGAAGTGGAATTTTCTTCGCATATACCCTATATTACAATATCGTATTTTCCGGTTCTGTCTCTTGGTAAGAGACGGGAAGAAAGTATGATTTGACTCAAAAAACAGAGATTTGAGTTTGATTTCATAAAACCAGCAAAACAAGTTGTAAAACATTTGAAAGGTTATAGTGTATTCGTACAGGGTAAAATTGATGTTCGATAAATCTCTTTTACTGTTTTCTATTTTGTTGGATTTGAATGTGATAGATACAATGAAAATGATGGATTGCAGGAGTCCGGTGTGGAAAAATGAGGCTTTGAAAAAGAGCTAAACATTGCTAAAACACGAATCAAGGTGTTGATAATAAGTAGATTAATGCTCTTTGTGCAACCAGAAAAAAAAGTAAAAACAACTAAGTCGAAAGATTTGTATTCTTTGGCAATTTCTTAAAATATGTGTAATAGTATTCTTATATTCGTTGAATACTATAAGCTTTTTACGTCAAAAAACATCATAAAAGATTTGTTGTGTTAGAAAATGTTACTACTTTTGTATCGTTTTAATAATTAATAAAAGTGTCTTCCCGTCTCTTACCAAGAGACAGATTTCCCGTTATAGAATTATTTTCAGATACCCTTGATTTTTCTGCTTTTTCCCGTAATCAATTTCTTATTGATCAGATCAAGCATGTTACATTTGGTAAAGTCGATATAAATATGTGTCGTTTTTACTGAGGTATGTCCCATCCCTTCTGAAATGAGATTGTCGGGAACTCCCAGATTTTTTACATGTGTAGCCCATGAATGACGTGCAACATATGAAGAAAGATGTGCATTGACCAGTAACCCCAGTTTTTTCAGTTCACCATTGTAAAGACGAAGTTTCTTTTCGTATTCTCTGTATGAAGCATCTGGTCCGGATAATATGGGAAATAAAAGTCCTTCTTTGTTCTGCCGGACATACCGGATGATCTTTTTCATGACAGGCAGTAGTTTGATACGTATTTTTTCCCCTGTTTTATGTCGTGTATAGATCAGGTAGTCGCCTTGAATATTTTTGTCGGTCAGGTGTGCCAGGTCGATAAATGCCATACCTTGTGCGTAGTAGCAAAAAAGAAAGTAGAGACGGGCAAGGATTACCTTTTCAGATAGTTTTTTGCTGTCCAGCTTTTCTATGCTGAGTATTACATTCTTGTCTACTGCTCTTTTGGTGCTTTTCCCTATACCGGTATTAATATGCCTGAATGGTGAGGGACGTGCTTCGATAATTCCGTCATTAACGGCACGGTTCCAGAGCGCTTTCAGGTTGCGCATGTAAAAAGAGACCGTATTGGGATGCAATTTTCTTTCGATCAGCCATGATTCATATTTTTTTATCAGCTCTTCGTCGATATCGTTCAGTAGGATATTCTCTGTCGGCAGGTATTTAAGAAAACTGTTATGCAGGCTTCGGTAATGCCTTACACTGGCATTTCTGTCTTCTGCCGCAAATTGTTTAATGATTTGTTCGATATAAGCGATAAAGGTATTCCCCCTGAGAAGTGCCTTATAACTCTCTATGATCATATCGGCTGTTATTTCCTTATTTTTCGGAAGCCGGGTAATAACTGTTTGCATACGCTGTTTTTCTTCACTGGTTTTTTGGTTTATTTCCATCAGATAAAGATACCGCTCAGGAAGGCATCCTGGGGGGACTATTGCCAGTTGTCTGTTTTCATCCCATTCATCTTCATGCAGTTTGTATGGGAGACTTATTTGTCTGACTTTACGGCGGTAAATCACTTGCAGGTACAAAGCGGTTTCCCGGTTGTTGTCTGTTCCCTGTCGTCGTTTCAGGTTGACAGAGATGGTCGTTTTGTTTTTTTCTTTGTTCAGTTCCATAATTTTTTTAATGAATAATGTTTATAAACGTGCCTGTATTGGCGGTTAATAAATCTGTAATATAGGTACAAATTACCGTAATTTGTATAATGTTATATCTTTATTATCGTACTACTTTTGTACCGGTAAGAAAATATATATCTTTACCGCTTGAAATAAATAAACACTATATGGCTATAAAACGTTTTGGTGTCTCTCTGGAAGAGAATCTGTTGGAATCGTTGGATAAGTATGTGGACGAAAATGGCTTCGCCAATCGTTCGCAAGCGATCCGGTTCCTGATAGAAAAGAACGTGGCCGAAAGGAAATGGCAGTGTAACCATATCGTTGCCGGTACTATTATTATAATGTACGATCAGGAGAAGAAAGCGATAGCTTCCAAGATTGTCGGTATCGAGCAAGACTATCAGGACGTGATACTCTCGTCTTCCCAGTATTATATCAATCAGCATTTTTGTCTGCACATCGAAACTGTGATGGGCACGGCTCACCGTTTGACGGAATTGGCCGATAAACTGACTGCTATAAAGGGAATTAAACATGGTAAATTGGTGATGAGCCGGGCGGATTAAGCCTATTTTTTTGCCGGTTTGGTGACACGATTATTTAAATAGGTGTTACCTTAGATGGGGAAACAGATGACAAATGTTATACAAGAATAAATGATGAAGAAAGGATTTTTACTTATTTCAGGACTGCTGGCGGGTTCGGCAGTCTTTGCCTCCGGGCCGGTTGATCCGGTCGAACCGATTGAGCCGTTGGGAATAGATAGTCTGATTAATTTGCAGGGTGTAGTGATTTCTGCAAATAAGATACAGGTAAACCGAAATAGTGTTCCCCTTACTATTTCAGTGATAGACCGGGATCAGATAGAGGCTAGCAGTGAGTCGGCTTTGTTACCGGTGTTATCGGAGCGTGTTCCCGGATTGTTTGTAACGGAAAAGGGGATTACCGGATTTGGTGTTTCAAACGGGTCGGCCGGTACGGTAAATATTCGTGGAGTAGGTCAAGGGAATAAAGTGTTGATGTTGTTTGACGGACAGCCGCAATGGGCTGGTGTTTTTGGACATTCGTTGCCTGATACATATGTGGCTTCTGATATTGAACGGGTTGAGGTGATCCGTGGACCGGGTTCGTTATTATACGGTTCAAATGCGATGGGAGGAGTAGTCAACATTATCACCCGCCAGCATAAACAGGAAGGCCGTCGTACGCAGGCACGTGTTATGTTTGGTTCGTACAATACGCAGAAGTACATGATTAATAATGGCTATAATATCGGAAATTTCAGTAGTTTCGTTTCTGTGAATCACGACCGTTCAGATGGTCACCGGCCTGATTCCAAATTTGATATTACAAATGGTTTTGCTAATTTGGGATATCGGATCAATAACCAATATAAAGTAACCGGAAATTTGAGCTTAGCTAAATATAATACGGAAGATCCGGGTGCGATTACCAGTCCGTTGCTGGATCATATCATGCATATTCTTCGTGGAACAACATCTTTCGCTTTGGAGAACCATCATGAGAAGTCTAGCGGAGCATTACGTGTTTTCTATAACTGGGGACACCATAAGATAAATGACGGCCATGCCGTTAATGCCGACCCGCGCTCATTCCTGTTTTATTCGGATGATCATAATACCGGTGTTCAATTATACCAGTCTTTCCGTTTAGTGGAGGGAAATACATTTACCGCTGGTGTCGATTATAAGAATTGGGGAGGGCATGCCTGGAATGATACGATTAACGGCCCGGTCGGAGAAATTGTTAAGAAATCGGTCAATGAAGTAGCCGGTTATGCAATCATGCAGCAGGATCTTTTCGATATTTTGAGTCTGAATGCCGGCGTACGTTACGAACATAGTAGCGCTTATGGAGGCGAATGGGTTCCACAGGCTGGTTTTGCGATTCGTCCGTTTCAGGGTAATACGATCAAGGGTTCTTTTTCGAAAGGATATAGAAGTCCGACACTGCGTGAGTTGTATATATCCTATCTCCCTTATTCAAAGGCGAATCCGGATTTGAAACCGGAAAGTATGCTGAGTTATGAACTGTCTGTGGGGCAGTACTTTTGGGACAATCGTTTGCATGCTGAACTGACGGCTTTTTATATTGAAGGGAAAGATATGATCTCTGTAGTGGATCGTCAGATGTCGAATATCGGGCGCTTTTATAATAAAGGGATTGAGTTTGAGACTGGATATCAGATCTTAAACAACTTGAATCTGGATATGAATTATAGTTATCTGTATACGAATAAAGCTATAGTGGCTGCTCCGGCTCATAAATTTTATGCCAGTGCCACTTATATGCCCGGCCGCTTTACTTTTAACCTGAGTGTGCAGTCTATTTTCGATTTGTATACGACTGTTGGAAATACACCGGATAAAAATAAGAAAGAAGATTATACCGTATTGAATGCCCGTGCTTCTTACCGTTTCGGTTCGCAGGCTAAAGGATTGAAACTGTTTGTGAAAGGAGAGAATCTGACAGCTACACGATATTCTATTAACGAAGGTTATCCGATGCCGAAAGCGGTATTTATGGGAGGGATAGATGTGACGTTTTAAGTCTATAATAAATACATTGTTGGAAGAGACTGTTTCGAAAGGGGCAGTCTCTTTTGTTTTGATAAGCGACATTTTATGTAGATGTGTTAAATATATTGAATTTGCGAGCCTGTTGTCATGGCTGCTTCGTTCTTTTTGTAAACATAAATGGTGGATATGTAAAGCATGCTTCCATTGTATTTCAAAGCCGAGTTAATGTATTAAAATTAATGCTCAATTCAGTTCTTAATTTATAAATTTGCCTCGATTTGATAATGGTTTTTAACTGTCGGTAGAGAGTGGAAATGATTCCCTTTTGATTTTGGGATGAAGATATTTTGAACTTTATTTTATTAGAATTATGAGTAAATGTATTATGAAAAAGATCGTACATGTTCTATTTCAGTTGGTATTATGGGCGACGTTGCCTGCAATAGCCCAAACGTCGGTTGATGTGAATACGGTAGCAGAGTTAAAAACGAAAGTCAGTACTGCTACTGAGAATAGTGTGTTTGTGCTGACTGCGGATTTTGTGGAGGACTTTGACACGCAGGCTTCTTCTATTGATCTGACAATCAATTCGTCTGCAAAGATCACTATTGACGGGGCAAATCAAACCCTGAAAGCTGCTTTAAACAAACAGCATTTTACAGCCAACGGATCAGGAGAGGGAACATTGACTATTCAAAACCTGACTCTTACCGGATTAGTAAAAGACTCGGAATTAGTAGGTGGAGAATTTCCAAAAGACTGGAATCCGGATGCTTCGAATATTGGAGGAGGAGTAACTGGTAGTTTCCCAGGAGAATTAAAGATAATTAATTGTCTTTTTTCTAAAATGAGACCACCGGGAGCTGGCGTAAATGTTTCTTCCAAGAAAGTAACAATCAAGGAATCATCGTTTATCTCTTTAGGTATAACAAATTCGTATAATGGTGGATCTGTTATTTATACGAGGGGAAGTACTTCTTATGAAGTGGAAAACTGTACATTCGCTTATAATTATGCCAAAGGTGCCTGGGCGAATGCCTCAGCGATTATTTATATAACAGTGAATGTGGCCGATCTTATTTCTTTTAAGAATAGCCGTTTCTACAAGAATACGAATAATACAGCTGTAAAAGATGGTGCTGCCGGTGGCGGTGTCATCTCATTGAAAGATGCTTATCCGGAAAAGCTTATTGTGGACAATTGTGAGTTTGTTGGAAATGAGATAGACTCTTATGGTGAATTAGGAAATACAGCCGACGGAGGTGCTCTCTATTTTTATGTGCATAATGGAGGAGGAAGTTATCCGAACAGACCGGCAGTCGAAATAACAAATAGTACGTTTATAGAGAATACCGCTTTCGATGAGGGCGGTGCGATTGCTCTTGTCGGCCAATACCTGCTGAATGCGCAGGTGAAGAATAATACATTTTATGCTAATGTAGCAAGGGGGGAGCAGCGCAAAGGTACGTATGTTGCCGATGGATTTGACGGAGGCGGTGCAGTTGAAGTTGATACCAAAGCGACGGCTGTTTTCGAAAATAACACAGTTATCAAGAATAATGCTTTGAAAGGAACTGCCTCTTCCGGAAATGCAGGAGGAGGTATTTCTGTATATGGCAGTGGTAAAGCTGCATTAAAGAATAATATTATCAGTGGGAATGTGAGTTCTTATAGCTATTCGGGAGGGTATCCTGATATTTATCCGGCAATCACTTCTTCTTCATGGTCATCAAAAACCGGTAATAATGTTATCGGAGAATCATTGGAAGATATCTTTGGCGTAGCCGATCCTAAACCTATCGCCTACGGCAACAAAAAGGCTGGCGATCCGAGATGGGATACTGCGAACGATGCTTTTTACGGTGTTATTAAAACGATACCGATCCTGCCGAATGACAAGAGCCTGGCCGACATACAACCAAGTGGTCTTGCCGATGATACTGTCGATAACTCTACTTTGAGTGAACTCATGGGCAAAGACCAGAACGGCAATCCTCGTATTACGACCAGTGATGGCTTTTCGGATTCGGGCGCTGTCGAAATTCTCTGGGTACGTTTTAATGCCAATGGCGGAAACTGGACAGGTCTGGAGGCCAATACCTACGCCGGTGCTGATTATTACAACCAGAAAGATGGCAAGACCTCCTATTATTACAAGGTTATCAATAATGGAGGTAAAGTATCCAGCCCCACAACAGTCCCGGATAAATTGGTGCATCCCGAAGGTAAGACGTTCGTTAAATGGGTAACGGATGATGCGGAAGAAAAAGATTGGGTCAGCTCGGCCGCCGTGACGAAGAATGCGATGTATAAAGCCATATGGAAAGAAAATGCCTTGGAAGTAACCTATCATTCAAACTTCGAGCCCGACAAAACCTATAAGCATTCATATGATGAGGGAAAAGTAACTGTCGCCACCTATCCGGCAACCGCCTTGCCCATCCGTCCGAACCATATTTTCCTGAGATGGACGACGAATGCCGACGGCACAGGTACGGCATACCAGCCCGGGGCGACTTTCACGATTACAGAAAATACCGACCTGTACGCCCTGTGGGAACCCAACTCTACCCTGAAGTTGCAATGGTCAGTCTCTAAAATAACTCCGGAGATATTCGAATTCAACGATGTGGAGAACAACTCTACCACTCCTGTGATGGTTGGAACTCCCGTTTACGTCCAGATCAGACCGATAGAGCTTGACTACATAGATTACGACCGCTGGTCCATCGAATACACCGCAACGCCGGTTGATTACCACTATCCGATGGAAGAATCTATCGCAAAAAACCTTCGCTACGATTTCAACAAAGGGGAAGCTCATACGCTGGAAGGAACTTATTATTATAATGTAAGCAAACTGATCCTTTACAAGGATGGGGTAGAGGTTGCCACTTATATCTATCGTAACGCCACCTGTACCCACACCGTGATCATCCAGGCGAAGCCAATAGCTAAAATACCGGCTTTGCAATGGTCGGTATCGACCACCACTCACGAGCAATCTAACTTCCGTGACGTGGACGACCAGACAACAACGTCCGTGAATTATGGAACTCCT